>Ga0080005_136398_pt1 | contig 11734 bp, 14 predicted proteins | sample JossMetagenome_2_FD_69208 | JGI IMG/M metagenome (GOLD analysis project Ga0080005, IMG submission 69208) | Hot spring sediment microbial communities from Joseph's Coat, Yellowstone National Park, USA - JC3_ASED (SPADES assembly) (version 2) | ecosystem: Environmental > Aquatic > Thermal springs >... | reverse complement strand
TGGAGCAGATTTCTGTGCCGGTGGTGGGCGAGTGTGCGGGAAGCGCCACCGTAGTGAACCCGCTGGAGAGGCCGTTGAGGGTCTACGTGAAGCTGGAAACGGGCGAGGAATACGCCCTCTCGTTCTACTACCTGCCGGACAACATAACTACTTGGAGGCTCCGCGGCGCAATCGCCAAGACGGCGGACGGCCAGAACCTCCCGGTATACGCGGTGTCTACAGACGACGGCTCACAGGTGGGCATGTGTGTCGTGGAGGGCGCCACATACTACATCTACGTGAAAACCAGCGAGATGTATAAATACCCCGCCCAAGTCGCGGGTGGGGTCGTCGAGGCGTTTACGGACTTGGTGAAGCCCAGGGTCGTGGCGGGGCCAGAATTCACCGCCGCTGTTGAGCCTGAGGTGGCCAAGATAGGGTCCAACGTTACTGTGAGGATTTATTACAACGGCACCTTGGTGGCTGAGTTCAAGAAGAAGGCGTCCCCCGTCTTGCAGATAAACACAACATCGTTCTTCCGCGAGGTGAGAGTGGTAGACGCCCTGGGCACCGCGCTTCCAGACTTCGCCATATATGTGGGAGGTCTCAAGTTCCGCGGAGCTGGCGGGGTGGCCCGCATTATTCCAATAGACGATAAAGCCGCCGTCGAGATAAACGGCGTGAGGTACTTGGTCCAGCTCCAGCCGGAGGTGAAGATCCCCACGCTGACTAAGGAGAGCTTTCTAAAGATCGCGGCAGCGGCCGCTACAGTCGGCGTAGCAGTTGCGTTTGGGCTGAGAAGAAGAGAAAAACCCAAAGGAGAGAAAGACGAAAAAGACCTCGTCGAGGTCTAGGTTTTTAAACCGGTCCCCATGTCTCCTCGTGATGACGGGATTCTATCTGAGGAGTGATTGAGCCTTCGAATTCTGAAACCAACTCATCACTGCATGCGGTGATGCCTCTACCGAGACTTTACCCATTCCCCATCTGAGCGGCCCAGTTTTGTATATACCGTGATATAAATCCGGCGTGTTTATCGAGACCGCCTAGGCGCCCTCTGCCTCCTCTCCACCTATCTCTTCCAAGCTCAATATGTTTTCAAGCTCTTCGTTGCTGGTAGCTTGACGGTAGGTGGTGCGCCACGGCGTTCAGACGTTGGCGGTGTCGTCAAAATAGCGGTGTACAAGAGGACAGCGTGGCTCGCTCTTTCATTTTACGAAATTTTTTTATAAGGAAGTAGCTAACCGTCTCAATGTACATTCAGGCACCGGGCTACGATCCCATGTGGTATCTGTTATCGTTACTGATTTGGTTCGCGTTAATCTTCATGTTGCAGGATCTGCAGATGTGGCGCTACCTGAGCCAGGTGAGCGGTTTCCTCTCCTACCTAGGCCAGCTCCTCAACGCCGCGTCTGCCAACGTGCTTTCTGCGCTTGAGAAGGCAAAGCGGCGTGATATAGCGAAGTCCGAGCTGGAGGCTACGCTTAAGAAGATGGTGGATTTTGCCGTGATAGAGCCGACGGCGTTGGACCCCAACGGAATTGTGCCGAAGTATAAACACATACTGAACACCTACGTGGAGACGTATGAGCACGAGATACGCAGGATTGTGGACGACGGGATCACCGTGAAGAACCTGGCCACTGCAGTGGAGGCGCTTAGATACATGAACCTCATATATAAGGTGGTTGACCACTACTACAAGACGGCTAAGAAGTACAAAGCCTTCTACCTGGTGATACAGCTCACAATGCTACTGCCTCTTTTGAAGGAGCTTACTGATACGGTAAACGAGGCGGTTAACTCCTTCATCAAGGGGGTCCCCATCGGCGACAGCGCCGGCCCTCTCGTGGCTTACAACGTGTTGAGCCAGTGCCAGGCGCCCACGTATCACTCAGCAGTTAAAGACACCGTGGTCGCCGAATGCGACTACCAGGGAAGGAGGCTGTATGTCATCAAGGCGGAGGGCCCCGGGAGCACCGTGGGGAGGCTGGACGAGGCCGTGGAGTACGTCTTCAACAAGCTCAACGCCAAGCCCAAGTACATAGTTACTGTAGACGCCGCACTGCGGCTTGAGGGCGAGAAGACGGGGGAGGTGGCCGAGGGCATCGGCGTGGCCATGGGCGGCGTCGGCGTAGAGAAGTTCAACATAGAGAGCTACGCCGCGAAATACGGCGTGCCGCTCTACGCATTCCTAATAAAGATGAGGCAAGTTGAGGCCTTAACCACCATGACCAGCGACATATACACCGCGGTGCAGAACACCACCAAGAGGGTGCTGGAGTTCATAAATACAAATGTGCAACCTGGCGAATCCGTGCTCCTAATAGGCGTCGGCAACACGGTAGGCGTTGCCCAGCCCCACGCCACGGCTTAGGATCAACCTGAGGACGGTTCCGTTTCCCAGGTTGTGTTGAGCAACTTGACAACGCCTTACCAGCGCGTCAATAATATCTTTTAATACACCGCGCCTGACACAGCATAGTCAAGTACTGCGCCGGAACTATTTACTCCCCTTCTTGCCGGTTATCATCGGCGTTTTAATGTGAGCACTTTCTGAAGCCACAAAGGTTTTTTGGCCCATAACTTCTGAGGGCGCCGGCGGAGACGGTCGGCGCCGTTGCCGCGGGCGACTTCAACGCGTAGCGTGTGAATGAGGACGTGAAAACGACATGAGAACAGGCACCTACATGGGCTCTAAGCCTCACGTGGCTTATGCACAGTACTGGCCAGCTGAGGTAGGGGGGAGATGAACAATATCTTTTTAAAAGCCGAGGTGGTGAGGAACCGTGAGACTTAGGGCTCCGTTTCTCCGGTTAGTTCTGCGCAACGCGTATATGGAGCTTGAGCTTGAGGACATCGTGGTGTTTGCGGAGTCTAGGAGGAGGGGGCTGTACGCTGAGATATATATGGGCGACGTGGGGTATATATACGAGAAGGGCGAGTGGCATGCCTACGACGGCGAGGGGAAGTCCAAGCCCATAACTCCCCAGGAGGCTGAGAGGCTTAGGAAGCTGTCAAGGAAGCTGGCCACCTTGCCCAGGTATCACGTGTTGGAGCAACTCATAAAGGCGCTTTCCGCCGTGGAGACGGAGGCGAGGCCGTAGTATGCTCATATTATCTGAGAACCACCTTTATTAACGCAGGTAATCCTTGAATCCATGCCGAGGAGCAAGAGCCAGGATAAGATGTCGCTTATCTCCGTCCACGTTCCGAAGAAGATGCTGGAGGAGCTTGACGAGCTCGTGAGACGCGGCATATTCCCCAACAGAAGCGAAGCCATAAGAGCCGCGTTGCGCGACCTCCTGTATAAAGAGGTTTTCAAAGCTAAGCCGGCGAGAGAGGAGGAGAAGGAGGAGGAGCTCCCCATCTCCCTAGTGAAGGGGAGGTAATATAGAACACCGAGAATTTTCTGTCCCAGTCCACACGCCAGTTTTACATATTAATGGGGTCTTTCCTAATGTCGTGATCCTCGTGCCGTCCCTGGTCTACGAAATTTTGAAGCGCGCGCAGATACTGCGACCTCTCGACGACATAGCGCGGGAGATGGGCCAACAGCCCGAGAGCTTGATGAGATACATCGAAGAGGGCAGGGCGAAGGGGCTTTTCCACGTGGAGAGGAAAACCGCGGAAAGGTACGAACTCACGGAAGAGGGGCGGCGCAGAGCCGCCGAGGGCCTCCCCGAGTACAAGCTCCTGAAGAGCGCGACGTGTAGCGGGGGGGTCTGCGTCGTGGACCTCAACCAGCCCGAGGCCGACTTAGCCCTCGCCAACTTGGCCAAGCTGGGGGCCAGGCCCAAGGGCCGCGTCTTGGAGCTCGACGAGGAGACCTACAGAAAGCTACTTGCGGCGGCGGCGGAGAAGCAACGACTTCTCCAGAGCCTTGACGTAGCGCCGCGGGAGGTGCTCCAAGAGTTCCTCAAACGGAGGCTGGTGCGGAGGGTGGAACGAACTCTCATCTACGTAAAAACCGCCGTGTCGCTCGCCGAGGTCCAGCCAGCGGAGATAAAGACCGCCGTAACAAGCGAAGACATAGCCACGGGCAGGTGGCGGAGCTACCTCCTAAAGCCCTTCGACCTATCTGCGGAGCCGCCGGAGTACCCAGCGCCGGTGCCCCACTTCTTCAACGAGTTCCTTGACTACGTCAGGGAGGTGATGGTGGGGCTCGGCTTCGAGGAGGTGAGGGGGCCCGTGCTGGAGGTGGAGTTCTGGAACTTCGACGCCCTCTTCCAGGCCCAGGACCACCCCGCCAGGGAGGTACACGACACGTTCTACGTGCAGTGGGACGGCCACCTGGAGAGGCCCCCCGAGGATCTCATGAAGGCGGTGGGCCGCGTCCACGAGGAGAAGTGGGGCTACAGGTGGGACCCCAAGAAGGCGCTGAATCCGGTCCTCCGGACGCAGACAACCGCCACGACGATCAGGGCGCTGGCGGAGAGGGGAGACGGCGAGTACAAGGTCTTCACCATCGGGAGGGTCTTCCGCCCCGAGAAGCTGGATCCGAAACACAGCATGGAGTTCCACCAGCTAGACGGAATAGTGGTGGGCCCCGGCCTCACCTTTAAACACCTGCTGGGCCAGCTGGAGCAGATCGCCAAGGCTCTAGGCATGACAAAGGTCAAGTTCAGACCCGCCTATTTCCCCTTCACCTCCCCCTCCGTGGAGGTCTACGCCGAGCACCCCAAGCTGGGCTGGGTGGAGTTCGGAGGCGCCGGCGTCTTCCGACCTGAGGTCACCGAGCCCCTCGGCGTGAAGAGGAGCAGGGTGCTCGCCTGGGGCTGGGGGCTGGACAGAATAGCGATGATACTGCTGGGGATAGACGACATAAGGGATCTCTTCACAAAAGACCCAGACAAGCTAAAGGAGTACTACAGCAGGTGGGTAAGATACAGACGGACAACAGGTACAACCGGAAGTAAATATACATACTAGTAATTGTCAAGCAAGTTATTTACGGCAACCAAAACCTTATATATAATAAACCCTTTTCTATGAAGACAGTGTTAATAGGGGGGATAGAGGTAATGCTGGTAATACTCGCCACCTTGGCGCCACTCCTCACACAGCCACCGGCGCAGCCCCCCACCCCAACAACTTCGCCCACCTCCTCTCCCCCCGCCGACGCCCACGACGCCGCCGACCACCACGCCGACGACGCCTAAACCGAAGTATAGGTTAATGAACTTCACAGGGAGCACCGGCGGCGTCTACCTCCCCGTAGGCTCTAAACTCGCGGAGATGTTGAATACGCCGGTGATGCGGTAGTCGCCGAGGCGAGGACAAGCGGCGCCTCCGTGGCCAACGCCAACGCGCTGGCGCAGGACGACACCAACATAGCCTTTATACAAAACGACATAGCTTACTACGCCCACAACAACCTCTATATGTTTAACAAAAACAAGGTTGACATGAGGGGGGTCATTTCCCTCTATCCAGAGACTAACCAGATAGTGGTTTTTGCAGACAAACTACTTGAGCTGACAGGCGGCAATTTGCTCCTGTTGCTCCTCATGACGATGTCTATAAGCCTAGTTCTCGGCGTGGGCATCCCCACGACTGCGAACTACATTAATCACGTCGCTTGTCTCCGCATGGGCCATGACCTCGGCGAGGGAGCTGGGCTACGCCCCAGACGCCGCCCTCTTGATGGCGCACATGTTTGTGTTTTACTTAGGCATACTTGCCGACGTGACGCCGCCCGTCGCCCTAGCCGCATACGCCGCAAGCACGATAGCGAAATTAGACTTCTTCAAGACAGGGCTCTACGCAAGCATCTTGGCGCTGACTGGCTACCTAGGGCACATGTTTGCGTTTCACCCCGACCTCCTGTTAGTCACGGTGAAAAACTGGGACGCAGCCGCGGCGTTAGGGGTTTTGACAAGCTTCGCCTCGGGCGTGGTAGGCATGTACTCGTTAGCCGCCGGCGTCACGGGGTACTTAAGAAGGCCGCTACCGCGCTACCTTCTTTTAGCACCGCTGGGCGTAGTTAACGTCGTGGTGAATCCGCTCCAGAACCCCGCGGTGCTTATAGCCAACATGGCCGCGTTGATGTTTGCGGCTTTAAAGAAATAAAACAGCGCCTTCTCCATCCTGTGAAACGGGCTCTCTTCCCCGGCCGCTTCCAGCCCCCCCACTGGGGCCACGTGTATGCGGTTACGGAGATCCTGCGGGAGGTAGACGAGGTGGTGGTGGCCGTCGGGTCGGCCCAGTTTAACTACCTCCTGAAGGACCCCTTCACAGCCGGCGAGAGGATCTGGATGCTGAGGGAGGCCCTCCGCGAGGGAGGGGTGGATCTGGGGCGCGTGGTGGCGATACCCATCCCCAACGTGGAGAACAACCTGGAGTGGCTGGGCCGCGTGAGGTCGTACGCCCCGCCGTTTCAAGTGGTGTATACGGGAAACCCCTTCGTGGCACTGCTCTTCAGAGAAGCCGGCTACGAGGTGAGGCAGCAACCCATGTACCACAGGGAGAGGTACAGCTCCACCAGAGTCAGGGAGCTCATGCTCCGGGGGGACCCCCAGTGGGAGGAGCTCGTGCCGCGTTCTGTCGCGGAGATAGTAAAGGCAATCGGCGGCGTCGAGAGGCTGAAGACGGCGGCTACGGGCGAGGCCGAGCCGCACCGCTGGTGACCATTGAAGTTAAATAACGCGCGGGGAGGTTAGACGTGACAGATGAGCTGGAGGTGCTCAGAAAGCTAGACAAGGCCCTCCACACGATTAGATACGACGGCATGCGGTTGCTGGTGTTGCTGTATTTCCTCAACCAGCAGTTAAATGGGTGGACTCATACCTCCTGGCGGAGCTCGGACTCATGACCACGGGGTTCTACACCGCCTCCATCCGCCTCGAGAAGCTCGGCCTCGTGGAGAGGAGGCGCTTGGACATAAAATCCTTCGTCAGAATTACGGAGAAAGGCCGCCGCTTCGTGGAGTGCCTCCTCTACCTGCTGGAGGATCAGCGCAGGGGAGACCAGAAGGACTCAGCAACTCTGTAGACCTGCTCCAGCTCCTCCCTCTGCCCCCCGACGCAACGCAGGACCCTGCCCCCCTCCATCACGCATATGACGTCGGCCACATACATCGCCTCGAAGGGGTCGTGGGTGACGTACAGCACCGGCATCCCCAGGGCCTTCACCACGTCGTTAAACGCCTTCTTGTTCAGCCAGTCTAGGTGCGAGGTGGGCTCGTCCATGAGGAAGGTGCAGGGCCGCGTCAGAAGGGCGGCGGCTAGGTTTACCAGCTGTTTCTGGCCTGTGGAGAGTCCGGTTCTCCGGGTGAGAAGCGGCTTGATGCCCAGTCTCTCGGCGACGGCCTCCACCTCGGCCTCGGTGCCGTGTATCTTGGCCAGGGCCCTCAGGAACTTTTCCACGCGGGTTGGGGGATCCACCGGCACGGACTGCACGTAGGCGAGGCGGCGTCTCTCCGGCGGGAGGCGGGACACATCTCTGCCGCAGGCCTCCACGCGCCCCTCCGCCTTTATGACGCCGGCAATTGCGTCCAGCAGCGTGGTCTTGCCTGAGCCGTTGCGCCCCACCACGGCCACGACCGAGTTGACCTCTAGTCTCTCCACACGTAGCGTAAACACGCCGCGTCTCGCCGTGAGGTTTTCTACGAGGAGAGCCATCGCCTCGCTAGGTAGGCCGCGGCAACCGCCAACACAACCACGGCGAGCGATGCGCCGACGGCCGGCCCTACGCCGTAGGTAAGCCACGCCTGGTACATGTATATCGATGCGGTAACTGGGTAGGAGGCGAAGATCAGCAAGACGCCGAGCTCGCTGAAGCTCCTAATCCACGCGAAGATAAACGCAGAAACTGTGGCGGTCCTAAGCGAGAGGAGGAGCATCAGGTGCAGTCTCGGCCCGGAGAGGCCGAGGGAGCGGAAGAATACCTCTGCCCGCTCCTCTCTAAGCGCCCCGTCGAATATGGAGAAGGCGACGGGCAGAGCCATCACGGTCATGGCTATCAAGACACCCAGCGGCCTATTGATTATGTACTCATTCACGAAGGAGGCGGCGCCGCACAGCGCCTCTACGCCTTCTGTGCAGAACAGCCTCGGCAAGCTGAAGGAGGCGAGGAGCAGTACGCCGACGGAGGTGGGCGGCACCACGGCCGGCACGTACAACACCTGCGCCAGGACGGCCCAGACCCCGCCTCTCCGCAGAGCCATGGCGGCGGCGAGGCCAGGGACTAGCGACAGGGCGGCGGCCGCCAGGCCGAAGGCGGCTGTTAGTGCCATGCTTTCGAAGAGGCCGGGGGGCGGCGGGCTTATGTGGACAAGTGGTAGAAATACGAGGAGGAGAAAAAGGGTGGCGACTGTCGCGACTACGACTGTTTTAGCGAATGAATCCATAGGCGGCGAGGTCCTTCTTCTTTAGGGCGTCTACGACGCAGTCGCCCTTCTCGCTGAACGACGCGACGAAGGCGGCGAAGCGGCCCACCCTCAGCGCCTTAGCCACCTTGTCGCCTTGCATGAACAAGGCGTATATCTCGTAAGGCGGGTATTGGACGAAGGAGTAGGGGCCTTTGAAGAAGTAGGCGTAGTACTCCCTGCCCTCCTTGGCGCCTTTATATATCGTCCAGAGGTCCGTCTCCCCTATCTTCTCCAGCAGGCCTAGCTTGGCTATAACAAACGGGAAATAGGCGAAGGCGCAGTCCGCGGCGCCGCTTTCTAACACGCTCCACGAGGCGTCGAGGTTGGCGGCTATCTGGACCTTCTCTGTGGGCGTGAGGGCTGTGGATATTGTGATGTTGACTCCTCGTGGGGTCTCCACGTATTTGACCCCCGTCTTTTCGAAGAGGGTCATCACGTCTACGACGCCGTCTTTCTTAAGCATCCATGCGGCGGCGAGGGCTCTGTAGCCTGTGGGGGCCTTGTTGGGGTCTGCCAGGGCGAGCGTCCTCGCGGCGAGGTCGTCTGGCGAATTCAGCGGCTTTCTGCAGACGACGCCTAGGCTGAAGCCGCCCAGCACGAAGATCTGACGCGGCTTGAGCTTCTCTATGTCGGGCAGAAGCTCCACGTCCACCGAGCCGTAGATGTCCGGCACGGCCCCTTGTTGCATCCGGCGGAGCCCCTCCACAGAGCCTATGGACTGAATCGCGCCGGTTGAGAGACCGGCTTGCCTCGCGGCGTCCCGCGTGATCTTTATCAACGTCGGCGCTATGTAGCCCAGCACGTCGCCGCTACATTTGGCGGACGACGTGGCCGCAACAGATGTGGTTGACGTAGGTGTCGTGGCCGTGGTGGTTGTCTGCGACGCCGACGTGGCGGGCGGCGTAGTTGTGGACGTTGCGGCCCTCAGCGGCGGGTTGCCGAAGATCAAGGCTAGGACCGCCGCCAGAACTACCGCAACCGCCGCCGCGGCTACCCAGCGGACGAGTCCTCTCGGTCTCGCCCGGGCCATAGCCGTATGTTCATGCTCTGGTATAAGCCTTACTTCTACTATTTAAACTAATTAAAAAGAGTGAATTATTATAATTATTATTTCTCTTAAAAGCTTGTTTTTTATATGTTTGGTCAAGGGGGTGTGGCTTTGGGGGAAGGTTTTTATGGTGAATTCCGGGATGTGGCGTGGACTGCGTGTCGGAGACTGTGGACGCCTTTAGGATGGTCTTCGGTAGCGAGGCTCTTGTGGACGTGATAGAGGCTGGGCCGGATAGGGTGGTGGCGCGCTTCTACGGCAATATGTGCTACACATGCGGCACTGTTGACTACTTTGAGGACTTCGCCTACATGTACGGCGAATGCGCCGGCGAGGAGTGGGCAGTCGAGTCATACCAGCAAAACCCCGACGGCACATACACAGCGACGCTGAGACCCAAGCGCCTCCTAAAGACCACAAAAAGACACATAAAAATAATCATAGACAACAGAGAACTCGACTACTACATAGAGACTTAAGAAATTTCGTCGACAAGCCGCGGAAGCGCGCCTCGAGAGGCGATTACTCAACTCGACACAGCCCGCGGCGCGGGCTTCTGCCCGGCCTCCGCCGCGGCGCTGGGCGTCTTGTGATGGGTCTGGAGAGCTTACGTGGGCGCGCCTCGGCGCGTGGACTGCCCAGCGCAGGCGGCTAACGCGTCTTCTTCGTGCATGTGGGTGATGCAGTCGGCTGTCTGCGGCGGCGCCGGGGGTTCAGCCTCAGCGTTGGGCGGGGAGCCACATGCGAGGCGGCGCTGAGCCCATGCCGTATCTAGCCGGGCTGCCGCTGGGGGGCGTCAAACCAGACGCTGTGGCGGGTTGCGTAATCCACGGATCCTCCTCTAGTAGGGGCGGCTCGCTCTTGGCTGAGCACTACACCCGCGACGTCTGAAAGGCGCTCGCCATCGCCGAAAGGCTTGAGGAGACAGGGCTTAGGCCTAACGTGGCCCGTGTAGGTTCCTGCTACAATATAGCCACAGCCGACCTCTTTAGACTGGCGGAGAGGGACGGAGAAATCAAGAAGGCCATAGCGCTGTATCTAGCCGAAAAGGCGAAAGACGGCACGCCGAGGCAGAGGGAGATTGCCGAAAAGATCCTAAAGAGAAACCCTCTTTTTCGGGTCCAGCCGCTGGAGGTCGGCATCTTATTATGAATAAAAACGTCAAGACAACTAAGGTGTATTGAATTGACGCGTTGAACTCGTTATGTCAGATGCCAACCCGTTCAAGGTAAAAGAAAAACTAGACTGGCGGGCCCGATGGGATTTGTAGGCCGGCTCTCGCCGTGAACCCACGACCTACGGCTTTAAAGGTTCGGCGCAACGGCCCGTGGGGGTGTGTCTTTATTTTTGTGTGTTTTTAAGTTTTTTCGTTTAGTGTTTTGGCTGTGTTGGGGTCTTGTTGGGCGAGTCTTTGGAGCAGTTGACGTGTTATTACTAGGCGTCTTCCCCCTTCGGCGGTTTTTATGTGTCTTTTCCACTGTTCGTACTCCTCTCCTAGTATTTCTCTTAGCTTGTTCTCCAACGCCGTCTTTATCTCCACAATCAGCTGTGGGTCGCCGTATTTCTCAGCCCTAACGCCCTTGCCCTTCTTATGCACAAGCCCAAGCCTGACCCCGCCGATGTTTACCGCCTTGACGCCGAAGTCGAAGCGGCGAAGCACCTCCTCTGCCGCCTTTCTCTTCTCTTCGTCTCCAGTCTGCGCCACGTGTTCAAGATACCGTTTCACAGCTTCTTTCTCCTCTGGCGTAAGCTTCTCCAACTCATCCTTCGGCACCACTACCTCAAAGCCGTCTTTGCCTCTGCTCACCACAGAGGCGTTTACGCCGGAAAGCCTAAGCCGGCGTCTAAACTCCTCAGCCTCCTCTAATGCAGAAAACCGCGCCACGGCATTTACGGTGGACATCCTCTTTCCCTCTTTCATCACATACGTCAGCCTCAGCTTCATAGACGCAAACCCATCCACCAGCTGACACACAACCCTATCCACAGCCTTTGGCACCGTGGTTTTAAGCCTAGACACCTCCTCGCGCCTTGCCTCGATCTTCGGCCTGGCCAGTCTCTCGAGTCTCTCCTCCGGTGGCGCTACATCTATGGGCTTGGGGGCGATATACGGTGTAGAGAGGACTTCCAGCCTCTCGATAGCTAGCCTTACGGCTTCATCTACCTCTGCCAGCCTTCTCAATGTTTTTTCGTCGAATACCACGTCGTAGCTTGGGCCACGGCGGACGACCTTAGGCGCGGCGTATATGCCTAGTTTCTCCAGCTCTCTCCGCACCGCCTCTGCGTATCTCTCCGCCTCCTCCCTGGTCCTAAACGAGACCCGGCCCTGCAGGCCC
>Ga0080005_139564_pt1 | contig 11750 bp, 12 predicted proteins | sample JossMetagenome_2_FD_69208 | JGI IMG/M metagenome (GOLD analysis project Ga0080005, IMG submission 69208) | Hot spring sediment microbial communities from Joseph's Coat, Yellowstone National Park, USA - JC3_ASED (SPADES assembly) (version 2) | ecosystem: Environmental > Aquatic > Thermal springs >... | reverse complement strand
AGGATTTTTCGCTATAGAGGCTGTATCTACATCTTCTAAAAACAATTCAATCGCGCCAATGACACTGGATAAAGCCGCATTTATTGGAATTATTCTTTGTTCAAGCCTGTTAAGCCTTATGTTTTCAACGAGCTCTTTGTAGGCCTTTGGATGAGGTTCAACAGCAATGACCCTCCTTGCGCCTTTGAGGGTAAAGTATATTGCTGAGTCGCCAACGAAAGCTCCAACATCTATAACAACCATACCTTTGACATTTAGATCCTCATACCAGCCACCATATTCTAAGATTACGAGTATTGATTCCTTCATATGCTTAAAGCGGACGTTGCCCTTAGTCCAACAGTTACAATGAGGATTATATTTCCAGCCGAAGACTTCAGCTCACAAAGCTCTGCTAAATATTTGTAATGGTTGGTGTTCGTAGTTTGCTCGAGATATCATTCTGTCCTACTGAGGCTTACGATAAGAAACAGCCTTATAAAGTGGGAATATATAACCGCTAAGGTAAATAATAAAAGATTAGGGGTGTCTTGGCCTCTCGTCAACTTATTATAGAGGGCTAATCAAAGACCTTGAATGTAGGAGTGGTAAGGTGTTTTTGGACGGTGTAGAGGTAAGCGATATCAGCGAAGTACTTAGTAGTTTGGAGAATGCAAAAGTTATCAATGATAATAAAATAATATGTTTTACATAGTAACTAAATAATTATTAATAAGTTACGTTCTACGCATTACTTTGGAATAAGACATTTACTTTTTAACAAATACTATGTTTTGATCAAGTTTCTTTACAGGCTCAAAGGAGTACTCAGAGAGTATATAAGAGGCCCAGTGAAAAGATGAGGGTATTACTGCTTCTATAATGACTATCTCCGTTCTTTTAAGCGTCTCTCTAGCTCCTTTAAGTACCAATGGCTCGGCACCTTCGACATCAATTTTGATCACATCAATGCGATCCTCGCTCGCTAAAATATTATCTAGCGGTACTACGTCTACCTCAATTGTTCAACGATCTCTAACGTCTTTATTCAGTAATGAATGTCTGCCGTGATAATCAGATATGGTAAGCTTAGCCTTACCTAAATACGATCCTGCAGCTACTTGAAAAGCCTTCACCTTACTCTGAACGTTATTTAGCCTTATGTTAAGTTTAAATAAATAAAAATTACGCGGCTCCGGCTCAAAGGCATACACGTAGGCATTTTTTGCAGCACGTATTGCATACCCACCTATATTAGCACCTACGTCAACAAAAATGCCTCCATCCTTAAGTTGCCTTAAAATAAATGCAAGAGTTTGAGGTTCATAACACATAGATGCGTGATAAAAGTCTTCAAGATCTATAATAGCATATCGAGTGTCATCATCAAATCGCACTATCGTTGGAATTCTATTAAGTAAACGACTAAGCGTCGCATGATCAAGAGGTAAACCGCATTCGTATATCAATAACTGTAGAATTGAGTAATCATGAAAGTTGCACATCTCGGTTCTATACTTAAGATAGCGATAATAACCTACTAATACTTTGAAACGACTCCTCAAAATAGTACCTGCAATTTTTCTTATTCTCTTTAACAAATATAGAGGACTGGTATGCTGATTTTGTAAACCAAAGTGTTTTAATACCTCTAATCTCAAGACCTCAACCTCTTTAAGTATCACAGTATATTGAAGTCTCCGCCTTTAAATTACTAATTCGCTCCATTTTTTACACAGATATAATAATTAACAGCCCCTTCACCTTTTAACGACATGGTACCGTGGATCAGCATTGTTTATGATTATACACTAATCGCACTCACCGTTTCTATGTCTCATTAATCCATATATTATAATCCTCATATAATTGCTATTCTAGTATTCTCAGAAACTTTGCATAAGAACTCCAACATAAATAGGCTCTAATGAAGTATATCCAAGCCATATTTCCCTAGGTCTACTGGCAAGACCGGCGTTGACCGGTATTACGATATCTTCAAGATTATTGAGCTTGATATTCTCAATCATCTCTTTGAAAGCCTTTGGATGAGGCTCTATAGTAATAACTCTCTTAGCACCCCTTAATGCGAAATATATCGCTGTATCACCAACGTAAGCACCAACATCGACGACATCCCTATTGCCGACATTTATGAAAGAGTACTCAGGCTCACCGTAGAGACCAAAGATACTGAGCACTATGAGATCTATGCGCCTAAACCTAACGCCATCCTTAACCCAGCACTTACATGAATCATCATATCTCAAGTAATAGATTACATCGCTAATATTGTCAACCTCAACATCATTCACGAACAGCTTGCCGTTAACGCACTTAATGGACTTAATTAACCCGCGTGAGAACCTCCTAACGATCCTGTCAAAAACGTCAGGCTCTACCCCAAAAGCGCAGTCTTCAACCCTAGCTTCAAGCTTAATATTGAGGCCGAGCTTACTTAAGCCATACCTAAATATCAACAAAAACTAGTTATCAAATAAGTAACGGGTGGCAAAAGCCTTCCTAACCTTCTCTAACATTTTTAGGTGACCTAGCTCGCTTCACGTTCTAATAATTTAATCAGACCGTACTTCTGTATGATCTTACTTATCTGCGTTCTCCTCTTGTCTCTAAACCGCGTTAATATGGATTCAGCGATCTCGTAAAAGAAGTACGGGTAAACTGCTCTAGTGAGGGTGCAGAGGTTGAGACCGTGATTTCTCTTAATGATGCAATCTATAATTAAACGGCGTAGGATAATTAGTGGCGCTGAAAGCGGTGAAAATCCCCATAGAGTTCTCTTTATTATCGAATGTACGAAGGGATGTTGATAGTATTCTAAGGATTCTAGCAAGGCATAGAACACTATCTTACGAGCGGAAAGAGATCCCTGGGATCCGTAGTGAACTATTAAGTACTCCTCCGGTAAATCAAGAATTTTGCCGTAGACCGCGGGTAGCTCATGGATCAACCCACGGTACATTACCCGATCCTTTCGGTAAATCCTGATCTGCCTTCCTAAGCTAGAGCCAAGTATTAACTGCCCGCACGCAACATCATAGTATACCCTTACAGTACTTAAAGCTACAAATCCCTCTTTATCAGCTTTCTCTATTAGATCCCTCAGATCATTTTTTAATTTTCTTCCCAACAGTTCATCATCATCTAAATAAAGAATCCAATCATAGCTTGCTTTACTTAAAGCAAACATTCTATCAGGCTCTACATGACCCCAAGGCTTTCTCTGAAAAACTTTCGCACCATAGCTCCTGGCGATCTCAACAGTATCATCAACACTAAAACCGTCGACGACAATAATCTCATCAACAACGTCCTTAACGTTCTCTAAAAGCAGCTTTAACCTCTTCCCAGAGTTTCTCGTAAAGGTTATGAAGGAGATCCTAGTACTCATAGAGCTCTACCCGCTCCCCTAAGTACGTAATGCACCCTGTTACTTTAAGTTAATGACACTACGAGCTTATTACTTCCGCACTAGTCATGCTTACCGTCCCTATGCTACTTTAGCATTTCCCTATTATAGTTCTCCACATAATCGCTATTCGTCTAAGATCTCTTTTCTGAGTGATATTTCTAGCATTACTTACCAACATCTTCTTCATTTCATCCATATTAAGGACATACCTAGTAAGCTTCTCAACCATCTCTTCATCGCTAATCGCCGGTGTACCGCTAAATCCATCAACCACCTCCTCTAGTCTAGGATCCTCAGTAAACTTCGCAACAGGAACTCCAACACAGATAGACTCTAATGCGGTATATCTAAGCTCAGCTGAGGGAAACCCATCTAGAAAAATATCTGCCACGCTAAGCCTCTTAATAAAATCACTCACATACCCCATAAACTTTACGAAAGGGTACCTAGATAATGTTTTTAATAACGCCGGCGGAACGTCTCCATACACATGCAGAACAACACGCTTTTTAACACCGAGTCTCTCCAAATTCTTATTTACTAAATATACAACCTTGACAAGTTTCGGGAGATTAGTAATTGTAACACCAGCACTTACGTACGTAATGAAAATTACCTCATCAGGGTGAAGTAATAGGGGGGTTTCCGGTAAACCAGAGCTCCTACATATAATAGGGTTAGGAATAACTATAGCTCTAACGTGGTTCTTTCTAGCTTTCACGTAAGAAACCGCGGTAACGTAGTCATAGATAAGTTGAATCAATATAAGTTTATGCACTATCCAATGAGTTAATATGTTGATCTACTCGATTAACGCCTTGAAAGTTCCCAATAAACCGTGGGAGAAATAGAGGGATGTCCTGACTTCATCTAGGATGAATCCATGTAATGTTAGTATTTTCCTAGATTTCTCAATAGTATCAGCCAAAATGCTTTAAATCTCAAAGAAAGACCGTGAACGTGTATGATATCACATATGCGAAGCGTTGAGAAACTAGTTCTTCTGGTTTCAACCCATACAACATTATATCCCAACATCTTGTAAATAAGAGCTAAATATAGCATTGACTTCGCAACTCCGCCCCTACTGCTAGGAGAAGTACCTATGAGACATGCACGCTTCATTTTCTCGCTCATGATGCCCTAGATTTGGGATATTATTTGATATTATATTAGTTTGTCACCGATATATCACTATATCAATCGTTGCAATTGTCAGCATCACTTAATTCTCTGAACATACTTGTATAGAACTTTTTCTCTAAATAGTGCCAGATAGGAATATGTTAATAGTAGTGTAAGAAACGCTGAGATGTGTAAAAATATGGAACTGTATATATGCTTCTCTCTGTAGAGTGAGGATTTAATCCATTCACGCGGATCTATATGCGATAGTAGGATGTTTCTAATAAAAACTTTTTTAATGTCTAGGTAGGGGTGCACCTGAAATAGAGCTTTGTTTGCGTATGCTAGCTTCCACCAAAACGATATATGCCTCCTATAATCACTGGGGGCTGGATGAAAAACTACTGCATGTTCGTTAAAGCATAGCTTAAACCCGTGCTTCAGGAACCTATAGCTCATCTCTCCATCCTCAGAAACCGTCATAGGGTTGTAGAACCTGACCTTCTTTACTGTGCTAGCTCTAAACGATACGTTGCCCGTATTGAAGATTACCCTCTCAGGGGTTTTCAGCTTATTAAATAGTATCTCTAGAATGCTTCTGTTGAAATACCACGTACCTACATTAGAAACCCTCTTTGATGTAGGTATGTAGACTACTGGAGCAAGACACGCATCGCAACCCCTTCTAAGGCACTTTACGTGCTCCTCTATCCACGTAGGTGTAGGGAGCTCATCTCCGCCTATTATTGCGATATACTCTCCGCTAGTCATGCTTAGGGCTTTGTTGTATGCTTGAGCTAGCGTGCCGAGAGCTATTCCTACCTTAACCTTAAAGGGGGACTCCTTGCTATACCTCCTTATGATGCTAGGAGTTCTGTCGGTAGAACCGTTATCTACAAGGACAATCTCTAGGTTCCTATATGTTTGCCTGTCGATTAGCTGGAGAAGCCTCGGTAGGTTACGCTCCTCATTCTTCACCACTATGATGATGCTGACCAGGGCATCACTCATTGATAGTTCCCTCACCAGTTACCACAAACTTAGTATTAAGCCCCACGCGTTCGCATATAGCTCGCGGTAGTAGGTCACGTACCACATCATTATAGAAACCACCCACACCCAAGGATCCTCCAGATCTCTTAAGCTCTCTCAGGGCACGAGTTACTTCCTCAGCATAAACGTGAATACAAACAGTACCTTGGGATTCCCTGGTATACTTAGTGAGAAACCTGTACTCTAAGGCTATGATACTCCTCAACATCTTTGAGCTACTTCTGTAGAGCTTATAGTATGTTAGGTGATCAGCTAACATCTGAGGATAGTAGTCCTCAACAAGTACCGTGAAACCTGCCTTCTCAAGCACAGTAAATACTGCTTGCTGTAGCACCTTAGAGATGAAGTCAGCGAAAACAAGTAGCGATAGAACCCTTGAGAGTAACCTAGGGTTTGCAACCTCTAATATCGCAAGGCGTTTCTTTCTGCTTAACACCCCACTGAGTCCGTAAGCATAAACCAACAGCATAGAAAGAAATGAGGAGATGAAGTATGCTAGACCTCCAAAGGGTGGAGAGACGAAGTATACGCATTTCCCCCCACGTCCTCTAATTCTCATATAGAACATTTTCATCAGAGTTGTTTTACCAGATGCTGTTGGCCCCGTGAAGATCAGCATGTGAGATACCTAACCTAAGGTACTAATCCCAGGAACTTTGTTAATGACTTCGGTAAACCTCCTACTAAACTCCTCAAATGAAAACATGGAGAGCACTTTACTAAGCCTCTCAGCGTCAGGGACTTCGAGCTCCCTCCTGCTTACTAAGTCCTTAATTATTTCCAGAGCTTCTGCGTAGCTATTGTAACAGTAACCGTATCCGACACTCTTAACTATATCGGTGCAGGAACCGCTAAACATGCTTACGACGGGTATAGTTCCTGAGGCAAGGGCTTCAAGTACCGATATACCGAAGTGTTCCCCTATTGTTGGGTGGAAGTATATCTTAGCTCTTGAGAGAATGAATCTCTTAGCATCCTCACCTAGGTTAGGTAGTAAGTATAGGTTGCTCAACCCTAGTCTTTCTTTAAGCTTCTCCAGACTCTTATAGTAAGTATGGGAAGCTCTATCGCTTACCCTCCCTATAACTACGAACTTAGCGTGCTGAACTCTCTTAGCCACGTGGAGAACGGCCTCAATATTTTTGGATGGCTCGAAACGAGAGATCGTTACAACCATGTTCTCCTTACTCACTCCTACAGGCGGTTTAAAATATTCGAGATTTATAGGAGGATATATAACTACGGAACTTAATCCGCTAAGCTCTTCAAGAAGTTTGGCAGTCCACCTGCTGTTAGCCACTATAACTCTACAGCGGCGGAGACTTCTATTGCTAAGTTCGTAGAACAGCTCTCTAAAAGGCTGTATGTAGAGTTTCCAAAACAAGCTATTAACATACTTAGGATCCACGCCGGCACCGATGGAAACTCTATCCCAGAAGTGTAGCGCGATCCCTAGAGGGTAGTGAACAACACATACGTCTGCTTCTAAGGGGGTTTCACTAGCTTTGGTATTAACTACGATATTCACATCTGATCCCTTAAGCTTTAAAGCCCTAGATAAGTTGTATGTATCTAGAACGAAATCGTATATGCTCCCAGTCCTTAAAAGAGGCCTAACCAGCACAAATCTAACCCTACCCGGAGGCGTTATTCTATCTACAGAGCCTCTCACACTCAGCGTGTAAACCCTAGTATCGAAGCCTAAACCGGTTAGAACTCTAATAACGTCGAGAGCATATAGTTCAGCACCGCCAAGAACGTCGAAAGAGCGGTGAATGATCGCCACTTTCATTGACTCAAACAGCATCCAAACTTTGTGAAGCTGATACACTCAGCTATCATATCCTCTGAGATCTAAAACCTTACTTATCACGAGCTTAAGTTTGGCCTTAAATGTCTGCTTCGAAAATCTTTCAGTATTATTACTTAACTCCACACGTTTATAAACGGGAGCGTTAATGTTTTCCTCGATTATCCTTGCGGCTTCCTCTAAGTTTTTATAGACATATTCACGCGGAACACCTTCATTAACCCCGCATAGATCTGGAACAACAGGTATTAGTCCTGCCGCCATAGCTTCTACTTTAGCTATGACAAAGCCATCTGAAGTTGCGTAGAAGAATATGCTTGACTTTTTCATTAAATCAAGTAACTGCTTACCCGATACATTGGTTAGAATTCTAACCCTATCCTCTACGTTTAGCTGTTTAATCAACTTATTTAACTCACTATAATAAGGTACATACTGCTCAGTTAATGAGCCGGCAATAATGAACTTTATATCACTCGACACTAGTTTACTGAGAAGTATTACCTTATGAAGTTGCTTAGAAGGGTTTATCCTAGCAATGGTTAACACAATTTTCTCATTCCTAGGAACTTCTGCTAGGAAACTAAATTTGCCTACATCCACCGGCGGGTGAATAACTAAGGGTCTGGTACCTGGATATAAATCTCTAATACGATCTGCCCAGCAATAAGCGCCCGTAATTATCAAGCTACTTAGTATAGCTTGTTCATGCATTTTCTGAAAGAGCGGCTCATACAGCTTAACGTATGAGATGTTGTATATGTTCTCCATCAATGACCCGCTACCCAAATCCTTTGAGAAGACAGCTGATGACGAAAGGTCGTGGATATATATTATTCTTGGAGTATTACTGAGAGTCTGAATGAGGGGGATGAAAGAACCTAAAGGAATGTCTATCCCTGAGGTCTGCACGATTAGATCCGCTTTTTCGAAGAGGGTTCTTACCATCATATATAGTGGGAAAAGCCCTCTTATATGCTGAGGAAGTCCCTTAACTCTGTGAGGAAGGACGTATACTAGCTTCTCAATGTTCAACCTCCCAGGTGTTAGAAATCTGAAAACAGGCTTATACAATGTCGCGAGACTGATTTAAAAGCCAATCTGATAAAGAGTCTCTAAGGTAGCCAGGAAAACTCTTTGCGTACCTCCGAGAACATCTAATCTATCGTGGAATAGTAATACCTTCATAACGCGGTCCTTAAACTTTAAATTTAAGTGCGAGCTCATGTCTTAACACCGTTTCTCGCTTCGAACTAATACTTAGCTTCAAAGAGAAATCTACTACATGTACCGTTATATGAATTACATTAACTGAAAATGTTAAGCAGTGACTGCCTGATATAATCATCGTTAAACCTTTTAAGTATGATCTCTCTCAATTTATAACTATCCTCAATTAGCTGGCTTCGGGAGAGGGATGAAACTCTCTCAATTCTCTCAGCAAGTTCTTCAGGATTCCCTACTGTGAACATGTATTCCTCGGCCGATGTTCCTTCAACTATCTCAGTTATACCGCCGACCCTGGATGCTATAGATATAGTTCCAGCAAGCATTGCCTCCACGACAGCGTATGGTAGTGGCTCCTCCAATATGGATGGGAATATGGAGGCCCACGCGTGTCTATGTAGGTTTAGGACCTCCTCGTAGCTTAACCTACCTAAAACCCCGATCTTCAGGTTCTCGTACTTCCTCTCTAAGGTCTTCAGGTTTTTGAGGCTTCCGTAGCTGTAAGAACCTGTGAGGATAAACCTCGCTCTAACTCTACGCCTACCTAGCTCCTCAAGTGCCTGTAGCAGTATGTGAAACCCCTTCACGTACCTATCACCACCTACGTAGAGGAAGGTGGGGGTATCGTCAAGGTCCTTACTCACATTCCTACTCAATAGCTTAGGTGGGGGAGGGTTGTAGGCTACCTCGACCTTACTCCCTAGCTCAGGCACTAGGCTTGAGATTATCTCTGCCTGCCTCCTAGATACGCACACAACTCTATCAGCTTGAGCAACCCACCTTCTGGCTAGTTTAGGTAGCCACCAGAGCAGACCTGCTCCTAAGCAGTACTTCACTCCCTTCCCGCACTCTAACGATATGTCATCGCGTGTAATTCTGTGCCGGTGATCCTCGTATGGTGCTAGGATGGCTGCTGAGTACGATAACGGTATGTAGTCGTGAAGGTGGACGACAACAGTCTTACCCATATCCTTAACATACGGTATTGCGGGGAAGGCGAGCCTAGGTATGTACACGATATCGGCTCCACGGACTAACTCCTTAAACCTCTCCGTCCTCGCAAGCCTGTACATGTTAAGCCATAGAAAAGCCTTCTCCCTCCTAGCGAGTAGGGGCTCATAGACATACCTAACACCCGGCAGTACAGCGGGATTCCCCGAGCCAGTAACCACGGTTACCTCGAAAACCCCTCTGAGAATATCGGTGACCAAGTAAGTGGCAAGCTCGGCACCACCCCCCTCAGGCCAAAAAAGCTCCGATAAAACAACAACCCTCCTACTAACAGGCCTCGACCTCACGAGACCACGTGTACTGTAATAATACTGTAGTAGAGCCTCTTATCATCCCGAAGTTGAGTAATGCCTACGGAAATGATAAATAACTTCTTCACCAGAATACATTAATCTCGGGGAGGCGCTGAAACCACAGCTCTCCATGTACTTCACAACGCTCTCCACACTAACCTGTGGATGTATTTCAACAATGTACTCCTCAGCCTTCCTAACTACATCGCAAGGCGTGTGAATTAAAGCTTCCTCGCAACCTTCACAATCCATTTTAACGGCCACTCTCCCTGTTAAAGAGCTCAATATCTCGGCTAAGGTAACGGTCTCAGCTACTTTCTCTCCATTAAGAGCTATCCGAGATTGCCCTCCCCTTACTTCAAATACAGCCGCACCCTTACTCCAATGAACAGCTTGAGAGTGCACCTCAGCTACATCACCAACATTACTCCTACACAGATCGTAATATACAGGCTCAAGCACAATAACCCTTTTAGTATAGCCTTCAGTTATAAACCACCAAGCGGTCTCACCAAGAAACCCGCCAATATCCACTATCACATCGTAGCTACCTTCAAGAACATAAATCCTATCCATAATTATCTCAAGGAGAATAATAGAAATAAAATCAGCTGTAAGCTCTCCCGGCACGTTAAAAACCTTACCACGCCACATGTATACGTCTTTACCTATTTCTATGATTTTCTCTCCATGCATTTCCAAGACCTTCCCTCGCATGTATTTCCACGATTTTCCCCCATGCAAGACTACCCGTAATATTGCATCTGCAGTTTTGTTTCTCAGTATCTTAGCCTTTATTGAGTAGAGAAGCCCCTCGTATAATCCTAGGACACTAATTACCTTTAATGCTCTATCAATGTATTTAAATAGCTTTTCCTTCAGCATAAAGATCCTCCTGATTACCTTGTATATAACGCCATAAGAGACCTTCGCGTACAACCACCAACTCTACTCTATGTTAAGAGCGTTTAAGTGGCTTATCAGATACGGCAATCACATACCTCCGCTAGTGAGAAGGCCTCAGCTGTATTTGTTTGCTGAAAACCTGTTCCTAGCATAGTTTAGGAGGTCTGAAATCGCTAGGATCGCTGAGAGTGCCTTAGGGGCGATGAAGCTAAGTAGCTTAACGTTCTTTGTTATCTCGATGAGCTCCAGTACCTCAGACCTCCTAATAACTGCGGGTAGTACTAACGTTAAGGAGGCTAAGTATACCATAACCCCTAGCAAGAACTCCACTACAGTGCTTGAGTGCGGGAGGAAGCTCGTTAGCCAAGTCGCTACCGCTGGAAGAGAAAGCGCTCCCAGTACCGTTACGTTGCGTCTAGCCACAATTTCTAGCCTGAAATCCCTACGGATGATGTGTAGCCCGTATAAGGTGGAGGAAAAGCCCGCTACTATACTAGCTATTATCAACCCCACAACTCTGTATATCGGGATTAGCAGTAGTGCCAACGGCACGTATATAGCGTAGTTCACTAAGCTAATCTTCATAGTCTTCACAGTCTCACCGATGCTCTTAAGGTATGAGCCTATAACGTATGAGCCTAGCACCGCTGATAATCCTGTTAATGCTGAGAGAGATAAATAGAATGGTGCTAAAGTATATTTGTCGCCATATATCAGGTATACAAGTGGTTTTGAAAAAACTACTAAACCTATTGCCAGAGGAACTATTATTATTGATGTATATATAACTGATTTATAAACAATTTCTCGAAGTTTGTCCTCTCTACCTAATAATAAAGGCAGTGTTGAATATATGCTTGTAGCCATAGATCCTCCGATTATACCTAATGGTGTTAATAAATTATTTGCTACA
>Ga0080005_140944_pt1 | contig 11753 bp, 11 predicted proteins | sample JossMetagenome_2_FD_69208 | JGI IMG/M metagenome (GOLD analysis project Ga0080005, IMG submission 69208) | Hot spring sediment microbial communities from Joseph's Coat, Yellowstone National Park, USA - JC3_ASED (SPADES assembly) (version 2) | ecosystem: Environmental > Aquatic > Thermal springs >... | reverse complement strand
ATGGTATAGAATTATTAAAGGATAACTTAAGAATATTAGTAAGATATTCGGGAACAGAACCATTATACAGAGTTGTAATAGATTCTTATGATAAAAGTATAGATATTAATAAAATATTTGAGGAAATATCAAAAATGAATGTATAAATATTTTTTATTTAAAAATATGTAGATTAATCATCTTAACATTATTTCTTTCTTATGCAATGTATTATTCCTATTTTTTCATTTATTCCACCTTTAATAAATTTACATTCAAAATCTTTATTTAATTTTTCTAATAATTTATTAACAGGTATTTTGGTATTATTAGTATGATATTCAAATCCAATTTCATCAAACTCTTTTATAGTATCATAATCTTTTAAAATTATATCATATTCACATCCTTCGCAATCCATTTTTAATACTTGCGCATCTATATTATATTTATCAATAATATCGCTTAATTTGCCTGCAGGTACTTTAATACCTTTATTATTGGAATTAAAAATAGAAAATGCTACATGAACAACATCTTTAGTATTAATTGTTATATAATTATTACAATAATTTATTCCCATATTTATTGGAATAATTTTATCTTCCATATTATTTAATTTTATATTTTCTAGCATTTCATTATGAGCATCGGGATGTGGTTCAATTGCATATACTTTTTTAGCTCCCTTTAAGATAAAATATATCGAAGAATCTCCTATAAATGCTCCTATATCTAATACATTTTTGTCTTTTACATTAAGAAATTTATAATCTTCTTCTTCAAAAACTTCATATATAGATCCATAGGCATATTTAAATTTAATTCCATTTTTCTCCCAATAATTGTTTTTATATTGCCAATTTGATTTCATGAACATAAGTATTCCGCCAATATCATTAGAATACAAAGCATTTATTGGTATAGAATATGTTTTATTATCTAACAATCTAATTTTTATTTCATATTTATTAATATCTATAATATATCCAAGATAATAATAATATATTATTCTAGGATAAAGGAATCTAGACACAGTTATAGTTTCTCCATTTCTTAATTTTAATTTAATATTTTGCTTTCTTAAAATTAAGTATTGATATAAACTCAATGATAAATTCTCAATTAATTTTCTTGATTTAAATATAGCTTTAGGTCCCATTAGTAATTTTTCTATTTTATTCATTATTATGAGGTTTTAAAAAAATTTTTAAAATGTTATATATAAGTAAAATTCATAATTTTAATTAAAATAATTATTTATATCTATCCAAAACGTTTTCAAGTTTATTATCCAACTTCTTAGCAAAAGAATCCCAAGATATATCAATACCTCTTATATAATTTCTATTTTCCTTTCCTTTTTCTACTAATTCATCCTTATTTTTTACAAAATATTCTAATGAATTATATATTTCATTAATCATATACTCTTCATAAAATTTTTCTTTTATCCAATAAATTCCAGGTGCATTCTTTAGTAGTTCATAACTTCCTGAAGGATAAACATTAATTAAATATTTTCCAGAAGCTAATGATTCTAAAGGAACTATTCCAAAATCTTCCATATATGGTATATAAATACATGCTAAAGATTTTGCATATAATTCTCTCAATTTTTCATCAGGTAAGTTTTGATATAATTTTACGTTATTTTGTAAATTATAATGTTTAATTAATTTCATTATTTCTAAGTAATATTTTTTATTTTCAATATTTCCAATTAAATATAATTTATATTCTGAATATTTTTTAACAAACTTTGCAAATGCTTTAATTAATATATCTTGTCTTTTTGACAATCCAATTCTAGCTACATATAAAAAATAATCTTCCGGATTATCATTATAAAAATTGAATAAATTTGCTCCTGGATATATAACGTCTGTTTTTTCTTTATCTATTAAATTTTTATCTAATGCTCTTTTTCTAGATAATTCTGAATTAAATATTGCGAAATCTATTTTCTTCCAGGCTTTTCTTTCTAAATAATTATAAACATTTAAAGCTACTTTATAAGGTAAATAATAATATTTTCTAAATCTATATTTTATATTCCAATAAATATCATGTTTATATGCAGCTCTTAAAATCGTATGGGTATATGTAACTTTTGGTATATTAAAATTTTGATTTGCTAATATTAATTCAGCAATACCGCCTGTAGATATTAATAGCAAATCAAAATTATCAATTTTATATTTTATCAATAAATTTAATAATGAAAATCCTCCTCTAATTAAGTATCCTCTAAATATTCTTTCATATTTTTTATCATATAAACTAACTATATCTTTTTCTTTAAAGTCATAAGTTTTTTCTTTAATATAATTCCAAGTTAATATTTTTATTTTATGTTTAGATCTTTTATAATATTCATAAACAACTCTTTCTGCACCACCTTTTGATTTTAACCAGGGATGAAATAATAAAATTTTCATAATAAAAAATAATTATGAAGATTCATAAACTTTCTTAAGCATCTCTTCTATTTTTGGTAATATTATATTTGAATCAAATTTACTTGCAATTTCTCTAGCTTTTTTAGATAATTCATCATATTTTTCTTTATTATTTTTCCATATTTGATAATATTTTAATATTCCGTTAATATAATCTTCTACATTATTAAGTTTTGCATAATAAATTGATTCTGATTCCCTAAATGCACTAATTACATCTGGAAGATTTGATACAACTACAGGATTTCCTACTGCTAAATTTTCTAATACAGCAAAAGAAAATGTTTCTTGTCTAGTTGGTAAAAACATTAAATTTTTGTCACTTATAACATCGATATATTCATCTTCATTTAACATTCCCAAATATTTAACATTTTCTGGCAAATTATTGTATATTGGCTTATTACCGGTAATATAAAATTCTATATCATTATATTTCTTTAAATTTTCGGCAACTTTTATTAAAATATCTATTCCCTTTTTAATATTAACAACTCCTGGACAAATTATCTTAAATTTATCATAGCTTTTTTCCTTTGGTTTATATTTATTTAATTCAATAAAATTTGGAATTACAAATATATTCTTAAAACCCTTTTTTCTATATATATTTGCTCTATATTCGGTTAAAAAATGATGATAAGAGTCTTTTATTTTTCTAGCAATTATATTTTCTAATAAAGAATAATAAACTCTTTGAATAGGATTATCTAAAGGAGAATGATGACCAAAAATAACTTTTTTAGAATATTTTAATATTTCAATTTGCGTTCCAAACCAAACATAAAATGCATAAGTTATATCTGTATCTTTTAAATAATTTTTTATTTCGCTTATATTATGTAATAATCTAAATTTTTTCTTATGCTTAATTACTACATAATCAAAATTTAAATTATTTAAATCATATTTTTTATTGAAATCTGTAGTTACAACTTTAACATCATGTTTTTTAGATAAATAAGATGCAACTTTTATTATCCATTTTTCTCCTCCTCTATTAAAAGATAGATGTAGTAAATTAAATATAGCAATTTTCATTAACTTATGAAGATAAAAAACTTTTATAAATTTTTAGGCATTTAAATGTTTAAATCTGCATATGTATATTTTTTTAAGTAATATTTTTTTAGATAATTTTTAAATAGATTATATAAAATAATCTTTGCTAATCTTTTAATATAATTTTTATCAAATATCAATAGGTATTTTATATATTCTTTTAATGATATCTTATAACTAGTATTATATATAAGGTTTAGCTGTATTTTGTAACCTATTATTTTACTTATTTGATTCTTACATTTTGTTTTTTCATAAATATATTGATGATCATGTAATGCCATTTCCAGCATTTGTCTATTAAATTTACCACTTGTTAAATTTTCATCATGCCTTCTAAAGTAAGTTAATGGTTCATCTAATTTTATAATTTTTTTATTAAAATAACACAAAAGAGCATCATCTATAGGATAGTATATTTTTCTTAAGTAGTCTATTATTTTGTTTTTATTTTTGATATTTAGAATCATGCTGCTATTATTGCCTCTTATATCTTTTGGTATTTCTAATGACCTTTCTTTTGAATCATGAATTATTATAATTTTATGAATAATTAAATATTCGCCATATTTATTTATTTTCTTTATTATTTCAAATATTCTACTAATTTTATTTTCAGTAAACATATCATCATCTTCTAATAAAAATATTAGATTATTAGAAGCAGCTTTTATTCCTTCAGCAAAGTTTCTACCAATATAATGATCTGGATCATTTGGATCTAAATTTATTATTTTATAATTAGGAAAATTTTCTTTAATATAATTATCTATTTTTTCATCTTGATAATATTTTACAACAATTACTTCAATATCATTTAAATCTACTCCTTTTTGGTTTTTAATACTTTTTAATGCATCTAAAATATATTTCTTTCTTTTATAGTCGATAACTATTACTGAAGCTTTCATAGAAGAAAATATAAGATAAAAATTTTTTTAAATTATTTCTTTCTTATACAATGTATTATTCCTATTTTTTTATTTACCCCTCCCTTAATAAATTTACATTCAAAATCTTTATTTAATTTTTCTAATAATTTACTAACAGGTATTTTAGTATTATTAGCATGATATTCAAATCCAATTTCATCAAATTCTTTTATTGTATCATAATCCTTTAAAATTATATCATATTCGCATCCTTCACAATCCATTTTTAATATTTGTGCATCTATATTATATTTATCAATAATATCACTTAATTTACCCGCAGGTACTTTAATTCCTTTATTATTTGAATTAAAAAAAGAACCCGCTACAAGAGTCATATCTTTAGTATTAATCATTATATAATTATTATCATAATTTATTCCCATATTTATTGGAATAATTTTATCCTCCATATTATTTAACTTTATATTTTCTAACATTTCATTATAAGCATCCGGATGCGGTTCTATTGCATATACTTTTTTAGCACCTTTTAGGATAAAATATATTGAAGAATCTCCTACAAAAGCACCTATATCTAATACATTCTTATCTTTTACGTTAAGAAATTTATACTCTTCTCCTTCAAAAACTTCATATATTGAAAAATATACATGCTTAAATTTTATATTATTTTTCTCCCAATAGTTTTCATAATATAACCAACCTAAGCTAATCATACGCAAAGATCTTGTAAGTTCAATTTCTTTAAAAGGTACTTGAAAAGTTTTATTATTTACTTTAAAATATATCTCATCTTTATTTATATTTTCGATATATCCAAGGTAATAATAATATATTATGCTAGGATAAAAAATCCTAGATATTATTATGGTTTCTCCATTTTTTAATTGTAGCTCGATATTTTGTTTTCTTAAAATTAAATATTGATATAAACTTGAATATAGATTTTTAATTAATTTTCTTGACCTAAATAAAGCTTTAGGTGCAATTAATATCTTTTTTATTTTATTCATTACTATAGAATTTTTAAAAAATTTTTTAAATGTTATATAAATAAAGTTTATGATTTTTAATATTGGCAATTTCATATATTGTTATTTATTACATTTATATATTTAGTATTAATATAATAATAATGAAGTTATATTAAAAATAAAAAATTATTGCTTTATAAATCTTATATCCACAGCATATGATTCTTTTTCATTAATTAATAATGGATTGATCTCAACTTCTAATAATCTTTCTTTTTTATATAATTCATATAATTTCATTATATTTTCATATAATAAATTAATATTTACTTTTGGTCTATTTCTGAATCCATTTAACATTGGATATAATTTTAAATCTTTTAGTCTTCTTTCTAAAGTACTTATATCAAAAGGTAAAGATAATATAATAAAATCTTTTAATAATTCAGTATATATTCCACCAATTCCTATTAAACATATATCTCCAAATATTTTGTCATATTTTATTCCAATTATTACTTCATTAAATTCCCCAATTACTTGTTCTTGTATAATTATATTTGTATTAAATTTTTTCTTAAATTCTTCATAATATTTTTTTAGTTCACTATAATTTTGTATATTTAGTTTTACTGCTCCCAAATCTGTTTTATGATTTAAATCTGCTTTTATTACTAATGGAAAATTTGAATGCAACGGTATTTCATTTACCCAATATTTAGGAATCTTTATTCCATATTTTTCTAATAATTCAAAACCTTCTGATAACATATTTTAAAATAAGTTTATTATAATTTATAAAGGATTATAACTACAAAAATTGATAATTCATATAATTTCCTTATAATGTAATAATGATAAAGTATAATATATAGCTTCTTCAGTTCTAATAGTTTCCAATTTTTGGTCCGGACATATATTTATTGATATATCGAATTTTTCTTTCCAATTTTTTATCATATCTTCAATACCTCTTGCAAAAGATCCAAAAGCAATTGCAATTTTATCTCTTTTCTCAATTTTTACATTTTTTATATCTTCTCCATATCTAGATGTTGCTATTAAATAAAATTTTTCTTCTTTTAACTTTTTAATTAATTCTTCTAAAGGTTTATTATAATAAAATACTTCATAACCAAAATAAAATTCCGTTTCATATGGATACAATAATTTCTTATTTACTTTATCATAAATTAATATATTTGTTTTTCTATATTTTTTATTTACATTTACATAAAATTTTCCTTCTCCATTTGTTACATAAAATTTATCTTTTTCTCTTTTTAATATATAAACATATTCATATCTTATTCTATCTTTATGATAATATACATTTAAAGGTAAAGCTGAACCAATATATTTTAATTCTTTATCAATTGGAAATGCAATTTTTCTAATATATGGTGGAGTATTCAAATATTTTAATACTTTTAAGATAAATCTTCCCAAACCGTGAGAATTAAATTTTGGATCATCATCATAATATATTCCAACTTCATTTATTCCAAAATTAACAATTGCTCTTGCTAATTGTGATATTAAAAATATTCTAATTTTTTGATCCCTTTTTTCTCCAGTAAATGTTGATGGAATTAATAATAATTTTCTCATATATAATTGTTAAAAAATAAAAATAAAAGTCCGGGCGGTGGGATTCGAACCCACGACCTGCCGGTCTCTGCGGCCAATTTAACCACTACAGCCGGCCGCTCTACCAAGGCTGAGCTACGCCCGGTATTATATATTTTATAATGAATCGTTAAAAATTTAAAATATTTTAAAATATTTAAATCAAATTTTCTTTTTATTAATTATAAAAAGTTAGAATTATATACTAATACACTAAGAGAATAAATAACTAAAAAGAAAATTTACTACTAAATATAATGTCATTATATTTTTAAATGATAAAAATTTTGAATATATCATGAGTGGAGTATTTAAATTATATGATATCAGAGGTATTTATGGACAAGAACTAACAGATGAGCTATTATACAAAATTGGATATGCATTGGGAAGATATTTTAATAATTATGAATCAATAGGAATTGTAAGAGATATAAGATTGTCTTCTCCAAGAATAAGAGATATTTTAGTAGAAACATTAGTTTATACACACAATGTATTAGATTTTGGAATTGGATCTACACCAGAAGCACATTATTTGGCAAAAATATATAATATTCCAGTATTAATGATAACAGCATCCCATAACCCTTCACAATATAATGGAATAAAGATAAGTAAAAGTGACGGAAACGATTTACCAAAAGAAGAAATTGATAAAATTGAAAAATTAACATATGAAAATATAAGGCCAACACAAAAAGAAGGAATGTTAGAAATTGTTGAAGATGCAATAGATATTTATAAAAAACATTTAAAAGAAAAATTTAAAGGAGTAAGTGGATTTAAAGTAGGTTATGATCCTTCAAATTCTGTATTGACTTTAATGAAAGATGTATTAATAGATTTAGGAAATGAAGTTGTAGCAATTAATGATAATATAGATGGAACTTTTCCAGGTCATAATCCCGATCCTTCAAAAGATGAAAATATTAAATCTTTACAAGAACTAATGAGAAATAGAAAAGATTTAGATATTGGATTTATATTTGATGGTGATGGCGATAGATTAGGTATAGTAGATAAATATGGAAATAGAATTAGAATGGATAAATATCTAATACCATTTATTAAAAAGGACAGAACATATGTATTAGAAATTTCTTTACCAATTTATTTAAGAAAATTAGTTGAAGAAAAGGGGGGAAAAGTAATTGTAAAAAGACCTGGTCATACATTCATTAAATTTGCAGGTCAACAAAATAGAGCATATTTATGTATTGAATATACTGGTCATATTTATTTTGCTGAAAATGATTATATTGATGATGCATTATTTGGTGCATTGATGTTATTAAAATATATGAAAAAAGGTGTAGATATAAATAATTTAAGTATTCCAGAATTTACATGGTTAGAAAAAGATATACCAAAAAACAATCCAAATTTAATTGATAAAGTAAAAGAATATGGAAAAAATAATGGATTTATATTAAATGATTTAAATGGAGATTTAGATGGTATAGAATTATTAAAGGATAACTTAAGAATATTGGTAAGATACTCAGAGACAGAACCTTTATATAGAGTTGTAATAGATTCTTATGATAAAAATATAGATGTTAATAAAATATTTGAAGAAATAGTAAAATTAAATACATAATTGTTTTTTATTTAAGATTCTTAACATTTAGATATTATTTTCTTTATATGATATGTAACTTTAAAACTAAATATCTTTAAATCTTATATTAATTTGATTTATTCTTATTAATTTTCTATTTTAACTAATTTTTCATCTAATTTTTTAGCAAAAGAATCCCAAGATATATCAATATTCTTTATATAATTTATATTTTCTTTTCCTTTTTCTATTAGTTCATCTTTATTTTTTACAAAATACTCTAATGAGTTATATATTTCAGTTATCATAAGTTCTTCATAAAATCTTTCTCTTATCCAATAAATTCCAGGAGCATTCTTTAATAATTCATAACTTCCGGAGGGATAAACATTAATTAAATATTTTCCAGCAGCTAATGATTCTAAAGGAACTATTCCAAAATCTTCCATATATGGTATATAAATACATGCTAAAGATTTTGCATATAACTCTTTTAATTTTTCATCAGATAAATTTGAATATAATCTTACATTATTTTGTAAATTATACTGTTTAATTAATTTCAATATTTTTAAATAATATTTTTTATCTTCAATGGTTCCAACTAAATATAATTTATAATTTGGATATTTTTTAATAAATTTTGCAAATGCTTTAATTAATATATCTTGTCTTTTTTTTAGTTCAATTCTAGCTATATATATAAAATAATCTTCAGGGTTATCATTATAAAGATTAGATAAATCTGCTCCTGGATATATAACATCTGTTTTTTCTTTATCTATTAAATTTTTATCTAATGCTCTTTTTCTAGACAATTCTGAATTAAATATTGCAAAATCTATCCTTTTCCAAGCTTTTCTTTCTAAATAATTATAAACATTTAAAGCTACTTTGTAAGGTAAAAAATAATATTTTCTAAATCTATATTTTATATTCCAATAAATATCATATTTATATGCAGCTCTTAGAATTGTATGAGCATACATAACTTTTGGTATATTAAAATCCTGATTAGATAATATTAATTCTGCTATACCACCTGTAGATATTAATAATAAATCAAAATTATCAATTTCATATTTTATTAATAAATTTAATAATGAAAATCCCCCTCTAATTAAATATCCTCTAAAAATTCTTTCAAATTTTTTATCATATAAACTGATAATATCTTTTTCTTTAAAATCATAAGTTTTTTCTTTAATATAATTCCAAGTTAATATTTTTATTTTATGTTTAGACCTTTTATAATATTCATAGACAATTCTTTCCGCACCTCCTTTTGATTTTAACCAAGGATGAAATAGCAAAATCTTCATAATAAAAAATAATTATGAGGATTCATAAACTTTCTTAAACATTTCTTCTATTTTTGGTAATATTATATTTGAATCATATTTATTTACAATTTCTCTGGCTTTTTTAGATAATTCTTCATATTTATCCTTATTATTTTTCCATATTTGATAATATTTTAATATTCCATTAATGTAATCATTAATATTATTTAGTTTTGCATAATAAATTGATTCAGATTTCCCAAATGCACTAATTACATCTGGCAGATTTGATATAACTACAGGATTTCCTACTGCCAAATTTTCTAATACAGAAAAAGGAAATGCTTCTTGCCTTGTGGGAGAAAACATTAAATTTTTATCACTTATAACATCGATATATTCTTCTTCACTTAATAATCCTAAATATTTAACATTCGATGGTAAATTTTCATATATTGGCTTATTACCAGTAATATAAAATTCTATATCCTCATATTTCTTTAAAATTTCAGCAACTTTTACTAAAGTATCTATTCCCTTTTCTATCTTGACAACACCTGGACAAATAATCCTAAATTTATCATAATTTTTTTCTTTTGGTTTATATTTATCTAATTCAATAAAATTTGGAACTACAAATATTTTTTTAAAACCTTTTTTTCTATATATATTTGCTCTATATTCAGTTAAAAAATGATGATATGCTTCTTTTATTTTTCTAGCAATTATATTTTCTAATAAAAAATAATAAACTTTTTGAACAAGTAAATTTAACTGATTATGATGTCCAAAAATAACTTTTCTTGAATATTTCAATATATCAATTTGTGTTCCAAACCCATAATAAAATGCATAAGTTACATCTACATCCTTTAAATAATTTTTTATTTCACTTATATTATAGAATAATTTAAATCTTTTCTTTTGCCTAATTACAATATACTCAAAATTTAAATTATTTAAATCATAATTTTTTTTAGCATCAGTAGTTATAACTTTAACCTCATATTTTTTAGATAAATAAGATGCAACCTTTATTATCCATTTTTCTCCCCCCCTATTAAGAGATAAATGCGGTATGTTAAATATAGCGATTTTCATTAACTATTAAAATAAAAAAATTTTATAAATTTTTAAGTATTTTGAGTATTTAAATCTGTAAATATATATTTTCTCAAATAATATTTTCTTAGATAATTTTTAAATAGCTTATATAAAATAATCTTTGCTAATCTTTTAATATAATCTCTATCAAATATTAGTAAACATTCTAAATATTCTTTTAATGATATCTTATAGTTAGCATTATATATAAGGTTTAATAGAATTTTATAACTTATTATTCCATATATTTGAGATTTACATTTTGTTTTTTTATAAATATATTGTAAATCATGCAAAAACATTTCTAACACATGCCTATTATATTTACTTCCTGTTATATTTTCTTCATGTTTTCTATAGTAAGTTAGTGGTTCATTTACTTTTATAATCTTTTTATTTTATTAAAATAACACAAAAGACCTTGATCTATAACATAATATATTTTTCTTATATAATCTATTAATTTATCCTTATCTTTAATATATAAGACCAAACAGCTACTATTGCCTATATATTTTCTTGGTAGCTTTTTTTGATGATCATGAATTACTATCATCTTATGAAAAATTAAATATTCATCATAATTTTTTATTTTCTCTACTATTTCAAATATTCTACTAATTTTATTTTCAGTAAACATATCATCATCTTCCAATAAGAATATTAAATTATTAGAAGCAGCTTTTATTCCTTCAGCAAAGTTTCTACCAATATAATGATCTGGATCATTTGGATCTAAATTTATTATTTTATAATTAGGAAAATTTTCTTTAATATAATTATCTATTTTTTCATCTTGA
>Ga0080005_152733_pt1 | contig 11787 bp, 11 predicted proteins | sample JossMetagenome_2_FD_69208 | JGI IMG/M metagenome (GOLD analysis project Ga0080005, IMG submission 69208) | Hot spring sediment microbial communities from Joseph's Coat, Yellowstone National Park, USA - JC3_ASED (SPADES assembly) (version 2) | ecosystem: Environmental > Aquatic > Thermal springs >... | reverse complement strand
AGAGGAGCTGGGCGCGCATTATTTCGCTGACGGGGCGAGGCTGGGCGTCGATGCACGCCGCGAGCTCCCTCAGCGACCTGGCCTTCCGGCACTTGGCCCAGGCTAGCTCGACGGCCCTCCGTAGGAGCGCAACCTGGCGCGCCGCGGCGGGAGGCAGGGACTGCCGGACGGCGGAGCCGCCCCTCGCCTGCCTCCCTCCGCCGTTCGCGGCGAACGTGAACGCGCTCACGCGAGGCTCTCCGCCCGGCCTTAAATTTCTTTGGCGAGCCCGCAGTATACTGAGAATAAGAAATATTGTATGTGGCTCCAGCCGCCTATCTGCGCGGGGCAAATGTGACCAGAAACTGGTCACATTAAAGGCGAGAGGATAGGAGCGCGGAGCAACATTCAATTCTGCAGATTTGCGGGCCGAGCGCGGGGAACCCTCCGGGCGGCCCGAGAGGACGGGAGAGGATAGGCGTTCGCGCTGTTGGAGGCAGGCCGGCGGGCCCGCCCGCATGCTCGAAAAGGATCGGCGGCCTCGTTATTTCACGCACGCTCAACGTTGGTCGTTGACCTCTTCAACGAACACACGCTTCTTCTTTTTCGCCGATCTCTGGCAGGAACACACGCTCTTCACTTTTCGTTGGACTCTTCGACGAACACACGCTCTACTTCCGTCGTTGAACTTCCCAGTCTACGCACGCTTCCCCCCGCCTCTTTGCTTCGTGGCGCGCGCTTAGGGGGGCCTTCAACACGCATCGCGCTGTCCTTTTGTTCGGAGGGCCTAAAAAACCTATTGTTTAAAGCGGCCGGGCCGGCCGGCGCTGTTTGCCCGCACCGCGGGCGGACAGGTCTGAGAGGAAAAACGGGGTTATTCGTCTTGGGTTTCGTCGGCGAGCTCGCCCTGGGGCTCCTCGGCGAAGTTGTCCTCCTCGATGGGCGCGCTGTAGGCGATGAACTTAGGAGGGTTGATCTCGCCGTATCTGTAGACCAGCGCCATCCTTATGACCAGCCTCAGCCAGCACGCCCACTCCTCCTTGCCGCTCTGCCCGGCGCACTTAGCCACCTCCTCCTTCAGCTCAACGCCGTAGGTCTCCCTGTAGATCTCGGCGAACGGCTCGCCGCCAGCCTGCTCCATGGCCTCCACGAAGGCCCTGGCCGAAATCAAGGCCTGCTCGGAGTAGGGAGCGGCGGCCAGCCTCAGCGCCATCGCCGCCGCCAGGTCCGACCTGGGGTAAGTCCGCCTCATATGTACGCCGACGGCGACCCCTCAAGCCCCGCCAGGTCCTCCCACCTGTCGACGTCGACGCCCTTGTCGAGGAGCTTGTAGAGCACCTTGTTCCTGATCACCTCGAAGGCCTCAGCGTCGCGCCTCGTCAGAGCCTCGACGCACGTCTTGAACGAGGCGAAGCTCTTCGACCCCCGGCACTTCTCCAGCACGATCTTCGCAAGGCGCTCGGCGCGGCTCGAGCGCTTCGGCGCGTCCTCGACGTGGTTCGCATCCTCGGAGGCGGCCGGCTCCGCGCGTTTTCCGTCCACGGGCTCCTCGCCGAACTCCTCCCTGTACTTCGCAAGCGCCCTGTCCGCGATATCGAACGCCGTCTCTGCCTTGCGGGCGTTTATCTCCCTCTCAAGCCACTGCGGGAGCCCGAAGGCCGCCCTGTGCGGCACCGCATCCTCCCACTTCTTAAGTATCCGCTTGAAGTACCAGTCGCCGAACCGACTCTTTATCTTGCCCACGGTCCAGCGCTGGAACAGGATCTCGCCGGCGCCCCACTTCCCGACGACGACCTCGGACGTCGCCACCGCCTCCTCTGGGAAGTAGGAGCGGTGGATTCCAGTCATTACGACCACGCCGCCGGCGAGCCTTATGATTCTGTACATCTCCTTAAAGGCCATGTACAAGTCGCGGTAGACGCCGCCGAAGGCGTAGGCCTTCCTCGACACCAGGTCGTCGAGGAAGAAGATCCTCCTGCCGGGCCTCCCCCCGCTCTTCACCTCGGCCGCGAGGGCCCTGTAGTCCTCGATGAAGCGCCGCAAGTCCGCAAGGCCAGTGTAGTACTGCCATTTGTACTTCCTGTCGATCCCGTCCGGCCTCTCGCAGTGCTTGGACATGCATATCTCGCCGTAGTTCGACTCGATGTATGAGAGGCAGTCGCCCAGCTCCAGCCTCTTGGCGCTGTGGCAGAGCGACAGCATGCGGGCCGCCTTGAGGCTGTAGTACGCATACGACGTCTTTCCGATCCCCGGCTGGCCCAGGATCAGCAGGGACGTGTAGGGCCTCTCCCCCTTCAGCACCTTGAGGATCAGCTTCGTGGACGTGAAGTCGGCGTAGGTCTTGAACACCCGCAGGGTCTCCTCGTCCATGTGAGGAGCGCGTGCGGACCTATAAATTCCATGCCCCCTAGAGAATTAACAGGCGCTCTCCTCCGTACGTCCCGCCCCTCAGACTATGCTCCACCGCCCGCATCCGGGACAAAACGGCGCATGTCTCTGCGCGCCCTACGCCTCGCCGGCGTCAGCCCGTCCAGCAAGACCGCGACCAGCCTCTCCGCGTCCTCCCTCCTCCAGCAGTTGGTCTTCCGCTTCCTCAGCGGCGCGCTCCAGAAGGGGGCCACGCCGGCCTCCTTCGCGATCCTCAAGGCCCTTCTGACGGCCTCCACGGCGGCGTTCCTCGGGACGCAGAAGGTCTTGAACACGTGTTGCTCGCACATCCAGAGGCTCTTGGCTCGGAGGCAGACGATGGAGCCCCTCTCACCGTCGAGCCTGGCCTTGATGGCCGCCGCAACGACCAGGCGTAGCGCCCCGTCCCATCCGCATCTATACATGAGGGACTCGAACGACAGGGTTCGGCCCCTCAGCCCCCTCACGACCTCCTCAAGGCTTGGGCAGGTCATACCACGATGCCGATATAGCGCCCGTCCCTGACCAGCGCGATTTTCAGCCCGCTCTCCAGCTCGACGACGCCCTCGCCTTCCTCGAGGAAGGCCTCCAGCCTCGCGTACTCGTCGGGGCCGAGGGCCTCCGCAACTGCGTCGGGCAGGGGGCATCCCCTCTCCTCGGCCGCGGCGGCCGGCAGGGCGAGGAAGGGCCACCTAGGCCATGCATATTTAGACACGGCCTCCGCGACGTACGATGTAACGTCGGCCAGGGGGCCGCAGTCCATCTCGAACCAGCTGAAGGACCTCCAGATCATCTGCACGGCCTGCCCGTAGGCCGCCGCGGCGTCCCTGCCCGCTATCGTGGAGCCCCTGTACAGCGCCCAGGCCATCGACGCGATGAACTGGACGGCCTTCCGCGCAGTGGCCTTGACGGCTTCCAGGACAAAGAAGTCCCCGCATTTGCGCATGAGCTTGTGTAGGGCCTGCCAGTCCATTTCATCCTTATCAAGCGCCTTCGCGAACCTGTCGAGGAGCTCCCTGCACGTCATGGGCCCTCCCTGCACGGCTTCCCCCTCCAGTTCGCGACGTCGAGGCCCGAGAGGTAGATGTAGTCGGTGGTCCCCTCGCCCTTTTTGCCCCTCCAGTCGTAGAACTTCCGCACGGCGTCCACGTATTCGGCCACGCCGCGCTGTTGCAGATATTGAACGCAGGCCCTGACGTGAGCCGCGGCCCTGGGGACGTCGGGCGCCCTCGGGTCGATCCCCAGCGCGCTCCACGCCTCCGCGAGCGACCTGTCGCGGAGGAGGTCAAGCGCAATCCTCGCCACGCCGGCCGAGCCCCACCTGCACAAGTACTTCGCGACCGCCAGCGCGAGCCTGGGGTCCATGCAGGCCGTCATGGCCTTGGAAAGTGCTCTTTTATGAACCTCTCCAGCTCCTCCTCAGCCGACTCCCTCGCGGCGTACTTCACCGCGTCCTCGAGGCAGTGCGCGAACAGCTCGCCGCGCCTCTCGATCTCCTCGTACAGAGCCTTCTTCTTCTCCTCCTTCGGCACCTTGAGGTGCTTCCAAATGCAGAGCTTAAGCCTGTTCCCGCATATGGGGTTGGACAGGCAGGCCTCCGCCGAATCCCTCGGCGGCTCCGGACGCCCGGCAGGCCTGGGAGCTTCGGCCTCCTCCTCGGCCGCCTCTGTGGTTTTGGCGGGCTTGGCGGCTTCTTTGGCCGGCTCCGCCCTGCGCGCCTTCCGCGGCTGGGGGCGCCCGGGGAGCGGCGGCACGTGCGTCAAGCACTCCTTGATCGAGTACCAGACGCCGCCCTTCTCCTCGTCCCTGTCGAGGGTCAGGGCATTTATTATGCTGAAGTACGGCGACTCCCCATCGGCGATGCGCGCGGCGCAAGAGCCGAAGGACCGCTCCATCGCCGACGCGTACTTCTGCGGCAGTTCGCCCAGCCCAAGGGCCGCCGCAAGCCTCCCCGCGCACGTCTGGACGTCGAGGCCGTCCACCGCGCATCCACAGCCGAATATGGAGCTGAAGCGGCGCCGGCAGTCGGACTTAAGCCCGGGGTTCTCCGCCGCTATCGCCTCCAGGTAGGGCACCCACTCGCCCGGGCGGAGGCGGCGCGCGGGCTTGGGAGGCGGCTGGTACAGCCTGGCCGGCATGCCGAGGGCCGCCAGTGCTTTCGCGACGTCGTAGGGGATGGGCCTCGGCCACGTGGGGTCGATGGGCTCGAGGGTCCTCGGATCCACGAAGACCGCTTTGCGGCCGGTCTCCGTATGCACCGTCCACGGGACCCTGAGCTTCCGCGCCACGTCGAAGGCGCTCTCGTCGGCCTCTATGCCCAGCCACTCCGACAGCTTCCTCGCGATCGCCGGCCGCCACTCCGCCGGGACGGGCCGCTCCAGGGCGAAGAGGACGTGGAAGCCTTTCGCGCCGCTCAGCATGAACCGGACGTCGAACTTCTTGGCGGCCTTCTCGGCGAGGGGCCTGATGTGGCGCAGGAGGACCTCGCGGGGGACGCCGGCGCCCTCCCCCCACCTCTCCGCCTCCACGAGCTCGCGGACCGACGCCCCGAGGGCCCTGGCCGCCGCCCTCGCGCTGTACTTGGCCTCCGGGAACTCCTTGAGGACGACGCCGCTTTTGCGGTCTAAGACCTGGACCTTCTCCTCGGCCCTCCTCACGATGAAGCGCGGCGCCTCGAAGTCCCTGTCGATCCGAATCATGTCCAGGAGGGCGGGCCGCGCCCCGCCCGTCCTGCACCTCTCGGGGGCGCCGGCGAACAGGGCGTCGCTGGAGGCGACGTCGACGTACCGCCCCACCGCAGGCGCCGGCGGGCCGCGCCACTCGTCGTCCACGACGTTGAACCCCGCGATGCAGGGCTTGACGGAGCCGTCCCCGGCGAGGAGCCTGTACTTCGACAGGACGTCCTTGGCCCTCCCGTCGGGGTCCACGTACCTCCCCTTGAAGCCCACCACGTAGAGCCGCGTCAGCGGCTCCCCCAGCCTCGCGCTCTCCTCGATCAGCACGTCCTCGGGGAGGGGCCCCTTGAGGAACTCCGCGACCCTCATGGCCTCCTCGCCCTCCTGTACACCTCCGGCGGCACCCACCTCCGCGCGCCGGGCGCGTCGACTATGTACACGTCGCCTCTGCTCCGCGTTATCGCAACGTAGAGCGCCAGCGGCGAGGGGCGGACGCTGAACGACAGCCTGTCCACGACGAACACGGCGTCGGCCTCTAGCCCTTTCGCCGCATAGGGCGTGTCGACGAACAGCGGCGGCGGGTCGGGGACGCCGATAGGCGGGGCGGCCGACAGGGGCAGGCCGGGGCCGCACCTCAGCGCCCTGACGGCCTTGTTCAAATAATGGCACACGTAGGCGGCGGGCAGAAAGTCGAACATCACGTACCGATACTTTTGAGTCAGCGCCTCGACCAGCTTCGCCGACACCTCATCGGGCTGGGCGGCGTCGGCGCCGGGCCTCACCAAGCCGGCGCTGAGGCACGCCGCAAGCCTCGCCGCCCTCAAGCGTCTGCAGACGGCGGAGGGCATGTCCTTCAGCCCGCGCGGGATCAGGCCGTGGCGGAGGAACAGGCCCGCCGCCCAGAGCACGTCGACGTTGACGGGCGCCAGAACGAAGACGGATTTGCCCCTGCTCAAATAATCCCTCGCGATCTTGATCATATCGGCGGGCGCGACGACGTAGACGTCGCCGACGTCGCCGCGGCCCTTCCATTTGATGTACTCCGGGTCGGGGGACGGCAGAACGGACTTGGCGGCCTCCGCCACGCGGTCGGCCACGCGCTTGCTGTGCTCCAGATAGAGGACCGTCCCGCCGCGGGCGCGGATCGCGTCGAGGAGCGCCCTGCCGTACCGCATGTCGGCGCCGTGGAGGCCGTCGTACACGGTCTGGTAGAAATCCAGCGCGAAGACGAGCTCCTTCACGTTGGCGAGGGCGTGGGGGAGGTAGCGCCACATCAGCGGCGAGAGGTCCTGCGCCTCGTCGATGAAGGCGGTCCTGACCTTCAGCGCGGCGCCGCCCTCCTGGATGCGGTAGGGGAGCCCCAGCCGCGCCGCCTCTGCGAGCGCCGTCGTGAAGTCGCGCCGGTCGAGGTCCTCGAGGAGCGCCAGATAGTCCAGGACCGCACGCGCCGGCGCGGGCGGGAGCTGGGCCGCCAGCTGGCGGACGCCGCTCTCGGGCGCGACGTGGACGGCGAAGTCAAGGAGGGCGAATATGCGGTTGCCGACTGCGGGGCGGAAGGGGTCTGAGGAGAATTTGATGCCGTATTTCTTTGCCACGCAACGCCGCAGGATCAGGATGCTCTCGTCGACTCCCAGACACCCGGCGCCGCCGCATAGGGCAAAGCCGCCGCAGATCGGGCCGCCGGGCGCCCGCCGCAGGTTGACGAGGACCTCGCTCACCTTGACGCCCATGTGGGCCGCCAGGGCGCGGGCCCCCACGGCGTGGATCGTCGTAGCGTGCAACGGCGCGGCGCCGGCCCTCTCCTCGGCGTCCTCGGCGGCGGACCTGTTGAACGCGAGGTACGCCAGCTCGGGCTCCAGCTCGAGGGAAATTACGCGGCCGCAACATTCAAACGTGCCGGAGGAGGCCAGGCGGAGGAGCGCCGAGGTCTTCCCCGTGCCCGGCGGCCCGACGACGGCGTGGGCCCTGCGGCCCGCAAGCCAGCCGAAGTCGGCGCTCCACTCCGGCCTAATTTCCACCTCGTTCAGCCCGTAGTCGTCCTCGCCCATCGACAGCGTGACCGCGGGCGGCCGCGCGGTCGGGAGCCTCACGGCCGGCAACCTCGCCGACGGAAGGCGGACGCCCCTCATGTTGAATCTTGCGCTTCTTGGCGCTCGCCCGCCTCTTCAGCGATTTTTATTTCGCCCACGCCCGCCTTGCAAATCGATAGCTCGTCGATATCAAGAAATTCAACGAGCCGCTTGACGATGAAGGGCACGGCGCGGCGCACGACGGAGTTGCCGAATTCGTCTGTGAAGCGTACTGTGACTGTACTGCCGCCCGCAGTGAGGCCCAGCCTGTGCAGTGTCCGATATAGCGAATTGCGCCCGAGGGCGATTTGGGCGTCAAACGCCATAGCGTACTGCAACAGCGCATCGGCACGCACGTATAATATTTGCCCGCCCGCACTGCATCTATATGCGGACGGATCTGCTCGCATTTTCTCGACGATCTGCAATAACATCGGCCTGATGTGCATCTCGGCGATGGAGTTGAAGCGCTCGGCGCGGGCAGTTAGCTCCAAGTACGCCGCCTTGGAATCCAGATCCAGGCCGATCCCGATTTGCCTAAGGCGCTCCTGCAACGTTAGGGGGAGGTCGTATTTGACGCCATCCTTAGTCTTTCGGATCCACTCGTTGACCTTTGTCACGATGAGGACCCGCTGGCCGCCGTACTCCACCTCCACGGCGAGCCTGCCCGGCCCGGCGGGGTCCACCGCCAGGGCCACGCGCGTCAGCAGTTTCGTGAAGTTCTGCAGATCGACGACGCATAGTTTACATTTTTCGAGGGCCTTCTCCACGACCTCGCGCGCCCGGCGGACGTCATCGTCGGTTATCGCGCTGACCGGCTCCAAACCGGCCTGCACCCAGAGTTCCTCCAGGCTTTTGGCCTCGCCGCCGTATCCCGCCTGGCCCAGCAGTTCGCGCCAGACCGCCACGGCGGCTTTCTTGATCGCCGGCGCCTCATTCTTTACGGCGTTAACGACGGCTTCAGTTATAGAGAGTGGAGAACACCTAGAGTATTCGACCCTGAGGCACGTGACGTTCGGTAGACTTTTATTCTCACGCGTTTCATCAATCGGCGGGGCGGCCTCCGCGGCGGGGGGTTGGGGCTGGGGGGTGCTCATATTCAGCCTCCGCGCGGGGGCGCTTCTATCACGGGCATCATGTTCAGAATCAACAACGGAACACTGCTGTGGCGGCGCCCCGACGCGGCGCGCCTCTTTATGTAGAGCTCTGCCAGGTATTTCCCGCCGTCTCCAATCGGATGCAAGAAGAGCGGTTGCCGCGGCCCGCGCGACACCAACGTGGCGATCACGGTGACAATGTGTCCCTCTATGGCCAGCGTCAGTTCCACGCGGCGGATGCCCGCGGCCAGCATCGCGCGTAGCTGTGGGGCGATTTGTTGCGACTTAATCATTACCATGCGTCCCCCCAAGCCGGTGTTGACTAGCACAGCGGGGATCCCCCGCACGCCTGGCGGCCCTGAAAAAGTTGTGGCTTTTTCCGGCACGTTGGGGCCCGACATGTGCATCAAAACGTCACTAGTATATAAACTTATTTTGTTTGTCGAGCGGCGTCTTGACATTTTGTTTTCCCGCGCAGGAAAACAAAAACAAAAAACGCGCTGGAAGAAGTTTGTTTTCTTGCACAGGAAAACAAAAACAAAGAAGACCGCCCCAACCACCCCCTGCCCGCTTGCCACGCATTCCCCTCCGCCGTAACGGACGTAACAATGTAACGGTTGTAACAGTTTCACAGATGTTGCGGTGTAACAGATGTTGCAGTAACACTTAACTTTTGAAATTTTAGGGGGTCCGAAACTGTTACAGGAAACACGAAATCGACGCCGTGGCCGCCGAGCCGGGACTGGGTCGGGTTCTTTACAGATGGCGGCTGTAACGCTTTACTACGTCTATGGAATTAATCGGTCTCCCGGCAACTGTCGATGCGTACCTCATAGATGCGGCTTCCGCCGGAAGTGACGCCGCTTCAATCGACGCCCGCCGCATTTCTGTCGGCATCTTCAGCGTTTAAAGAGAACTTAGAGCCATTTTTAGGTAGACACGCCGGACGCTTTGATCAACGCTAGGCGGATATATGTAAAGAGTTTCCCCGCGCGTTCAGAGGAGCCGCGAAACCGTTACATCTGTTACACTGCAACATCTGTTGTACTGCAACATCTGTGAAACTGTTACAACCGTGAAACTGTTGCAACTGTTACACACAACACGGCCTTTGTTTGTTTCCCCGCTGGAAGGAAAAGGAATAATTTCCGCCCCCCGCCGAGCGGGGCTGTACATACTCCTTCGGCGGGTTTATGTAGCGCCGAGAAGTCCGCCGAACGCAATATAGCTAGTAGAAGAAGTAGGAGGATATTGTGTCCCCCGCCCCTTATCCCTCCAGACCAAATGTGTCCAACGGTTGGACACGTTGGGCGAGGAGATAGAAGGCCGCGCGGCCGTGTATGAAAGGGGCCTAAAAGGGGAGGGTTCCCTGTCCTAGCCGCCTCAGCCCGCCAGGAGCTTGAGGACCTCCTCGCCCTTCTCAGTCAGCTTGTTGAACACGCAGGGCCGCGGCGAGGCGCAGTTGCCCTCGAACCTCACCACAAGGCCCCTCCTGACTGCTTCGTCCAGGACGTCCTGCCCGTAGCCCCACTCGCCCAGGTGCTGGAGCAGTTCCCTGGTGTAGGGCCACCTGCCCTTCGCGGCCTTGATCTCCGCGATCTTCTTCAGTAGGCGGAGGACCGCGATGTCCTTGATGTTGTTCCCGCGCCTCGGCATATGTGACCAACCGTTGGTCACATTTAAGCCTTGCGGAGAAAAGGCCGGCGGCCAAAACCCAAAAAAATTAGGGGAAGACCCTCGGCGCGTACCTCTCGAACACCTGCCTCAGCCGCCGCTCATAGTCGGCGATGTAGTGCTCGACGGTAACGGCGAGGCCCGAAGGAAGGGCCCTGCCCTGCAGTACGGCTATGTCCGCAAGGTCGGCGCCCGCGTCCAGCAGATACTGCGCGTTGAATTTGCGCAACAGCCGGGGCTCCAGCCAGGGTAGCCCTGCCTTCTTCCTGGCCTCCCTCAGCTTGCCGTAGATCCGCTCCTCCTTGCAGGGGAAGAGGTTTTCCTCGTCGGCGCCGGGGGACTCGTCCACATGCGCCGCGCGCCAGGGCAGGTAGACCTCGGCGAGGTACCTCGCCGCCCCCTCCGTCAAGAAGATCATCGGCTGTCTCTTCGGCCCCTCGACCTCGCCGAGGAGGATGCGGCGCTTGTCCAGCTGTAGGCCGTCGAGCCTCGCCCTGTGGAGGTGGTCGAACCTCACTCCGGTCTCCGCCATGATGCCCCACATGGCGGCGGCGCAGGGGCTCAGCTCAGCGGCTTCCCTCCACACGCGCCTCACCTCGTCCAGGGTGGGGAGGCGGAAGCTGTTTTTCCTCTTCACCTTGGGAATCTCGAAGGCCCCGTAGAGGAGCGCCGCCAGCTGGGGGTCCTTCGCCTTGACGACCGTGCCCAGGAAGCGCTTTAGCGCCACCGCGGTCTTCTTCCTGACGTCCGGCGCCTCTATGGCGTAGATCTTCCCTATGGTGTCGGGCGAGATGGCCCACCCCGCGGCGTGGAGGAACCTCGCCAGATAGCGGACGTACTCGCCGACCGTGTCGGCGGTTATGCCCTCCGAGATGAGCTTGCCCTTGAAGACCTCCAGATCCTCGCGCTCCACCCTGTATGCTATCTCCCTCCTGAGCCCGCCCGGCAGTAGCTTCGCCAGCTCGTCTAACACCATGTCCCTCAGCCCCCTGGCCCTGAGGGCCTTGGCTATCACGTTGATGGCCCGCATGACTTCGACCTCGCTGACAGGCGGCTCCGGCAGACACCTCTCCACTTCGTCGGGCATGGCGCCGTAGAGCCTCTCCAGCTTGTCCACCTGGGGCGCCGCCCTGCCCGTCAGCCAGGCGTGGACAGTCGAGGGGTTGACCCCCGCCGCCCGCGCTATATCGCTCAGGGAGTAGCCCAGCCCGCGGAGGCACTCGACGACGCCCCTCCTCTGCCCGTCGGTCAGCCGGTACCAGTAGGGGTTTGGACTTTCCATGGATAAATTTTGGATTCCCTTGTTTAAAAACGTTGCGCCGCTTTCGAAATATACAGCAGTTCAAATCCCGGCCGCCGCACCACCGAGTTCTCATGACTGGACAGGAGTTGATTCCATGTCGGCTATGTGCGTGTCGATTCCGTAGGCCGGTTGAGTTCGGCGCCTTCGATTCGATATCCGACTCGGCTATCTCCGTTCACATCTCCGTTCCACGGCCCTTGGCTGAAGACGCCGGCCTCCTACGGCGTTCCGTGGTCGAGATGAAGGCCCTGCCCGACGAGAAGGCCGTGGCGGCATGGAGAGGCTCGTGGAGTCCCTCAGGGGGCTCTGACAGCCGCAGCTATCCGGAGGCGGGTTGCTCCGGGCAGACGTCGGCGACCCCGCGCCCGAGGCCGGACTTCCTCCGACTGCCGCCGCGATATTTTTATCGACGTTCAATCCCTCGATGGATCTGGCGGATTTCCTCAACCTAGGCGCCCTGCGAAACTGCGACAGGGTGGACGAGCGGTGCATCAAGGAGTCCGCCAGGTGCGAGCGGGAGGTCAAGATAGGGCTCTGGAGGGCCGACTTGAGGTGCGGCGACGTCTACGTCGAGGTCGAGCCGG
>Ga0080005_122457_pt1 | contig 11804 bp, 12 predicted proteins | sample JossMetagenome_2_FD_69208 | JGI IMG/M metagenome (GOLD analysis project Ga0080005, IMG submission 69208) | Hot spring sediment microbial communities from Joseph's Coat, Yellowstone National Park, USA - JC3_ASED (SPADES assembly) (version 2) | ecosystem: Environmental > Aquatic > Thermal springs >... | reverse complement strand
GCCGGGCCCCCGCCTGGGCCCCGCCCGCCTCTGCGGCGGGCATGTTTTTGTTTCTGTCCATACCAAGGAGAATAAAAAAGATCTATTTATCAGTTTCTCCTCAGCCGGCCTCAGTCCACGCTGGCGGCTCCTTGCAGAAATCGCTGAGCGCAACCGTCTTGCCGTCGATCTTCAGCGTCTCGACCTTGTACGCGCGCCACAAGGCCTCTGCGAGCTTGTCCACACATGCCGCGGATATGCGCCTCTTTTTGGCCTTTATCTCCTTCACGCAGTCCTCCAGCCCGCCGTGCTTCTCCGCGAAGTCCAGCACGAGCTGTTTGAAGCCTGCCTTGTCGGCCAAGCTACTTCTGCTGGCCTTGCCGTCCTTGAGCAACTCGGCAAGCCTCTCGCAGACCTCCACGGCCTCCCTCGGCGGAGGGGCCTTCGGCGGTTCGATCTGCTCGGCGATCTTCTCCGCCAGGACGTCGGCCATGATCTCCAGCAAGGCGTCGGCCACCTCCTGCGGCGAGCGCTTTCTGACCTCGTCGAACCCCGCGGCGAGGCGGGCCATGTCGGCCTTCACGTGCACCAGCGCGCCCGGCGCCTCGGGCCTCTCCGGCGACACGACGGCATAGAGCACCCTGCCGCAGTCGTGTTGCGGAGGTATGGCGCCTCCGTTGCTCAGCACCTTCACCTCTACGCAAGTGCAGTCCTGTAGGAAGAGGTCGGGCCTGCTGGCTATTTTAAGCTCTCTCCTGCACAACTCCGGAGGGGCCGTCTTCACCTTCATTCTGAGCCGCTCCTCGATCTTCCTGCTCAGATTGGCCTCATACGCCCCGAGTATGCTCCCGTCGAGCTGGCGGCCGACGCCCATGGCGAAAACCACTGCGTTCCTTATCCCGAGCCCCCGCTTCAGCATCTCGACCGCGATGTCCTCGGCCACGGCGTCGCCCCTGCCGCCCATGAGCCTCCTGATGAAGGATTCCGCCTCGTCGTCGTGGCCTACCGCAAGCGTGATCCGCGGGAATATCTTAAACTCCCCAAACCTCTGGGGCCCTCCCTTCATGCTCAGCGCCTTCTCGACCTCGCTTATTTCGAGCACCTCGTGGAGCGTCATGACCACATATGTGTCGAGGCCGAGCACGTCCAGACTGCGCAACAGCTGGTCGATCCTCCCGTAGTCCGGCGGAACCTCGTCCAAGAGGACGAGGAGCGGGAACCTCCTCATGAGCCTCCTCGCCCGCAACGCCTTCATCAGCAGTCCGACGAGCTCGGGCGGCAGATCCCCAGGGGCACTGCCGGTAACCGCATGGATCCATTCCCCGACCGCCGCGGCCGCGCGGGCCACGGCGTCCTCCACGAACCTTGCGAACCTCTCCCGCACGCTCGCGAACGACTCGTAGAGGACTGGGCCCCGCCTGTCCTTCCTGAACTCAGCGGCGAGCCTCGCAAGCAGGAACGACTTGCCCGAGCCCGGCGGCGCCGCCAGTATGTAGAGGCCCCCGTGCTTCCCCTCGTCCTCGATGTCGGCCCAGATCTCGTTGTACTCCTGAGTGGGGAGCACGCCGAAGCACTCGGCGTACTTCCGGTAGTCCTCCTCCGACTTTATGGAGAGGTATCTGTCCAGCGCGCACTCGAACGCCGAAAGGCCCGAGGGGCTCCTCATGCCCACGGCGGCACCTGCAAGATGTAGCGCTCCCTCCCCACGCTGTATACGACCGACGGGTTGGCCCTGGCCGCCCTCCGCGCGTCGGGGTCGTCGGGGCTAAGCGCGAAGTTCTTGGCCTTGAGCCACGCCCTGAGGTATGCCTCGGCCGCCTCCGCATCGCCGAACATCCTCTCCAGGGCCCTCTTGAGGAGGAGCCCGCGCACCTCCGCGCTTATCATGTACGCCTCCCTGAAGCGAGTCTATGTAGGAGATCGACACAAGCTTCTTGTTCCCGACGAGTAGCGGCGCCACGGCCTCGAAAGGCGCCCGCAGGCTTACGCATTCAGTTCTCTTGCCGGCGCTCCACCTCCTCCTGACTTTGCCCATCCGCAGGACGCCCTCGGCGGCCTTTTTGCCGACTTTGGCGGAGACCGCATTGTAGTAGTTCCCCGGCAGATAAACCACCACGGTGGCTGAGCGCGGCCTCAAGTACAGAACCGCGCTCACCGAAGTCCTTTTCTTTTTGCCTTCCATGTGGAAGGACAAATCTAGAAGCTATATATCGCTTTCCCTCAACATGGCGCTGGAGAAAAAAAAGCCTTATTATTTAAGCCACGGCTTCTCGGGGAGGGGGCCGTGGGCCTTCTCGGCGTCCTCTATGGCGTATAGGCGGCAGTCCTGCCCCTCGGGTACCTTCGTGCAGAAGTCGCGGTGGAGGCTGGGCAGATCCTGCCACACCAGCTTGGCGAGGGTTGGCCAGAGCCTCCACGCTATTGCGAAGATCTGCCAGCAGACGTGCCTTATCTCGGCCTGCGCCGCCGCGGCGCACCTCAGGGGGACGAAGTTGAGGAGGAGCTCCCTCGCGTTCATCTGCACCGCGAACCTCACGGCCGCCGCGTTGGGGAGGGCCATCCTGGCGTACTCCGGCCTGAAGGAGCGCCTCAGCGCCAGGTAGTCCTCGTAGGCCCTCCTGAGGACGTCCTCGGGGAAGCCCGCCGGCACCACGAACCGCACCTCCCTCTTGGAGTAGTCCACGTACCGTTGCGACTCAGACCAGTAGGACGCCAGCCTGTGCCTTATGAACTGGGTGTGGCAGGCCCTACTGCACTCCACCAGGAGCTGTGCACCCATGAACTCGAAGACCGACCAGTGGCCCTGCCTGTAGAGCGCCGCGACGCGCTTCTCCGCCAGCTCCGCCGCCCCCTCCAGCGCCTTCTCGAACGGGACGCCCCTGTAGAGGACGTCGGCGAGAGCCGCAACTGCCTCCTCGGATCCCCAGCCGTCCAGCAGATGGACGGACGGCCGAACCACCCTCAGTAGTTCCTCGCCAGCCATCTCACTATCCTGATTATCTTATCCGTGATCAGCTTCTCCTCCCTGACTGGGGAGAACTTGATCTCGGCTATCTGCCCTTCCTTGTTCTTCACCAGCTCCACCTCTATGTCGAGCTTCTCCGACGCCGCCCACTTATTGGCCACAAAGCCAGCCTTCTTGTCGTCGGCGATGGGCTTGTCGAGCTTAGCGGTCGCAACTTCCCCGTCCCACTCGATAACAGCGATTCTTTGCTTGTCGCGCTCTATCGGATACCTCTTGACCTTCCTCTCCTCCTTCTTCCCCTCCTCTGCGGCCTCCTTCTTCTCCTCTTCTGCCTTCTCCTCTCCGCCCTTCTTCCCCTCAGCCTGCGGCAGAAGATCGCGAATCGCTTTCCAAAATCTCAGCTCCTCCTCAAGCGCCTTGATCCGCGCCTCGATCAGTTCGACGACCTCGTCAGGCTTGTTTTTGTCTGACATGGATAGAAGGAAATTACTATAATAAAAATGTGTTGCTACAGACGGACGACCCTCCAGGCGGGCTCGGCCCCGTAGAGCTTCAGCCTCTCCCTCAAGTGGAGGCGGGAGAAGCCGCCGGGATCCTCCAGCTCGTACGCCACGGCCATCTTCTTCCCGGGCCAGGGCCTCACCAGCCTCCCTATCCTCTGGAGGGCGCGGGTCCTGCTCTTGCCGCCTACTGCGATGACGAGGCTCTTGAGCGGCGGGAGGTCGAGCCCCTCGTCGGCGAGGGTGGTGGCGGCTATGGCCTCCATCCTCCCGGCCCTCAGGGCGTCGTATATCTCCTTCCGCACTTCGCCCTTCACGGCGCCGGTCACGGCCTCCGCCTTCAGCCCCGCCTCCCTCAGCATCTTCCCCAGGAGCTCGGCGTGCTTCACCCTGTTCGTCACCACCAAGACTGGCTTCTCCGCCTTGGCGGCCAGCTCCACCACTAGCCTGTTGCGCGCCTCGCACTCCACAAGGGCCTTCAGTTCCTTCGCCCAGCCCTCCGCCCCTTCGCTCTTCGCCACGCCGCAAGGAGGCGCCTTGACGATCCTTATCTCCACAGGGACGGCGTATCCGTTCTCGATGAGGAAGCTCGACGTGATCCTCGGCTCCACAACGGCCCCGGCGTACGCGTAGATCTCCAAATCCCTATTATCGTTCCTCCACGGCGTGGCGGTGAGCCCCACGCGGAGTGCCCAGCCGCCCCCCGCCGCCCCCAGCACCTCCTTGACGGTTCTGGCAGGGACGTGGTGGGCTTCGTCCATGATGACTGCGACCTTCTTCTCGCTTTGGAACAGCGAAAACTCGTCCTCAGTTATATCGCTCTCGTCCGCGTAGGCTGAGGCGGCCTCCCTGTCCTCCTCGTCCTCGGCGGCCTCCGCCACGGAGCGGCCCGTCAGCCTCTTGTAGAGGGTCTGGACGGTGACGGCGTGTATCTTGTCCATCGGAGCGCCCCACTTCTCGGCGAACTCCCTCAGCTGGTAGATCAAGTCCAGTTGCATGGCGGCGAGGTAGACGTGGTAGCCCCTCTCCGCCAGGAGCTTGGCCAAGTAGCCGGATACGTACGACTTCCCCGCCCCGGTCGCCATCTGTATGGTGGCGGCGCCCACTGCCTCAAGCCTGCCCCAGGCGCTGTAGAGCACGTCGACCTGGTAGTCCCTCAGATCCGGGTGCATCTCGGCGGAGCCCAGCTCGGCGAACCTCGGCATCGGGCGGCGGAGCAGGGGCACGAGCCCCCTCGGCACCTGCCACGACCCGTCGTCGGCCTTCTTGGCCAGACATATCTCACGCTCGGTCTTCATCACGGTTCTCCACCCCCCCTCCTCGCACCTCTCCACACAACGCTCCTCACAGCTGTCGGGATCCCAAGCGTCTTGGCACCTCTCCGCGCAGTACTCATCGCAAGTCACCGCCTCCCACCTCTCCACGGTGAAGCAAGCTTTCTTCTTCACCTCCTCCTCGCTTAGCCCCCACATATATGCCACCCCCCTCCACCACCTGCCTTGCGGCGCCTCACGGTCGCAGTCCCCAACGCCTCCCAGCCCAAACATGTGGGCAAACCAGCACGGCACCGACTCCGCGACCCACGCCTTAGATGCCGGATCGAACTTGGCGAAGACCTTAAGCGCCGCCACCGCATTGGAGCTGTACGCCAGCTTGACTTGCCCCTGCGGGGTCTTAAGCAGGATCATTGCCCTTCCTCAGGCGATTGACCCTCCTCAGGCGTATCCTCAAGGAACAGTACATCTTGAACCTTCGCCTCATCCACAATGCAAGCTCCGTAGTACAGCTTGTTTCTGCTCTTAGTATACAACTCACCTCCTAGCTCATCGCATAAGCTCCTCAGCGACAGTTCGTTGTTGTAGAGCTCGATGTTCTTCAGAATCATGTACTTAGTCTCGTCGCCGTTGTACCTCCGCATGAAGGGTATCCTGCCTTTGTCGAGCAAAACGTTGAAGGCATTCTTTGCGCTTATCGCATCTGTGCCGTCTCTTACCGCCGCCATCTGTTGCTTCAGCTCGCGCCACACCAAATCGCGGAAGATGTCGACGGCAGTCACGGCGGCCGGCACGGCAGTCAAGTCGGCAACGGGCACCAGCTCGATCGGAACCCCTAGCTCGTCGGCAATAACCTTGGCGTACTTTTCCGCCGCTTCGATCTGGGTCGGCGCCAATATGACGTCCTTGACCGACGCCCAGTTCCTTTCGGCGTAGTGGAGGTAGTATCCTCCGAAGTCCCCGACGGTGTTGAATACTTTGGACATGACCGCCGCGAATTCGGGGCGCTTCGACTGGTCGACTGCGCCTGAGAACTGTATCTTGTAGAGCTTGTCCGCCACCTCTGGGTCGGTCACCACGAACTTGTTCGCCGTCAGCACCAGCCCGGCGGCGGCGGGCCACTTCTCCCCCCATGCCGTCTTCCACGCCACGGTGGACGTGATCATCGACTTGAGCACCTCCATCACCTCGGGCCTGTGGAGGACGCCCTTCTGCTCATCCAGCACGACGACTCCAGCCGCCAGCTCGTCCAACAATCTGCCCAGCCTCGCCGCGGTCATGGCGCCAGACGCCGAGACGAAGAGGTCGTCGGCACGCTCGGGGAACAGGGTGTGGAGCGCCAGCTGGCCGATAGTGGATTTGCCGAGGCCCCTGGGCCCCTCCAGAACCACGAACGACGGCCTAACGCCCCAAACCTTACGCGTCAAGACGAAGACTTCAGCGAGGTTGTGAAGCCATGCAGTTACGGCGGTCTTGTACCAGTTGTCGTCCGGCGCGAACTTCGCCAGCACGGACAGCGCCGTCTCCAAGGCGGCCCGGGCCGCATTCTTATCCGGGTCGCGTATGCCGGTGTGGAAGTAGTCCCTGACGCCGCATGACAATTTCCCGAGGTGCGGGTCGTCGGGGTTGGGGCAGAAGAAGCCACTGATTATGACGTCCTGCACATGCGGATAGTAGTTCAACAAAGCGCGCCATCTGGGCGACGTCCGCACGAGCACCAGCTCCTCCACCTCGCGGACGAAGTTGTTGCGCGGCTTCATCCTCCATCTGGCGAGGCCAGTTGTGCCTATCAGCGTATCTGCGCTTACATATTCACGCCCAGTTAGCATATCGGAGTATACCGTGAGCGACGAAATCGACATATCGACCAATACGACGTCCTCAAACAAGCTCTTCTCTCCGGCTTCCTCCTCTCCTCCTTCATCTTCGCCGCCCTCGCCTTTCTTCTTCCTCCTCTTCTTGCTCCTCTTGAACTTCCGCACTATGATGCCGCCTTTGGTGTTGCAGAGCCATTCAGCGGCAATGGCGTTGCCTTGGCCGTCTGTGACCCACCGCATCGGGACGCAGAGCACGCCGCGCACCACGTCCTCTGGGCGCCTCTCCTTCAGCCCGAATGCTTCGAAGATGGAGCTGAAGGCCTCCTCGACCTCCAGCTCCGTCGGCTCCGTCCCACCCTTCTCCGCCTTGAGCACCTCCGCCAATACCTCCCTCAGCTTCCGCCCACCCCACCTCTTCCTGCTCGAATCGGCCGAGTAGATCCAATTGATGACGCTACGGTGGTGGGCCACGTCGCGCTCGGTGTCCAGCCCTTGCTCCACAGCCCACTTGAACAACCTCTCGAAGACGTCCACAACCGCCTCCTTCTTCACGCCGTAGCGCCACGCGAGGCTCGCTACGCCGAAGGTCAGCGCATCGTGGAAATGGCCGCCGTCCTCCCCCGTCAGAGGCCACCACCGCTTCAGCAGAGCCAGCAAGACGTCTGGCTTGGCCACGTCTCTATCCCATGACTTAGGCGGCTCGTACGTCTTCTCTTCAGCCTCCTCATTCCGAGCCTCATGCTTGACAGCGCCCACCATGCGCCAGAACTCCTCACACGACAGAACCACGCCGGCGCCGGGCGTGTCGGTGGGCGCCCACCTGCCGTCCTCCCACTTGACCGGCTGGTAGCAGACGCCGGACGGATGCTTGCCATATACTACTTGGTAATTGCTGTAGATTATCTCAACATCGGGGTTGCGCATCGTGCCCAAGTTGCCCTTGATACACTTCGACGGCACCCGCACCACCACCGCAAAGCCCCGCTCCAGCTCCGACAGCTTGACGTGCTTGACGGCCTTCGTATGCTCCTTGTCCTCGTAGACCGTGCAGTCCTCCCCTTTACACTCGACCAGATGCTTCGGCCTTGGGCCCGTGAGGACGCAGAACGACCACGGCTGGCCGCAGAGGTACTTCCGCCAGTCGGGGCCGAAGGCCTCCTCCATGATCTTCGTCTGCGGGTTGTCGACGTCGAATATGGCGACTCTGTACTGCTCATCTGCGAAGAAGTTGCCGGTGACCGCGACAGCCTCCTTGCACCGCGGCGGTTTGTCCGAACGCTTCGACGCGTCCCAACTGCCCAGAGGCTTCTTTTCACTCGAGACACAGACTACGTTGAAGCCTTGCTCGTACAAGTACGCGGCGAAGCCGGCCACCTTATCTACGTCCGTCATGGCCTGCGTCTGCGGCGCGCTTCCTCATCTATAATTTCGATGATCAGCACCCGCACCCTCTTCCTTACGAACGCTTCGAGGGAGGCCTTGAAAGACTTGTTGATATATATCGCCACCTTTCCCTCTCCAAGCTTAATTACGGTGCCTTCGGCGTATGCCGGAAGTTTTACGGATTCTACGGTTTCTGCGCCCATGGCATTCAACCTACACCGGTATATAAGTTCAACATTCCTCGCGTGTCAGTTAAACAACTGCGGAGACGCTTCTCTGCAACGTCCCTCCGCGCCGCTCTCCTCCGATTTTCCCCGCGGCCTAGCGTCCATCTAAATATCCAATTCTCCATTTAACTATATGGGAGATGCGTGTCTGTTTTGTACATGATTTATTTGATACTGGTCATGTGAAAAGGCGTGTGAAATAACAAACATCGTCACAAAAGGTCGGCGGACACGTCGTGTGAAATAGGCATGTGAAGAAAAGCGTGTGAATGATGAAAATTGGCAATAGAAAATTTCTTCACCAAACAAAAAACGCGTGGAGCACCCATTTCTCTTTCACACGACGTTATTCACACGCCTATTTCACACGACGTGTACGGCATGCTTTCACAGGACGTAAAAGCTCGGCGTTGCCGCCCTATTATTATTATTATTATTTTCTTTTCTAATATATAATAATAAGAAGAAAAATATTAATAAAAGCGCACGGCGCGCCGTCCAACATCCTGTGAAAAAATCCTGTGAACGGAATTCAACTCCAACGACAAATATATATCCAACACTTTCCTAGACATAACTAAATATAAATAGACTATTAATACTGTTCTCCTCCGATATTCGGCGCTCCGAGTGGACTGAAAGTATTCACCGCCGTTGGGCTCAACAAAAGTTTCAGAGATGTTGAATTTTATTATTATTGGAGCATTCCCCTCTAAATAGTCTGGATCCTACCCTGGGCACAGTGGTATATACATAGATGGGCGATCCCCTGTTGCTGTTGTAAAGGATTAGGACTTTTTCCCAAGACTTCCTTTACCGGCTTTAGGGGTATTTGTAAATTCCCGGCGGTCATACGGCGCGCCGAATTAAACACAGTCCAGAAAAACTTCGGAATATTGTTAAGAGAAATAGCCAGAATTTACCAAACCGAGAAAAGGCGCAGAGGATCATTTACAAAATACGTGTAAATGAACGCCGAATATGCAAGGCCGAAGATCTTTTCCTTTTCCTTTCGGGGGAGGAACATTTAAAAATAAGCACTTTCATTATACCCATGAGCGCGCAAAACAACACCCAACCCAACAAATCAATCAAAATAAAAATAAGGGGGGCTGAAGTCCCCCCGAAATTTGTGCTGTACGGCCCCAACGGCCTCGCCATCGAAGCCGCGTTGGCGGCGGCTGATGTCGTGCTGATAGAGAACTTCGAGGCCGGCCTCCACGTCGATGCCGTTGTCGACCTCATCGAGCAGATGGCGGAACGCGATGACGTGGTTGTGGCGGCGGAGACGCACAGCGGCCTCGTGCTGAAGGCCGCTATGAGGTATGGCGTGCCTGCATATTACGTTGAACCGCTTGCACAGCTGAAGCGCATAGAGAGGCTCGACGACGACAAGATGTTCGCCAAGGAGCTGTCGGCGTGGAACGCGTAGTGGTATGAGCTCCTACGACTTCAAGGTCAAGTTCTCCAGAAGGGATGTTGCGACCATAGCGTTTATACTGTATCCGCCGCCTACGTCGTCAGCAGTGTGGTTCCTCAGGCGGCTGGGGTACTTCGACGCGCCGTGGTTCCGCATAGTTGAGGAGATAGATGCCAGGGGGCGCCGCCGGCAGATCTTCATCTTCCCGCGGCGGCGCTGAAAAACGGTTTTTTTTCACTTTTACGAAAAACCTCTTTCTATAAAACTTCGACTGGCCTCCTTACAAATTCGGAGATGTATAGCAAGAGTTCGTCCTCCTGGCCGCGGTTAATCGCAACGTAATACGACTTCTTACCCTTAATCAATTCTATCGTCCTAACTGGTATTCTATTGACCAGTACGGTTTTCCCCTCATCGATGAGACTCCTTATTTTCGCTATCTTCCTTTCAGCTATCTCGAAGACCACAGGTTCGCTCTGCGGAGTACCGCTATCTTGAGTAGTTTCCTTTTCTTCTTCTATAGCCATGAAGGAAAGATCGAGACAGATATATAACGCTATCGATACACTTACCCGAGGACAAAAGCCCAACGAAAGCGAGAGCCTCTCAAGTGGAGGCCAGACTTGCCACGTTTTCAAGTTTCCAGTACTGTGACGGCGTCACCATTATTCTTTTTTTCTTGACAGTAACACTTAAATACAAGCATTTGTAATGTGCTCATGGATATAAAAATGGGTGAAAAACAGTCCTCCTCAGAAGAAGTAAGTCAGCCCGAATGGATCAAAATAGGACTAACAAACATAGGCCCCTTGAAGGCGGCTGACATTGAACTGAGAAGGCTTGTGGTGTTCTATGGGCCAAATGACTCTGGAAAGTCTACTGTACTTAGGGCCCTCAACATGGCAGTTAGAATTATAGCGGGCTTGAGCGTGACTTCGGCTGAAACGTTCGCATTGATCTCCAATGAGGCGGATGCTGGAAGGATCTCTCTGGACGGGTTCTCGGGGAGCTATGAGATAGAGCTTATTCGGAAAGCGCGGAACACCGTGGCCGTGAAGATCACCGATAAAACGCATGGCGGAGCCAAGACGGTGTCATATGAAGCCGCTACGTCCAGCCTAATAATTCCATCTAGAGGAAGATTGGGGCGGCCTCCTGTGAACGTCTTGATTAGCGTTGGCTTGAGTGACCTCAACATCACTGACGTCAGCGGTGAAGTCATGAGGATAAAGACCGTATCGCTTAACGATTTAATGACACCACCTAAAGATAGCACTAGCATCAACGAATACATAGAGTACATCAAAGAGGTGAATGAAGTAATGTCCGAAATTGCTGATGCTGAAATCGCTGTGGTGGACAGAAAACTATATTGGAAATCCGCCAACATGTACTTCGACAGAACAAATACATCGTCAAGCGTCCAGAGGATGAGCCTCATAGCCGCGGCTTACACATTAGCGAATAAGATGAAGAAGCGGGGCGCTTTACCACTGTTATACATAGAGAACTTCGATGCGGCGTTTCATATCAATCTTGCTAAGGCCGTCCTTAACTTTCTGTCGGGGACGAAGTTCCCCATAGTGGTGGAAATCCATAACGATCTCATATTTAGGGCCGCAGTCCTTAAACAGTTCAACTATTACATATTTGACAATGGTGCGGCGACAAAGAACTTGGATATGTTTGAGAAGCTTTGGAGAGAGGTTCAGACTATGGCCGATCTAACGTAAGACACCTTCGCCAATGTTTTTTTGTCGTTATCGATGTGGCTATTTGGATGTGTTGGAAAAAATAGATTTTTCTGGGGCGCTTTCTATGGAACTTCTAAATAACTTCTACTGGCCTCCTGATGAACTCCGAGACGTAGAGCACCATCTGCCCCTCCTGGCCCCAGTTTATTTTGACATAGTAAGACCTCTTGCCTTTGGCTAGTTCTATCGTCCTTACCGGCACGTCGTTTATCAACACGGTTTTCCCCTCAGCGATGAGGCTTCATATATGAGCTATCTTCTGCTCGGCGGCCTCCCTAACATCGAGAACCGTGACTCCGCCTTGCTGGGCGGCGGTTCCGCCTTGAGCGGCGGTAGTTTCCTTTTCCACGGACGACATGGGAGAAAAGACGAAATGGGATATATAACGCTATCGATGCGCGGCCCCGGCGGACGAACGCTTAAATAGATGTATATGTTTTCTATACATGGAAAAACAAAACCCCGGGAATCAAACCGTGATCACG
>Ga0080005_129184_pt1 | contig 11805 bp, 12 predicted proteins | sample JossMetagenome_2_FD_69208 | JGI IMG/M metagenome (GOLD analysis project Ga0080005, IMG submission 69208) | Hot spring sediment microbial communities from Joseph's Coat, Yellowstone National Park, USA - JC3_ASED (SPADES assembly) (version 2) | ecosystem: Environmental > Aquatic > Thermal springs >... | reverse complement strand
TTTTCGGCAGACTGCCCATCGGCTTTTGTCCTGCACGATGGAGAAGCACAATTTATACCACTATATACTGCCCATAGTTTCAACCCTTCTTGAGATTCTACGGCCGTGTACGAGGCTATGCTTGGAGATATGCCGTGTTTCAACCCTTCTTGAGATTCTACTCTATTGGACTCCGCCGACCATCAACGGCGTGTTCCAATAGTTTCAACCCTTCTTGAGATTCTACGCGGGTCCGAAGATGCGGCGGAACGCCATCGATGTCATGACCGGTTTCAACCCTTCTTGAGATTCTACATCGCCCGTCATATGGACGCCTTCAGGGCCTCGGCGTAGTTTCAACCCTTCTTGAGATTCTACCCGACTACTTCAGCGGGCCTGGCGCCACGCGCGTGGTTACGTTCAGCGGCGCGAAGGTTTCAACCCTTCTTGAGATTCTACAAGTCGGCCGCGTTGTGGCGTGGTGTGCCGTGTCCGCTCCATGTTTCAACCCTTCTTGAGATTCTACTTGCTGAAGAGGTATGCCTTGGAGATTTTTCCTCATAAGTTTCAACCCTTCTTGAGATTCTACGAACGATACCCCGTCCCGAGCCTCTCGCAGTCCCTCAGAGCCGGCAAGAGGGGTTTCAACCCTTCTTGAGATTCTACTAGTGCTTGATTCGAGCTATCCGCCTAACCCGGTATTTATGTTTCAACCCTTCTTGAGATTCTACTTCGTGAGGGTTATGTGTTCGGTGTTCGTGACCATGGCCATGTTTCAACCCTTCTTGAGATTCTACTCGCCAACGACGTCAAGCAACTCTTCGAAATGTTCGACGCGGAGTTTCAACCCTTCTTGAGATTCTACCTCAGCGCCGCGGCTGAGGACGTGTAGAAGGCGACCTTGGGGTCGTTTCAACCCTTCTTGAGATTCTACATGGCGCTCGGAATAGGCGCCATACTGTTGGATGCCACTGCGGTGTTTCAACCCTTCTTGAGATTCTACGGGATACGTTTTGATCCCGGCCTCCGTGCGTGGTGCATAGGCGTTTCAACCCTTCTTGAGATTCTACTCCGTGACCTCAGTACTGTCGTAGTCGCTGTATCTGTTTCAACCCTTCTTGAGATTCTACTCACGACAAGCAGGTACCTCGTCGCCGGGAGGGGCGGCAAGTTTCAACCCTTCTTGAGATTCTACGGAGCTGATCAAGGACGCGAAGTCGGTCAAGTACTACAGCAAGTTTCAACCCTTCTTGAGATTCTACATCATACCGTACGAGCCGTACGAGTCCACCTCCCCCTCCTTGTTTCAACCCTTCTTGAGATTCTACGCCCTGGCGTAGTCGCTGGGCGGCCGGAAGAGTCCCTCCGGAGTTTCAACCCTTCTTGAGATTCTACGTCGAACGGATCAAGTTCTCTATGGCCTTAGACACTAGGTTTCAACCCTTCTTGAGATTCTACCCGTTGAGTTCGAGGTAACAATACTATGGCCATATGACGTTGACGTTTCAACCCTTCTTGAGATTCTACTGCGGAGGCTCCTCGACGGATACATAAGCCCGAGGGCCTCCAGTTTCAACCCTTCTTGAGATTCTACGGCGGCCCTCCTACGCCTGGGCGGCGTGCCGCGGGAAGTACGGCACGTTTCAACCCTTCTTGAGATTCTACGGTGTGCGTCGATTCGCCGACAGCGTGTCTGCAGGAAGCTATGTTTCAACCCTTCTTGAGATTCTACCCCGAGCTGGAGGACGTCTATGGGCTCGCTATGACGTACATGTTTCAACCCTTCTTGAGATTCTACCGCTCATGTTGGGCGGTTTTCTGGGTTTTTAAGTTTTTCGGGTCTTTCCTTGAGTCTCGGCGGCCGCCTTCAGATCCCGCTTTACATTCAAAGATGACGGCGTTGGGCAGAGCCGAGACGCCGTTCTTCGCAGCCGCGCAGAGATCCAGTAGATAAGGAAGGCGGAAAAAGGCGCGCCGTTCTTCGCCGCGCCGCGCGCCTGGGCCGGGCCTCAGGCTGGGGCGTGGTCCGGGCTTGGCCGCTTGGAAAATCGGGGTTCCCGCGCTCGTGGACGCCGGCTTTTAGGCGTCATTGCGGGCGCCGGTGGAATGGAGGGCCGTCTACCTCTCCCGGACGGATGGCGCCGGCCTGCGCGCCACGGCGACGTCGCCGTCCACCTCCATGGGGCACATCTGTTGAAGTTGCTGGAGGAGGGCTCTCGTGCTTTCTAGAGCGCATTCCTGGCCCTGTAGGCATTGGGCCAGCTGGGGCAACGTCCCTATTTCGACTTCGCGGAATATCTCTGTAGTTGCGGCGTCGGTTTTCTGTGTGTGTATCCAGATAAGTTTCGCGATTAGGTGAGCAAGTAGGGAGGGCTGATCGCGTATAAGTAACATATCTATAATGCAGGGCGATTCCAGGAATTTGTAGAAGAGCGTGTTGATGAAGTCCAGCGTGAAGATGTGGTAGGGATGCGGCGTGACTGCGGCGAAGGTTGCGCTGAGTCTCTCGCCTAGTAGCCTCAGAAGGGACTTAACCTTCTCTTTGTTCTCTGTGGTGTATCTCTCCACTTTTTCCACCATTTAGGTGATGTCTGCAAACATGTTTTCGCCATTGGCCTTTTCGAGGAAGAACTGGACAAAGACGGCGTTGAGCAGGCCCACTATGATTACATAAAATGTAAGATCTTCCACGTTACAAAGAAGCTCCGCTCTGTCTTCGCTTGACCATCTCTCTTCATAGCTGTTGCATATACTGGCGATCCTCTTCTTGGTCTCAGCTACGTTTACCCTAGCTTCTATGAGAATCATAACAATACGTAACTACCACCATTTTGCCTAGTCCCTTTGATAGATCCTGTTCTAGCATCCGTTTAATGTCGTTTTGCTTCCTAGTATTGTACTCTACAATTGTCTTTGGGAGCAGGATCAGCACGGCATCGTAATTTCCCAGTTGTTTGTCCTTGAGGTCTCCCAACAAACGGTTTACCGCTGGCGACCTTACCTTGCATTTGCACTCTGCGGCTATCCATAGTACTCCGTTGCCACAGTTAACGCCGAAACATAGATCTGGCATATTCTGTCCATGTATCTGACACAGAGGGGTTCCGGTTGACGCGCTGCTATCAAGTCTGCATACACCCAGCTGGCGTGTCTGGCTTGAACGGTTTCGCCTTTTGTTTATTTCGTTTACCCCAGAGAGGAGAGACGGCACAGGTTTTCCATCTCTGCACAGCCATCCGCATTCTGTATCGTGTAACTGTTGATGTGGCTGGATATTAGAGGGGGTCTGAAAGCAGTCGGCGACAACGCCGCATCTCATGCTAACTCCGCCATGGTCTGTACCTCTCTCCAGAAGAGCTCGAGCGTCTTTAGATCCCTTGTGACGGTACCCTTGGTAAATACATAGTAATCTAGCCGTTTAAGAACGGCGGCTCTAAGCACAAGCCCGCTGTGGGTCTCCACTGCCGTGGGGATCTCCGAACTTGTCAAGAACCCGAGGACGGATGCGACGTAATCAAGATGGAGCGCCGTCTCGAGATTTTCTATGAACAACAAAGGCGGGACGCCTCGACTCTTCGACAACCTCTTTGCTAGAGCATAGGCCGCGGCTATGAGGGCCACTCTCTGGATACCAGCCGCAGTATTTTCTTCGTCGAAATGTATGCCGTTAGATCTATAGTAGAGTTTATCTTCCACCGCGGCCAGCTCGTGATCGGTGATTCCCGATAGAATGTCGTTTACCTCCCCCATATACTCAGCATATTCGTCCATGCCCACAGCGCTCTTCCCCTCAACGCCCCACTGGGTTACTATACTTGGCGATGCCAGCTCAATAAGCGATAACGTCTTGGTCTCTCCATCCACAACAACCACATCTCCTAAGCGGACGCGGAGCAGGATGCCTACAGATGGCTGCTCGCCCAAGCCGGTCGCAATAATTCCCGAGACCTCACGCTGATACAACACCTCGCCAGTTTTCATAATCTTCACAGCTACGGCGCTCCGCGGTCTCCGCGTAAGTTCTACCTCGTAGCCGTCCAGGGAGATCCTCCCGGTCTCCGCTCCCCGCGAGATTAACGCAAGCGCCTCAGCCGAAGCAACCCCCCCACCTCTCAGGAGCTTGATCGCAAGCCCCAGCGCCCGCGCCACAGTCGTTTTCCCCGACCCGTTAGGCCCATAAAGGACGGCTGGTTTTTCCAGAATTAGTTGCGCCTCGTCTAAGGGGCCGATATGTTGAAGAAACAGTTTCATGTATTTTATTCGATGGATTTAAATACGCCGTAGCCCAGCGAGGTCTTTGCGCCGATTCCTCTCCTGAGGGCTTCCGACACCAGGCGGCTCAGCGCCTCCTCCGTGCAGGCTGGCCTCCTCCTTGTGGCCAGTATGGCTATGCGAAACGCGGCGCCGCTGGTCACCGTGAGCATGGCCAGCGGCGTGGGTCTGGACTCGACCTCGCTCACCTCCCCCTCCACCTCTCTGTAGTGCGGGTTTATGATGTCGACTGTGACCAGGGAGCGGCCGCGCGGGCAGAGGATGGGGTACGCGTCCAGGACGACGACGGACGACGCCTCCCCCAGCGTGCCCAAATCCCTGAGGCAGGCGGTGCGGGTCAGCTCCGCCGCGGATCTTATGGCGCCTTTAAGCGAGGTGGCCGGTATGTAGGGCAGATTCCAGTAGGGGTCCCAGGAGGTGCCCAGCTCGAGCGGCGAGGTGTAGGGGCTACGGAGGTGTATGGCGAGTCTGGTCATTAGGCCCAGGTTTCTGTTGTATATCGCCGCGTAGCCCAGCTCCTCGAGGGCCTTTACCGCCCGCTCCACGTGGCCGTCGACGGCCCGAAACAGCGGCGTAAGGGCCTCGCAGCTAAACGCCCTTTCTATCTCCAGCATGACCTCTCTGCTCAGCCTGTTCAAGTCGTCCTTCGTCGCCTCCCCGCGCCGCTCGTAGGCGAACTTGAGTAGCTTGTAGCGGAGGTGGCTCACGACGTTCACCCCAGGCGAGAGCTCTAGGGCCATGTCTCAGCCTCGCCCCCCAGCCTCTTGACGTAGTCGAGGAACTCCCCCAGCGCAAGCGCCATGGCGGCCAACACGTCCGCCTCGGCGACGGCTATCCTCTGCCTCCCGCCCCCTCTCCACTCCAGCTCCCGCGGCCAGTCGGCAGAGGTAAAAACGCTGAGGTACGCGGCGTTGCCGGCGATTGCAAGCATAAGCGGAGAGGCCCTCCTAGAGGCGCCGCCTATTATCCGGTAGCCCGTTCCCTTCTGCTCCCTTGGGAGGCCCAGTATCCACGCCTTGAGCGCCTGTCTGAGCGCATCCTGGGCGGAGTAGCCGCCGTGGAGGACTCTGGTCCTCGCCGGCCGCAGGAAGAAGTTGTGCAGATCCTCCCGACGTACCCCCTTTACTGAGACGAGCATGTACGGCGTCAGGGCGGCGGAGTCCTTGATGCAGGCGTCGTAGCGGCGCGCCGTGCTTAGCGCAGGCATGGGCGGAAGCTCGCAGGGGGAGGCCTCCCCGCGCCGGAGTCTGCATCTGGAGACGGCGCGGTCCACCACGGCGCCGGCCGCAGCCACAGCGCGTTTTATGAGCGCCTTGGGCTCCTCGGTAAACAGCGACGAGTACCTCCCGTATGCCCTCACAGAGAAACACCCCAGCCCCCTCCTCCCGCCTTTGCCGAAGCAGGACAGCCTAAGGGCGAGGGCCAGGGCCCCCAGCGCCGCCTCCACGGCCCTGCCGTCTAGGGGGCAGGGGACGTGCTCCTCCACAACGAGCGTTGCGGAGCCCCTGTCTATATACTGCAACCTCCTGCCCCCGAGAGTCAGCAGCCGCACCCGCTGGAGCTGGGCCGCAAGGCTCTGGGAGACGTCCCTGGGCGGGGCGAAGTTTACCCGCTCAAATCTTATGCGGAAGCAGGAGGCCTGCGCCTCCCGCCCCCCCGCGTAGCCCAGCCCCATGTCCAGCCCGACGATCTGCGAGACGCAGTCCGCCTCCTCCCAGGTCGGCGCCTTCACCGCGTCCCTCCTCCCAGCGCCGTGCAGAAGCCCCCGCTCGAACAACGCGCCGGCGGCCAAGGCCCTGGCCCACCACCGCCAGAGCCCCTTCACCTCGCTCGGCCTCAGCGGCAGGTCCGGGTCGGGCGCGGCGGGGTCCACCGAGCCGGGGAGGAAGGGGGTCTCCAGCCTCAGCTCAAGAGTTGCGTACTCCATATCACGGAACCGCCGCCTCTGCCAGCCTCTTCAGCCACTCCGCGAACTCGGAAACCGTTGCCCCTGCAACCGCCTGGGTCTCCGGGCTGTTCAACTTATCTACAAGCGCGAGGAAGTCCGCGGCGTCGAGACTGGCGAGCTCCCGCAGAGCCCTCATGATGCATGCGCCGTAGAGCTCGTACGCAGTATCCTTCACAACGCCCTCACCCTTCCACCTCTCAAATAGTGCCTTCAAATCGGCCTCGCGGAGCGCTTGCACCATCAACGCACTGCCGCTCACCCACCCCCCGCCTTTCTCCCTCTCCTTGCTCGCCTTGGCGGCCATGTAGGTCACCGCATATGGGAGCCCGCTGTAGTACAGCTGAGCCGCCGCCTCCCTAGCCCTCGACCTGAAGCCCTCAAGCACGTCCGACTGGTCGCCGAAGACCGCCTTAAGCGCCTCCACGCACCTCACCGCGAGATCCAGCGATCTGCTCCGCATCATGTCTCCCAAATTACTACGCTGGCAAGGCCCTTACCCACAGTCTCCTTCCCGCCAAACACCAAGCTCCTGATCTGTGACCCATCGCCGGCTTTAAAAACCTCCCCACATACCGCATCAGGTCTCTCCAGCGCAGATATCATTTTTATATATTTCTTTTGAAGTTCCTCCTTCATTTCGGCCTCTATTTTTCTGCGCTCCTCCTCGGAAGCAACTTGAAGCTTTATTTTCTTGACATCGTTTTCGGCGAACCTCTCTGCCCTCTCTTTCGCCGCCTTTACGCCGGTACAGAAGAGAACCGTTGTGAAGATCGTGAACTGGGGGACGTACTCCTCCTCCCACAAGCCGCCGCTCGCCACGGTCTTCCTCCGGTAGTCCAGCCTAACCCTCGTCTGGACCAGCAGGCTCCTCCTCACGACCTCCCCAACGACGTCGTCGCCGACGACCACAAGCCCCTGCTCCCCAACCAGCTTGCCCACCTCCCCGGGGAAGAGCGACGCCAGGCGGACAGCCGCGTCGTGCGTCTTCGCCGGGAGGGCCATTTCGTTGAGGACGGCGTTGTCCCCCACCAAGACCCTGTCGGTGCTCGCGACAGCGCCCCCGCCAGCCACGGCCTGCTTTACCTCCTCCAGGAGCTTTCCCAGCTCCCCCGCCGCGGAGTATCCCGCCGCCTCTAGGTAGCGCAGGAGGTATCGGAGGAGGTGCGGCGAGGTGACGTATGCCCAGACGCCCCGCAGAGACCTGGCAGGTATCGCCACCAGACGCGCGTCTAGGAACGAAACCGCGGAGGCGTATTCATGGGCCTCGTCGGTCTCCGGCCCGAAGACCAGCAACACCCTCCTCCGGCACGCAACCCTATCTAGCTCGCTACTAAGCGCATCGCAGGAGAGGAGCAGCGTCGACTTGAGAGCGCCCTTCAGGCTGGTGGCCCACACGGCGGGGAAGCCGAACTCGTCCCTCTGCACCGGCAAATCGACGTGGCCAGCCCCGCGGCCGGCGCCGGGGTGGAGCGGCGTCAAGGCCTCGAGGAGGATGACCCTCCCCTCGCGTTTCAACGCCATACTTTAGAAATATTCATCTTTTAAAACGGTTCACATCCACCTACATGGAGGAGTTTTTCAAGGCTAAGGCGTGGGCCCTCCTCCATGATCCTCCCCACAAGATGTGGGCAATCCTCAACCTCGTGAAATACGGAGATGAGAGGCAACCACCCGGAGAGGACCTGAGAAGCTTAAGAAACTGCAACAACACGAGAGGGAGGCGGTCTATCTATGGCATGACGTCGGTTTGGCCCAACATTTTGGCCCTATAACAACAGATGAGAAGATTAGTAACTTAGTCGATAAGGCAGACCAGACTTCTTCGACGATGGACCGTTGGTTCTTTGACCAAATTAGACGGGCTATTGGTGAGAAGGAAAGTGTCCGACATTAAATATATGTCGCTTCATAATATTTTTAATCCGTCGCTGAAAATAGAACTTCCGGAAGGAATAAATAGAGATAAGGTCTGTGAATTTGCGCAAGCAATAAAGAAAATTCTGGGCGATTTAGAAAAGGGAGATGAGAGCTACAGGCTTGCGTATCACCTATTCTACTCGCTGTATGAGCTGACGTGGATACAGAAGGGGCTTCCGCCGAGTTTAGCCGAGACGCGGATGCCCACGCATACTGTGTTTGACCACCTCTACGCAACCGCCTCCGTGGTCAACATGCTGTGGCCCAAGGGCGATGAGGTGGGCGGATACCTCGTGGAGATCGATATTCCGCAGATCCAGAGGGTCGTTAACGCGGCTAGGAAGGCCGGCGACTTCTGGGCTGGGAGCTGGCTCGTCTCCATGCTCACCTGGCTCGCCGCATGGCCCTTCGTCTGGAAGTACGGGCCCGACGTAGTGATTAAGCCCACCCTGAGGCTGAACCCGACCTATCTCTACACGCTGAGCAGCAAGCTCCGACGGCAGGAGGCGGCGTACCAATCGTTTAGATCCGCCGTGGAGAGCTTCTTCTCTTTCTGGGGTGCAGAAAGCTTAGAGGAACTCATGACGGTGGCGTTTCTCCCCGGCACGGCGCTTCTCCTTCTCCCACCCGACGCGGGGGGAGAGGTGCAGAGGGTGGAGGACGCGTTTGGGGAGGTGCAGAGGGTGGTTCTCGAATGGGCTTTAACCGGGACTGTAGACTGCGGCGGGATAAAGGACGAGCTGGCGCGCGAGAGCTGTGTAATCTTCAGAGACATGTTCGGCGATGCGGAGCCCACGGAGGAGACGTTTTTAAAGGTGGCCAGTAAGATTAGGGAGAGCTTGGGTCAGGAGCTATTTGCCGACTTGCTTTCCGTGCGGGTGACTACAGTGAACCTAGGACAAGTCTATGGCTGCGTCAAAGAGTTCGTCGTCAACGGCAGGCTGTCGAAGGAGTGCGAAGGGGAGGGCGTAACAGAGGAGGGGCTGAGACGCGCGGAGAAGTTCGTGAACTTACTAAAGCAACTACTAAAAAAGAAGCACGAAGAAATAAAGAAGTTGGAGCGTACCCCTAGACACTTGGCCTTTGACGTTGCGCTTGAGGCTCTTGCGTATAGGAAGCGGAGTGAGGGAAGAAGGAAGCTTGTTCTTGGTAAGAGCTGGTTTAGCTACGGCTCTGCGATGCCTCTGAGGCAGGAGTACAGCCGCTACGTCTTCTACAAAAGGGCCGACTCCGGCTTTATCTACTGTTCTGCATGCGGCGCGGAGCCTGCCATAATCCACCTGCCGAGACATGCCGATGACCCACATGCATACAGCTCCGAGGCCAAAGACATGCTAAGTAATGAGTTTAATCTCAACGACGAAGAGGTCAAGGACCTTGTAGTGCAGATGCGGCCCGGCGAGGCGCTCGGACCGCTTTGCCTTGCAAAGAGGGCGCTTTACTACCGTTTCGCCTCGTGGTACGCAAAGCGACAGGGGAAATTTAGGCTGTTCGACAGCACTGAAGACGTGGCGTTTGCGTGGTATATAGAACGCCTTTATACTAAAACCGACCTTACAGGAAAACCAGGCGATGATGAGCTCAAGGCCTTCGCGAAGTACTTAAACGCGAAACCTAAAGATATTGCGATTATCTGCAGAGGGGTTAGGCTGGAGAGATGTACGGCAGAGCAGGCGAGGCAGATATTCAACAGGGTGGTAAGCAGGCACCTGGCAGACGCCGCGGAAACGGCCTACGCCAGGTTGTGCGAGGATTTGGAGAGCTACATCGAGGCGGTGCGGGTAGGCGACGATATTCTCCACTTCAGGTCGTACTTCGCTGTGGTGAGGGGCGACGGCGATAACGTGGGGAGGCTGAACAGAGGGCTGATAGACCTAACGAATTACATCGCATTCTTAAAAGAGCTAAAAGAGGCGAAGGAGGTGCCAGAGGCGCTACGGGCGGTATACGACGAGCTCCTCGAAATCCTTACGAAGCTTCAGCAGGAGGGACTTGGCGTGTTGGTAACGCCGACTTACTACGCGGCGCTTTCTATGTCTTTGATGATCACAGCGCTGAAAGACGTCAGGGAGGTGGCAAAATATAGGGGCCAGGTCATATACGCAGGCGGAGACGACGTCCTTGCTCTCCTGCCCGCGGAGACCGCGTTGATCGCAATGAGAAACCTGCGGAGCAACTATTGGGGCGACGAGATGGGGTTCCACAATGTAGGGGGCTACCCCTTCGCGGCGCCGCGCCTGCCGGGGTTCGGCCGTAGCTTCTCCGTTAGATACGTCAACATCATGGACATAATGAGCGCGGAGATCAAGGAGGCGACGAAGCTTTTAGAGGAGGAGGCCAAGAAGGTCCAGTGGGACTTTCCGGGGTTCAGCGTTTGGAAAGACGCGGTAGTGGTGTCTGAGTCGCGGACTGGGAAGTTCGCGGTCCTCCCGCTGACCACCCCCAAACAGCTATTCGCGCCGCGGACGCCGCATAAGGCCTTCAGCGTGTTAAATGCGCTCAACCAGCTGTTCGTCATGAGGCTAGGGGGCGCTCTCAGCGGCAACCTGCCCGAGGACTACGAGAGATACAGGAAGGTTGTGGAACGTGTGGACTGCAGAAGCGGGGTGGTGGAGGACGCTTGGAGCTACGTGGTGGGGAGAAACACGGCTGGGGAGGATGCCAAGAGGCCCCTCTCCCTAGACGCGCTGGAAAACTACGGCGTTGACCGTTGCGCCAAGGCGTCTCCGGAGGGGGGCTCCCTGCTGACGCAGATCGTCAAGGCCTACGAGATCTTGAGGGGGTACCCATGACCCAGCTGGCCTTCAGACCTCTGGAGCCGCTTCGTTTCGGCCTCAGGAACTTGGGGGGCGTGGACGTCTTCGGCGTGGACGAGGTTGCGTACATTCCCCCTCCGACGGCGGTGCTAGGCGCCCTAGGCGCCCTCCTCGGCCTCGGAGCAGATGTGGACTGCGCTTGGCGCGACGGATATGATTTCTCAGACCTGAAGTCGCTGGCTAAGAAGATGGCTGGCGTGGACCTCACCTTGGCAACTCGTAGCGACGAGCCTGTGCTGTGGGGCCCCCTGCTGAGCATCCGCGGGGAGCACCTTCTGCCGGTTGGCGAATACGCACTTCCGGTCTCGCTTGCTGGAGAGTACGTGAAAAAGGCGGTGGAGTATTACGAGGGAAAGGAAGATGCGGCAAAAGAGGCGGCGAATCTACTGCGCCATATGGCCGCGGCCTCGGAGAGAATCGGCGTACAGCTCGACGTCGGCAAGACCGTGAGGTACATGTACCGCGCCAAATATGTGGCCTACGTCGACGACGTGGAGATGCTCTTCTGGGCTAGGCTTGTGAGAAAGCTGGATAGGGCCGTGGTCAGGCTGGGCGGCGAGGGGAGGCTCGCCGCTGTGGAGGCAAAGGAGGAAGGCGCGCTCCCCGCCGGGTCGCAGAGGGGCCAATACGCGATTGCCCTCCAGCCGGTCCTGATATATTCAGACAAGCCTGTGGCCAGTGTGGAGGAGGTGACGAGGCTTGACTGCGTGGAGGAGGTCTACGGCGTGTTGGAGGAGGACAGATTTAAGGTTAGGGTGGTGGACTTCGGCCTTGGGTTCAGCGAGGTCTGCAGGCGCAGGAGGCCTATGCTCAAGGCGCTTCCCCAAGGCACCGTCCTGCGGCTCAAGAGCTCGTGCGGAGACGCGGCCGCGA
>Ga0080005_128994_pt1 | contig 11805 bp, 12 predicted proteins | sample JossMetagenome_2_FD_69208 | JGI IMG/M metagenome (GOLD analysis project Ga0080005, IMG submission 69208) | Hot spring sediment microbial communities from Joseph's Coat, Yellowstone National Park, USA - JC3_ASED (SPADES assembly) (version 2) | ecosystem: Environmental > Aquatic > Thermal springs >... | reverse complement strand
AATCTATGCAATCATGAAATGTGTTTGATTAATTCTTTTTACATATACTGTTACAAGTTGATAAAATGTAATATTATTTACTGAATAACATGGTATGTAATTACATATAATATTTCCATTTGTATTTTCTGTACATATTATATTTTCAGATAAATTTGTTGGGAATAAAAATACAAAAGTTTGATTTGAAGTATTTTTATTACTCAAACAAAAATTATATAAGAAATAATAAAAATCTGAATAATAATTTTTACATATGGTTAATTTGATATAATCTAAAGAATAATATACTGAAATTGGATAGTTATATGTATTACAATTTCCATTAAAATTTATAATTCCAAAACTATAATTACCAATTTCTGCTCTAAATGTATAAGGAAATATTGTACAATTTGGAAGCATATTGTAATATGTTTGATTGAATTGCCTTATTTTCTCCATTGTTGTAAAGTATATTGGATAATTTGGATATCCTATACAATTTGGAGAAAATAGGTTGTATATTATTTCTTGTTGATATGAAAAAGAAGTTTGTTCTTTATAATTTGTTAAATTAATGCTAGAAAAAATTGCTAATAAAAGTATCATACCTAATAAAAATAATACAGTTAATATTGTTATAAATATTATGGAAAATTGTTCTTTCATCTTTTATATTAGAGATAATCTTTTATACATTCCTCTGGGAATGGTATTGTTTCTGGGCATGTTGGGTTGTTAGGACATTGCCCTGGCAAGCATACTGGACATTTTTCTCCACCAATTATACACATATAGCATTCAACTGGGATTGAATAATAATATGGGAATGTAAATATTATTTTTGAATCTTCAAGCTTTTTATCTACGTTACCACACCCATTTATTGAGGAACATGAATATTTTTTATCTTGTAATGTACAACTTTTTGATATTGCTGTCTTATTTGTTTCATTGTATATTCCAACACATTCATATATACAATTTAGATAATACTTGTTTGTTACATTTTCGTAAAAAACTATAGAAGTAATAGTTATAGATTGCGGATATATATTCCCATTATAATATACATTATATCTATTATCAGAACATTTTAATATTACTCTACAAGCAATTTCTTTAGGATATAAACATATTTCACATAATGGAATATCTACACACTTATATGGAATTATTGTTTCATTACATTTAATATCTGGATTATTTGAAAATTGTTCAAATCTCCTTGCACAGTTATCAGTTGTACCATTATTATATAATGTATTTACACAATCATGGAAAGAACAATCCGGAAATTCTTCTAAAGAAAAATGATATGCTAGATTATATAAATAAAATGCTGGATTGTTTGTTATATTTGATATAGATGCATAGGGGATTATTGAACCAGAAGAAGGTCCAGTAATATTTATGTATACCCCCTTAACATAAACAGGAAAGTTATAATTATATTTTCCAGAATATATATCATCACATGTTCCTAGAATACCAGCTCGATAATTATTTGAAAAATTAAAAGATATATTATATGGATAATAATATTTATATGCAGACAAATATTGTTCTCCAAAGCTTATTAAGCTTGTAAATCCAGAAGTTAGTAAATTATTATAATATTGAATTGCATTTTCACATGGTTGTGGTAATATACACTGAGGAGGAAAAGAAGCCCAGTTTTCTTTTCCCCAACCACTTGTTCCTGCTACATAAGATTTTGCATAACCTTCCTGTGTTAGTGCTGTTTGTAAATATCCTAAAAGGTAGTTTGATAAAGTCGATAAAGATGTAAATCTACCAAAAACAACATTCTGATTATAATTATATGTTAATGCATAAAAAGATAGAAGAATTATTAATATAGAAACTGTCAAAAATAGAACTGCATAAATAATTTCTGTTTGATTTTTCATACTTTTAATTTAACATGAAGGTATATAAGTGTTAATATAATCATTGTTACTATCAATCCATGTATTATACCGAGTATTTTCATTATATTTGGTATAAGTAATATACTTAATGGAGGACCTCCATATACTGCAAATTCTAGCAGTTCTCCTATTATAACTTGTATTATAAGTAATATTCCAATTTTAATACCAATGGCTTTTTTAATTGTTTTTTTAACATTACTAAATAGTTTATAATGCATTCCCATAAAGAAAAATATCATAGCCATAAGATATCTTGTATGTAGAGCATAAGAAGTAAAATCTTTATTTGATGTAAATAATGCACCCCAAAATATTATCAAGACCATAGTAAATAGTAAGAAATAATTTGTGAAATGATAATTTTTCATGCTCTTATAAATTAAAAAATAAATAATAAATTCATATATGGATAAAAATATAAGAGCCTTATATACGGTAATTTGGTATTTTACAATTAAACTCTCTGAGATTAGATTACTATAAAATGATAACCCATATATAGCAATAATAAATTGTAATATTATAATAAAAAATATTAATAAAAATATATACTTTTTATATTTATAAATTTCTGACAACTTTTTGAACATTTTTGTTCTTACTATAAGTATTTCATTACTATTAAAATATATAATCAGAAATAGAAATATAGCAAATATAATAAACAAAGATGAATATAATATTTTGAAAGTATAAATATTTGATAGTGCAAAGTTAATGACCGAACCGACTATAGGTCCTGTTTTTACATCTAACTCTATGGTTATAACGTTGATTACCAATTCAAGGAAAAATAGTATTATAAATAAAACTAAAGAAAGTATATAAAATATCAAAGATTTTTTTGAAATATAAAAGTTATTTTCAAATAAATAATATCCTAGAGCAAATGCTATAAAGTAAAATATCCAATAATTTATTGAAAGACCAAGTGATAAACGTACTAATAAAGGCCAACCTTGATAATAGAGAGTTCCAAAAATTATAAATGGTATAAGTAAAAATACCAACTTATATATCAAAGAAGTATTCTTTGAATTTTTTAATATAAAAGATAATAAAAATAAATATATTATACCAAAGATAATTAAATTTATATTAAATTTGCTATCAAAAGTAAAAAATGGGAATATTAGTAAATATAAAAGAAATAAAATTTTATCTTGTTTTTTTACCATACTGTTAATTTAGAGACAAGATATCCGCCTAGAAATGGTATATCTACTGGCAAATATATGTAATAAACATATGTATTCGTGTTTGGTGGTATTGGATATCCCAAACTTATACTATTTTGATTACCTTGATAAATATAAGCGTTTAATTCTACTTTGTTTCCAGTATTTGTAATACAATATGCTCTTGCCATTGCAACACCATTTGATCCTGCATGTGGATCATAATATACTGCAGAAATTATAAATTGATTTGTATTTTGATCTCTATTATTTATTACCCATTTAGTAATATTAAATCTATAAAATCCTTGAGCATATGTATTAATACCACCTAAATAAACTAAAGGACACTCTTTTCCTACAATAATTCCGTTTATATTTTGTATATCATTATATACACCAGTTGGACACTTTACTGTTCTTTCATTTATTTTATATTCACATAAAGGATCTGCTGCTAAAAATACATAATCCGGCTGTCCACTTTTATTTAAATAAGAAATATATAGAGCCACTGTCTCATGCCATGGATAATCTATGAATACTTGTTGGCAATGTGGTGGTATATCTACTACACCTCTGTAAAAGGATCCTACAACTAATACATCACCCTCACAAAGGGAATTACCTGTATATCTTTTATTAAATTCTTCCTGGCATGCTGCATCTAAATATTCTCTTGGGATTATAAAATCTGCTAGTCTATTTATGTCAGTAGCAGTTTTATAAACAGGGGGACCTTGATAATATTGAGGTTGGGATGTTAGATATTGATTATTAGTTGCTGGACAAGATCTTGTAAATATGCATAGGTATCCAGAAAAGAAATTGGGTAAGTCAGATACTGGTTGGGCTGGCATACCACTTGCACCTAAATAATTTGGAAATAAATGCCATTCACTATTGGGACAATATACAGAAGCTTCAGTAAAATTATAATTTGGAAGTATTCTTGTTAAAGGATTACAATATCCTGATTGTATAGCTATTGCTTGTGATTGTTGTGGATAAAATGATTGTAATCCCCAAGCATTTGTTGATAATGTTTGATGGAAAGGTGCTGTTGCGTTGACCCATCCAGCTCCATATATAGTCAGGCTTACTGGTATATCAATATTCTGTATATAATTATTTGTAAAGAAATACGTATAATCCCATTCATACCATTGTTTACCATTTTGATCTGGTGGAGGTCTCATAGAACAAGGATCCCAATTATTTATATTGCCAGCTACTACAAACATTTGAACAATCCATCCGGTTATTGGTGGTATAAAATATATTGTAAGATTCCATCTATTTCCATATATATTATTAAAATAATTTATTATATCTTGCGATATATTTGTGCATGTATTTTGATTTATACAATATGTATCGTTTCCAGAAGATGAAAAATAAGATAATAAAAATGCATAGGATAAGTTAACTTTATTATCATTAATATATGATAATAAAACAATACTATTCTGGATTGTTAGAGTATATTGGTTTTCTACATTATACGTTTGCATTGTTTTTTGATTATAGTTACTTGATATTAAAGTATATAATAGAGTTGATAACAATATTATTGAAATTATAATAACAAATGTTAGAGTATTTATTTGGTTTTTCATTTTAGATAATATAATAGTATAAATAGGCCTATTATTACTATAATTATAACTATTGCCGTTGGTAAAATCAAATTAACATTATTTTTGTTATTAATACTTACATTTGGTTGTGGATAAATTAATTGCTGGTTATTATTTGTAAGATTATTTGTTAAGTTTATTTTAGTTTGATTTATACATTCAAATACACCAGTACAAGATATATAAACAATATCTGGTGGTGGACATTTCTGTAGAAATTCTTGATATAATTGATTTAATGAATAGTTATATGGGCATCTGAACCAGTTACCTTGGAAAGATAAATTCTCTGGACAATAACCACAGCTATAAAAATTACGGTAGTATGATAATAGTTGCTGATAAGATTCATTACCTGATAAGTAGGAGGGTGGTATATATGGGGGATCAAAACATGGGTAAATTTGACTAGAACATTGTGGGTAATACCAAGGCGTATTTGGACAATTTAATAGACTATCACATACTGTTTGGTTCTCTGTTGGTATAATTAGGTCTTGATATGCCGATGGGGGGATTAATGTGTATGGACTAACTAATGTTCCATTTGGATATTTACAATAACTGCTGTTTACATATATTAATCCATAATGGGCACAAAATGAATATTCGGGAGGTACGTTGTTTTCAAAATATTGTAGAGCATCAAAATATGTATTATTTATAATACAATAAGAACCTGTGCTGTTTGTATAATATGTTCCTCCACCATATTCACAATAAACTGCTATTGGATTTCTTATGGAATGTATATTATAAAGTAAAGCTAAGAAAATGGTTATAAGTAATATTAATAGTTTTTTATTGTGGGAGGGTAACATTTTGTATTGCTACTATTTCACCATATTTTGCCGTAGGGAATGTTAGGCCATAAGGTGACTGGTTAAATGGTACGTATATGTATCCATCTTGCATCCAATAAACCCCTCCACATGACCCATTAATTTTTCTACTGCAAGCTTGATAATCTGAATAATATCTGTGACATTCACTTTTACTATTAGTTACTCTACGTATTCTACCATCTGAAGCATAAATTAAACATTCCGTTAGATGCCCCCATGAATTTGCAAATATCCAACATTTTGGAGTTCCATATACTTCTTGACATAGTTGGGATTGTGTATCATATCCAACCAGCAACATAGCATGACCTGTACCATCTACAGGATATAAAGGATACATGTTTGGGTTAGATCCACCTCTTCCAGCCATAAAACCACCAACTATTAGTGGACCATAGCATAACAAATATTGAATTATTTCTTGATCTGATAAATATCCATTGGATGGGGTTAAATATATAACATTATGTGGATAGTATATGGGTGAAGTAGGTCCATTATAATCAAAACCACATACATTATAAGGATAAGTAGTATCATTTGCCATACAGCCTGCTAAAGTAGAACTATAATATCTTCGTTCAGGATCTGCTGGTATACCATATTTAGATGCATAAAACACACCTGAATATATTCTACCACCCATACAACCCAAATTATATTCACAATAAGATGGAGTATTTGGATACCCTATATTGCATTTTATCGCTAAATATGCAGGAGATAATGTTAATCCTTCGTTAGGTTTGTTATTTCTTATCATATAAACTGCAGCAATCCCATTTGAAGATGCAAATGCCCAACAGTCTCCACAAACCCCCTGATCTCCTATTGGAGGTAAGTAATTATTTCCATTTACGTTACCCCAGAAAAATTTTGGTTGTCCAGTATATTTAACTAAGCATCTACTATTTGAGTTAATGGTATTATTTGTTTGATTATTTTGATTATTATCTGGATTTATAATTATAATAGTCCCATTGGGTAAATATCGATTAAATATGAAAATTGTATCATTAAAATCTGTAGAAATAAAAATAGTATTATTTGTACTAACTAAATATATATAATTATTTGGATATAAAAAACTTACATTTTGACCATTGTTAAATAAAATTACAGATTTATTTTGAAAATTAATCGTATAATTATAATTATTATATTGGATTATTAATTCATTGTCTCTTGAATATAATATAATTCCACTTGGTATATCAACTTTTATATAATGTGTACCTTGTATGGTGTTTATTGTATCCTGTAAATTTTGTAAATTATTGACAAAATTCTCAAATATATATCTTTCTTGTTCCCTTTTAACATTTGTAGAATATTGATAATAAATTAAGAAAGATAATGATACGATTAATAATATTATTGCTACTGAGAGCAAATTTAACTGGTTCTTTTTCATTATGATCTATAATATTTAAAAAAATTTAAAAAATTTTTAACTTGGATTTTCTATATAAATTGTTACATTTGTTGGGGAAGTTTTTTTAACAAGTAAAGGTATTTTTTGATTAGGACTTCCACGTGACAATTCATAAAATAATCCGGAAGTATAATATTGAATCATATTATTTGTTGTATTTATTATTACATTACAAGGCACTGTATAATTATAATATTTGTCATATATGTAACAACTTAGTAAATTACCATTACTATATATATAATTTAGATATTTGTTTATTTCAATAGTAATATGAAATTCTGTTCCATTATTGGAATAGCACGCTCTTTCAACTGTTGTATATAAATTTTGACATGAAGATATATTTTTATATAATAATTGAGTCTCATTATTTATGCCTGCAAATTTAAAATATAAATATAAAGATAAACCAAAAGCAACAATTGTTATAATTATCCAAAACCACTTTTCCATCTTTATCCTTGAATATTAATATAAACATAATTTCCTGCCGAATAAATTAATATATAATTTCCAGGACTTATATTATAATTACAATTTTGCATTATAACATTTTGATCTATACTATTTACATTTTTTATTAAATCTTGGCATGTAAATGATGGTCCTTGATAATGAATCAAATAACAAAGACCTTGAGCTTTTTTATAATAACATGATACTACATTCATTGCAACAGTTGTCATTGAACTTACATTTGTTTCTACTACTGTCTGCGTAGTATTATATTTGGGCATTATGTTATTTATGTATGAAGATATATTTCCTCTTAATACAAATATTATTCCTGCAATTGTTAATGTAACAATTATTCCAATAAAGATTAGAAAAGTATAATTAATTGGGAGCTCTTGAATTCTCATTGCCATATTATAATATAGCTATTGTTGTATATTATAAATATGCTGTTGTATGGATATATATTTCCTTTACTATTATTTAAACGGAATATAATTTTATTTGGATTAAATTTAGTATAATTTTGTACATATTGTATTAATGTTGCTGAATTTAGGATAATATTCTTATTTATATAAACATCATAACATATATCAAATAATTTATTTGTATTTACATTATTATTGTAACAATTTAATATTAATCCTACTATACTTAAATAAATTGTATCAGTACTCTCATTTGAATATATAACATTTGTTGCAGAAGGATAATATTCTTTGCATGAGGGGGAAAAAACACCCTGTGATATTAGTGTTTGACAATAATATGCTTGAGAATTAATAAAGAATTTTGTATATATAATACTCAATATAACTACAGCGGATATTATTGCTATTATTATTGTAAATATAGTATTTATTGCTATGTCGTTCTTCATATATAATGAATACTTCCGTTATAAATATATATAATTCTATAGCCGAAAGGTATTGTTATTCCATTTATTGTACAGTTCTCACTAAGGAATACTTTAATATTAATTATCTCTCGAAAACTTTCATCATATAGATTTTTTAATTGCTGACAGTTAATAGTCTGTATATTCTCCCCACCCAAATTATTTTTTACGTTATAAATATAATAAAAAGAAAATATACTAGCAGCTACAATTAATATAAAGGTTATTATAATCCAATATATTGAGTTTTGAAGTTTCATAATTGTATACTTGTTGGTAAATATGGGCCGAATATTGTATATACTAATAATATTCCTAATATTGAAAATATTACATAATATATTGTTCCAAACAGAAGATTTCTACCTATATAATATGAGGTCATTGTACTATCAAAGCCATATTTTGTTCCAGCGCTCATATATGATGTTATTATTACATATTCTATAAAAAATATACCAATTATTGCTTCAAAAAATGTTGGTGGTATTAAATTATATAGATTAAATGTGGTTACAACAAAATTGAATAAACTAGATCCACCTCCTAGACCAAAAGATTGGCTTATCAATTGAAAGAAATATGCAAGTGCAAAAAGCATTGAAACTATACCATTATTAAAAACTGTAACTATTGCAGAAATTAATGGTACTAGATTTCTTGATGTCATATCTATTAATCCAATTATTTCGTTTAGTATTTTTCTTACACTATATCTTATATTGTCTACATTTTCTAAATTTATTGATACATTATATGCAATTTTTGATAAAGTTTCAGGACCCTTAGATGCAGAAGTGACTAAAAGTTGCATAGACTCTCTTACTAATTTTGATGGATATAAATTTAATGAACCAATTTTTTGATCAAATATAGATGTATTTAAATCATAACCTCTTCTTAAATTATATAATGTTGTTTTTAGGAAGTTTTCCATAACTCCAGAGGATTTTATTATCTTATAATTATAATAGGTTTTTTCAATCACCATTTCAAATGGATAACCATCTTCTAATAGTGATGCAAATTCATATACAATAATTGGAAACTCATTTTCTATTTCTTCAATTTCATATATTTTTTTAACTTTTTGGAAAGATGTCAAATAATAATAAGATCCTATGCCTAAACCCAATCCTAAAGGTAATGTTAAAGTTAAAACAGAATATATTAATGCTCTATCTTGATAAACTATGTTCAAATAATCATTTAAAAATCCTTTTGGGATAAGAGCAATTTTTATAGCTAAAGAAATTAAATGATAAATTCCTATAATTGCAATTGATCCTAATATTATTGAAATTATTATTGCTGGAACCTCTTTATTTCCTAATTTAAATTTTCCAGGTTTTGGTAAATCTTTTACTAATGATAAATCTGGAACAGCAAATGCAAATGGATTTTTTGATAGAAAATTTTGAATTATTAAGAATGTAATGACAGGTAGAATTATTATATAAGAAAATGCTATGAAATAGAAACTTACAGTATTTAACAAAAACACAGATATTATTGGTAACATCATTAAACTTACTATAGGCATCATTACTAAGAAAGATATAATAACTGTTGCTGGTTCTTTCAGAGCATCTACATATAATTGGGATTTTTCTAAAGATTTCTTTAATACCCATCCTAATATTCTATCTAATAATTTATTTATATCATCAATAGACGTTTTATATTTAATATTTACAATATGTGTCATTGCATATACAAAATCTGGACTTAAATAAAACCATCTTCTCTGATAATATTCTAGTGCTGATTCAATATCTTTAAACTTGCTTGTTTCTAAATTATATAATAATGATTTAAAGTCTGTTGCAATATAACCTTTCATATAATGTGCTACATATTTTATTCCATTTTCTAGATTGGAATTTCTTTTTAGATATAAAGATAAATATAATATTATCCATACAATTTCTGATGTTACCTGTATTCTAACAATTTGTGTATAGAATATTGGATAATATGCAAAATAGAATGATAATATTAGTAAAGATATTAATAAAGAAAAAGCTAATTGAAAGCTAATAAAACTTAAAATAATATATATAATTATAGATAATATTATTAGAGTTATTACAGAAGAAAATATATTATCAGGATTAGTATTTAATCTATTTAACCATAAATGAAATGCATATTTTTTAAATATAGAATTGGGAGCTTTTAATTTTATTAAATTAAAATTATTGTAAAAATACTCAAAAAAATTCATTACTTTTAACTTGTTACGGCTGGTATGTTAATTAACTGATTATATGGTACTCTCATCAAGAATTGACATAGTGGCATACCATTATTATTATTTATACCCAATGCTGTACAATTTCCTGTTACTACTAATATTCCATTACTGACTGTTAAGTTTAGATTACATCCATGTGCGCTATTATAATATTTAAGAACTTTTAACAATGCACCGAATACTTGGTTTGTAATCCATGTTGGTAATTGTGCGGAACACTGTGCTGGACCTGGATATAATATTTGGGATGGAGAAGAAATATAAATTATTGCTTGTTCAGTTTCTACATTAAATGATGTGGCAGAAGAATAATTTCCAAATACATAACTTGTTGCTTGTACCGGACTATAATATAATTGATCAATATAGTTTCGACATGTTAAATACATACATGCCAATGGTGTTATAGGATATCCTTGATATTGACATTGACTAGAGGGACCTCCGTATAATTGTAATACTACACTACATGGGACTGCATTTGAACAAATATAATATCCAGGACTTGCTTGTACAAGTCCATTTCCTATACTTTCATACCTTGTACAGAATGTTGCTGGATCTTGACAATAGTTTAAACAATTAGCAACTGCTTGTTGTATTTGTGTGTTTGATATTTGGCTAATATTTGATGATTGTTGCTGAAATAGTCTAATTACAATAACTGCTACTACTAACATTATTATTATTACAAATATCAATTGTACAGCCATCTCTATACCCCTCTTTTTCATAATTAAGGATAAATATTTTATTCTTTATAAACGTTTTCAGTAATATATAATAAATTCCATATCTTTTTCATACCTTAATTTTTCTATTAGTTTCTTATCAATATCAATAGCACTTTTATTTGAGTTTATTGCTAAGGTTCTATCATCAATATAATTACTTTTTCTTATAACAATACTTCTGTCATTTGTTAATAATAAATTTCTTGAGCCATAAGCAATTATACTGTCTATTAAATCATCAACCTTAATTATAATCTTTATTTTTCCTTCATTTAATAAATGATCTTTAAGATCTTCTGGTAAATCTTTTACGGAATAGTTTGCATTTATACCGATTATACAATCTCCTCTTTCAGTTAGATAATTGTCTTTAGTAATTTCTAAGGTGCTTTTATGTGTTGCTTTTATTAATTTATGCCCTTTAGCTTTTATTA
>Ga0080005_131985_pt1 | contig 11819 bp, 12 predicted proteins | sample JossMetagenome_2_FD_69208 | JGI IMG/M metagenome (GOLD analysis project Ga0080005, IMG submission 69208) | Hot spring sediment microbial communities from Joseph's Coat, Yellowstone National Park, USA - JC3_ASED (SPADES assembly) (version 2) | ecosystem: Environmental > Aquatic > Thermal springs >... | reverse complement strand
AATCTATGCAATCATGAAATGTGTTTGATTAATTCTTTTTACATATACTGTTACAAGTTGATAAAATGTAATATTATTTACTGAATAACATGGTATGTAATTACATATAATATTTCCATTTTTATTTTCTGTACATGTTACATTTCCAGACAAATTTGTTGGAAATAAAAATACAAAAGTTTGATTTGAAGTATTTTTATTACTCAAACAAAAACTATATAAGAAATAATAAAAATCCGAATAATAATTTTTACATATTGTTAATTTGATATAATCCAAAGAATAATATACTGAAATTGGATATGTATATGTATTACAATCTCCATTAAAATTTATAATTCCAAAACTATAATTACCAATTTCTGCTCTAAATGTATAAGGAAATATTGTACAATTTGGAAGTATATTGTAATATGTTTGATTGAATTGCTTTATTTTTTCCATTGTTGTAAAGTATATTGGATGATTTGGATATCCTATACAATTTGGAGAAAATAGGTTGTATATTATTTCTTGTTGATATGAAAAAGAAGTTTGTTCTTTATAATTAGTTAAATTAATGCTAGAAAAAATTGCTAATAGAAGTATCATACCTAATAAAAATAGTACGGTTAATATTGTTATAAATACTATGGAAAATTGTTCTTTCATCTTTATGTTAACTTATAATATTATCTATAGGATCCTTTGGCGATATTGTTTTTGGACATGTTGGAGTATATAGACATCCCCCAATTTTACACATGGGACATTCATCTACTTCTTCAACTTTACAATAAGAGCATACAATCTCGATTGAATAAGAATATGAAGAGTTAAACTTTATTTTTGAACCCTCTTTGCTTTTGGTTATATTGCTATACCCATGCATTGGAGCACATGAATAATAATCATTTATCAACTTACAAGTTATTGATGAACTTTTATTTGATTGATAATATTCTCCAGAACAATCGTATTCACAATTTAAATAATATCTAATTGTTACATTTTGATAAAAAACTGCAGAAGTAATAGATATGGTTTGTGGATATGTATTTCCACTATAGTATACATTATACCTATTGTCTGAACATCTTAATACTACTTTACAGGCTAATCCCTGGGGAAATAGGCATTTTTTACATTCTGGAACAGCTCTACAGGGATAAGTAAATATTGTTTCGTTGCATTTAATTTCTGGATTTCCTGAAAGTGCTTCAAAGTCTCTTGCACAAGTATCAGATGAATTACCAGTGTATAATAAGCTTTTACAATCTTCCAAAGAACATTTTGAAAATCTTGAAAGAGAAAATTCATATGCTAACTTGTACAAATAGAACGCGGGATTATTTGTTATATTTGCTGTAGATGAATAAGGAATATTTGAACCAGAAGAAGGCTCAAAAACATTTATGTATACTCCATTAACATAAATAGGAAAATTATAATCATATTCTCCAGAATTTACTTTGCTACAAACCTCTGAAACATCGTTTTTATAAGTTCCTAAGATTGCGGCTTCATAATAGTTTGAAAAATTAAAAGATATATTATATGGAAAATAATATTTATATGCAGTCATAAATTGTCCTCCAACGCTTATTAATCTTGCAAATCCAGAAGTTAACAAATTATTATAATATCGAACTGCGTCTTCACAAGATGGTGGTAATGCACAATGGCTGGGGTAAGAGGCCCAGATTTCTTGCCCCCAGCCATTTACACCTGCTTCATAAGATCTTGCATAACCTTCCTGTGTTAGTGCTGTTTGTAGATATCCTAAAAGATAGTTTGATAAAGTTGATAAAGATGTGAATCTACCAAAAACAATATTCTGATTGTAACTATATGTTAATGCATAAAAAGATAGAAGGATTATTAATATAGAAACTGTTAAAAATAGAACCACATAAATACTTTCTGTTTGATTTCTCATACTTTTAATTTAACATGAAGGTATATAAGTGTTAATATAAGCATTGTTACTACTAATCCGTGTATTATACCGAGTATTTTCATTATATTTGGTATAGATAATATACTTAATGGAGGACCCCCATATACTGCAAATTCTAGCAGTTCTCCAATTATAACTTGTATTATGAGTAATATTCCAATTGTAATACCAATAGCTTTTTTAATTGTTTTTTTAACATTACCAAATAGTTTATAATGCATTCCCATGAAGAAAAACATCATTGCCATAAGATATCTTGTATGTATAGCATAAGAAGAAAAATCTTTATTTGATGTAAATAATGCACCCCAAAATATTATCAAGACCATAGTAAATAGTAAGAAATAATTTGTGAAATGATCGTTTTTTATGCTCTTATAAATTAAGAAATAAATAATAAATTCATATATGGATAAGAATATAAGAGCCCTATATATGGTAATTTGGTATTTTACAATTAAACTATCTGAAATTAGATTACTTAGATTACTATAAAATGATAACTTATATATAGCAATAATAAGTTGTAATATTATAATAAAAAATATTAATAAAAATATATACTTTTTATATTTATAAATTTCTGACAACTTTTTGAATATATTTGTTCTTACTACAAGTATTTCATTACCATTAAAATATACAATTAGAAATAGAAATATGGCAAATACAATAAACAAAGTTGAATATAACATTTTGAAAGTATAAATATTCGATAATGCAAATCTAATGACCGAACCAACTATAGGTCCTGTTACTACATCTAACTCTATGGTTATAACGTTGATTACCAATTCAAGGAAAAATAGTATTATAAATAAAACTAAAGAAAGCACATAAAATATTAAAGATTTTTTTGAAATATAAAAGTTATTTTCAAATAAATAATATCCCAATGCGAATGCTATAAAGTAAAATATCCAATAATTTATTGAAAGACCAAGTAATAAACGTAATAATAAAGGCCAACCTTGATAATAGAGACTTCCAAAAATTATAAATGGTATAAGTAAAAATACTGACTTATATATCAAAGAAGTATTCTTTGAATTTTTTATTATAAAAGATAATAAAAATAAATATATTATACCAAAGACAATTAAATTTATATTAAATTTGCTATCAAAAGTAAAAAATAAGAATACTAATAAATATAAAAGAAATAAAATTTTATCTTGCTTTTTTACCATACTATTAATTTAGCAACAAGGTATCCATTTATATAAGCCACATCCACTGGTAAATATATATAATATACATATTTATTTGTGTTTGGTGGTACTGGATATCCTAAACTTATACTATCTGGGCCTTCATGTTGTTGAATATATGCGTTTAGTTCTTTCTTACCCCCACTATTAGTAATACAATATACCCTTGCTACTGCAACACCATTTGGTTGGGGATGTGGGTCATAATATACTGCAGAAATTATAAATTGATTTGTATTTGGATCTCTGTTATTTATTACCCATTTAGTAATATTAAATCTATAAAGTCCTTGAGAAGTTGCATCAGCACCCCCCAAATAAACTAAAGGACATTCTTTTCCAACAATAGACCCATTTATTTTTTGTATGTCATTAAATACACCAATTGGACATCCTCCGCAATAGGGATCTGCTGCTAAAAATACATAATCAGGTTGTCTCTCTCTATTTAAATAAGAAATATATAGGGCTATTACTTCATGCCATGGATAATCTATAAATACCTCTCGACATTCTGATGATATATTTACTACACCTCTATAAAAAGCTCCTACATTTATTACTAGATCACCCTTGCAACGAGTATTTCCAATATATCCTGTACCAAATAATTGTCGACATGTTTCTTCTAAATATTCTGCTGGTATAATGAATTCTGCTAATCTATTTATATCAGTAGCAGTTTTATAAATAGGTGGACCTTGATAATAGTAAGCTTCTGATGTTAGACTGGGATGTTTAGTTTCTGGACACTTTCCGGTTGAAGTACATAAAAATCCAGAGAAGAAATTTGGCAAATTATCTGTGGGTTTAGCAAAAGTATTTGGAAATAGATTCCATTCACCACCAGGACAATATACAGAGGCTTCAGTAAAATTATAAGTTGGAAATATTTTTGATAGAGGGACGCAATATCCTAGTTGTACAGCTAATGCTTGTGATTGATGTGGATATAATGATGGCAGTCCCCAAAGGTTTGTTGATGTTGTTTCATGAAAAGGTATTGTTGCATTAACCCATCCAGCCCCATATAGGCTTGAATTTTCTAAATTTATTGTAGTAACAGTAAAAAAGTATTGATAATCCCATTCGTACCATTCTTTACCATTAGGATCTAAGGGTGGACTTATTGAACAAGGATTCCAATTATACATATTACCAAGCACTACAAACATCTGGACAATCCATGCAGATAATGGTGGTATAAAATATACTGTAAGGTTCCATCTATTTCCGAATATACTATCGAAATAATTTGTTATGACTTGTGGTATATTTGTACATGTATTTTGATTTATACAATATGTTTCATTTCCAGAAGATGAAAAATAAGATAATAAAAATGCATAAGATAAGCTAACATTACTATCATTAATATATGATAATAAAACAAAACTATTCTGAATTGTTAGAGTATATTGATTTTCTACATTATATGTTTGCATTGTTTTTTGATTATAGTTATTTGATATTAAGGTATACAATAGAGCTAATAATGATATTATCGAAATTATAATAATAAAGGTTATAGTATTTATTTGATTTTTCATTTTAGATAATATAATAACATAAGTAGGCCTATTATTACCACAACTATAACTATTGCCATTGGTAAAGTTAAATTAATATTATTATTATTAGTACTTATATTTGGTTGTGGATAAATTAATTGTTGATTATTGTTTGTCAGATTATTTGCTAGGTTTATTTCAGTTTGATTTATACATTTAAACACGCCAGTGCAAGATATATGAACAATATTTGGTGGTGGACATTTTTGTATAAATTCTTGATATAATTGATTTAATGAATAATTGTATGGACATCTGAACCAGTTACCTTCGAAAGATAAATTTTCTGGACAATAACCGCATAGATAAAATTTACTGTAATATAATAATACTGTCTGATAAGATTCATTACCTAATAAGTAATAAGGTGGTATATATGGCGGGTCAAAACATGGATAAATTTGATTAGAACAGGGCGGATAATACCATGGCGTATTTGAACAATTTAATAGGCTATTACATGATGTCTTATTTTCCGGTGATATAATCATGTCTTGATATGCTGACGGGGGAATTAATGTATATGGATTGACTAATGTTCCGTTTGGATATTTACAATAACTACTATTTACATATATTAATCCGTAATGGGCACAAAGAGAGTATTCTGGAGGTACATTATTTTTAAAGTATTGTAGAGCATCAAAATAAGTATTATTTATAATACAGTAAGAACCTGTACTATTTGTATAGTAAATTCCCCCACCATATTCACAATAAACTGCTATTGGATTTCTCATAGAGTATATGATATTATTTAATATTAATAAATGTATAAAAACAATTACAAGAAGTACTAATAAATTTCTATTTTGCGAGAGTAACATTTCTTATTACTACTATTGAATAATCATAAATTGATGTGCCGTAAGGCGATTGATCAAACGGTACATATATATATCCACCCTCCATCCAATAAACCCCCCCACAAGATGTTCCTATTGCGGCACTGCAAGCTTGATAATCTGAATAATATTTATAACATTCGCTTTTACTAGAAGCTATCTTACCTATTTTACCATTTGAAGTAAAAATTAAGCACCCTGTTATAGATCCCCAAGAGTTTTGAAGTATCCAACATTTTGGAGTTCCATACACTTCTCGACATAGTTTAGATTTTGTATCATATCCAACCAACAGCATAGCATGACTTGTGGTAGCTATAAAATCCGAAGGGCGTTTATTTGGATTGGATCCACCACTTCCGGCCATATAGCCAGTAGTTGTTAGTGGTCCATAACATAGTAAATATTGAATTATTTTTGAGTTTGAGAAACTTCCCAGCTCCATAACATTGTGTGGATAATACATTGGTGAAGTAGGTCCATTATAGTCAAGACCACATACATCATCGGGATAACTAACAGCATTTGTTCTGCACTTTCCTAAAGTAGAACTGTAATGTGCTCGTCCAGGATCTGCCGGTATACCATATTTAGATGTATATTGTACACCACGATATGGCCAACCGCCCTTACAGCCCATATTCTCCTGACAATATTCTGGGGCGTTTGGATAACCTTTATTACATTTTATTGCTATATATGCGGGAGATAATGTTAATCTTTCGTTAGATTTATTATTTCTTATCATATAAACTGAAGCAATTTGGTTTGAAGATGCAAATGCCCAACAGTCCCCACACTCTCCTTGATCACCTACTGGAGGTAGGTAATTATTTCCATTTACATCACCCCAAAAAAAGCGTGTTTGTCCAGTATACTTAACTAAACATTCACTATTTGGGTCGATAGTAATATTTGTTTGGTTAGTTTGATCAGTGTCATCCCCCTCATCATTTTGATTGTTTCCGTTATTATTTTCTGAACCTATAATTATAGTAGTTCCGTTAGGTAAATATCTATTAAATATTGCAAATGTATCGTTAAAATCTGCAGAAATAAAAATAATATTATTTATGCTAATCAAATATATATAATTATTTGGATATAAAAAACCCACATTTTGACCATTATTATATAAAATTACCGATTTATTTTGGAAATCAATTGTATAATTGTTGTTATTATATTGAATTATTAGTTTACTGTCTTTTGAATATAATATAATTCCGCTTGGCATATCGACTTTTATATAATGTGTACCTTGCATATTATTTATTGTATCCTGTAAATTCTGTAGGTTACTAATAAAATTTTCAAATATGTATTTTTCTTGTTCCTTTTTAACATTCGTAGAATACTGATAATATATTAAGAAAGATAATAATACTATTAGCGATATTATTGCAGCTGAGAGCAAATTTAGCTGGCTCTTTTTCATTATGATCTATTAATATCTAAAAAATTTTTTAAAATTTTTTAACTTGGATTTTCTATATAAATTGTTACATTTATTGGGGAAGTTTTTTTAATAAGCAATGGTATTTTTTGGTTAGGACTTCCACGTGACAATTCATAAAATAATCCGGAAGCATAATATTGAATCATATTATTTGTTGTATTTATTATTACATTACAAGGCACTGTATAATTATAATATTTGTCATATATGTAACAACTTAGTAAAGTACCATTACTATATATGTAATTTAGATATTTGTTTATTTCAATAGTAATATGAAATTCCGTTCCATTATTAGAATAACATGCTCTTTCAACCATCGTATATAAATTTTGACATGAAGATATATTTTTATATAATAATTGGGTCTGTTCATTTATGCCTGCAAATTTAAAATATAAATATAAAGATAAACCAAAAGCAATAATTGTTATAATTATCCAAAACCACTTTTCCATCTTTATCCTTGAATATTAATATAAACATAATTTCCTGCCGAATAAATTAATATATACTTTCCAGGATTTATATCATAATTACAATTTTGCATTACAACATTTGGATCTATGCTCTTTACTTTATTTATTAAATCATTACATGTAAATGGTTGTCCTTGATAATGAATCAAGTAACAAAGACCTTGGGCTTTTTTATAATAACATGATACCAAATTCATTGCAACAGTTGTTATTGAAGTTACGTTTGTTTCCACTACAGTTTGTGTATTATTATATTTAGGCATTATGTTATTTATGTAAGAAGACATATTTCCTCTCAATACAAATATTATTCCTATAATTGTTAGGGTAACAAGTATTCCAATAAAGATTAAAAAAGTATAATTAATTGGAAGCTCTTGAATTCTCATTGCCATATTATAATATAGCTGTTGTTGTATATTATAAATATGCTGTTGTATGGATATATGTTTCCTTCACTATTATTTAAATGGAATATAATATTATTTGGATTAAATTTAGTATAATTTTGCACATATTGGATTAATATTGTTGAATTTAGGACAATATTCTTATTTATATAAACATCATAACATATATCAAACAGTTTATTAGTATTTACATTATTATTGTAGCAATTTAATATTAATCCTACTATACTTGAATAAATTGTATCAATACTCTCATTTGAATATATAACATTTATTGCAGAAGAATAATATTCTTTGCATGATGGGGAAAAACCACCCTGTGATATTAATGTTTGACAATAATATGCTTGAGAATTACTAAAGAATTTTGTAAATATGATATCTAATATAACTACTGCAGATATTATTGCTATTATTATTATAAATATAGTATCTATTGCTATATCGTTCTTCATATATAATTGATACTTCCGTTATAAATATATATAATTCTATAGCCAGAAGGTATTGTTACTCCATCTATTGTACAATTCTCACTGAGGAATACTTTAATATCAATTATTTCTCGAAAACTCTTATCGTATAAATTTTTTAATTGTTGACAATTAATAGTTTGTATACTCTCCCTACTTAAATTATTTTTTATGTTATAAATATAATAAAAAGAAAATAAGCTAGCAGCTACAATTAATATAAAGGTTATTATAATCCAATATATTTGGTTTTGAAGTTTCATAGTTTTATATTTGTCGGTAAATATGGACCAAATGCCATATATATTACCAATATTCCCATTACTGAAAATGTTACATAAAATATTGTTCCAAAAAGGAGATTTTTACCTATATAATATGAAGTCATTGTACTATTAAAACCATATTTTATTCCGGCACTCATATATGATGTTATTATTATATATTCTATAAAAAATATACCTATTATTGCTATAAAATATGTTGGTGGTATTAGGTTATATAAATTAAATATGGTCACAATAAAATTAAATAAACTAGACCCTCCACCTAGACTAAGGGATTGCGATATTAATTGAAATAAATATGCAAGTGCAAAAAGCATCGAAACTACAGCATTATTAAAAACTGTAACTATTGCAGAAATTAATGGTATTATATTTTTTGCTGTCATGTCTAATAATCCAACTATTTCATTTAATATTTTCCTTATATTATATTTTATGTTGTCTACATTTTCTAAATTTGTTGATACATTATATGCAATTTTCGATAAAACTTCAGGACCTTCTGATATAGAATTAACTAAGAGTTGCAAAACTTCTCTTACTAATTTTGATGGATATAAATTTAATGAGCCGATTTTTGGATCAAATATAGATGTCCTTAAATCATATCCTCTTCTTAAATTATATAGTGTTGTTTTTAAGAAATTTTCCATAACTCCAGTAGATTTCAATATTTTATAGTTATGATATGTTTTTTCAATTACTATTTCGAATGGATAACCATCTTCTAACAATGATGCAAATTCATATACAATAATTGGAAACTCATTTTCTATTTCTTCAATTTCATATATTTTTTTGACCTTTTGGAAAGATGTCAAATAATAATAAGATCCGATACCCAAACCTAATCCTAAAGGTAATGTTAAAGTTAAAATAGAATATATTAGTGCTCTATCTTGATAAACTATATTTAAATAGTCGCTTAAAAACCCCTTCGGGATAAAAGCAATTTTTATAGCCAAAGAAATTAAATGATAAATCCCCATAATTGCGATTGATCCTAATATTATTGAAATTATTATTGCGGGAACTTCCTTATTTCCTAATTTAAATTTTCCGGGTTTTGGCAAATCTTTTACTAACGATAAATCTGGAACAGCAAATGCAATTGGGTTCTTTAATAGAAAGTTTTGAATTATTAGGAATGTTATGATTGGTAGAATTATTATATAAGAAAATGCTATGAAATAGAAGCTTACAGTATTTAACAAAAACACAGATATTATTGGCAGCATCATTAAACTGACTATGGGCATTAGTACTAAAAAAGATATAATAATTGTTGCTGGTTCTTTTAGAGCATCTACATATAATTGAGATTTTTCTAAAGATTTTTTTAATATCCATCCTAGTATCCTATCTAACAATTTATTTATATCATCAATAGACGTTTTATATTTAATATTTACAATATGTGCCATTGCATATGCAAAATCGAGACTTAAATAGAACCATCTTCTTTGATAATATTCTAGTGCTAATTCAATATCCTTAAATTTGTTTATTTCTAAATTATATAATAATGATTTAAAGTCCGTTGCAATATAACCATTCATATAATTTGCTATATATTTTATTCCTTTTTCTAAATTTGGATTTCTTTTTAGATATAATGATAAATATAATATTATCCATACAATTTCTGATGTTACCTGTATTCTAACAATTTGAGTATAGAATATTGGATAATATGCAAAATAGAAGGATAATATTAATAAAGATATTAATAAAGAAAAAGCTAATTGGAAACTTACAAAACTTAAAATAATATATATAATTATAGATAATATTATTAGAGTTATTACAGAAGAAAATATGTTATCAGGATTAGTATTTAATCTATTTAACCATAAATGAAATGCATATTTTTTATATATAGAATTGGGGGCTTTTAATTTTATTAAATTAAAATTATTGTAAAAATATTCAAAAAAATTCATTATTTTTAACTTGTTACGGCTGGTATGTAAATTAACTGATTATATGGTAGTCTCATCAAGAATTGACATAGCGGCATACCCTTATCGTTATTACTTATACCTAATGCTGCACAATTTCCCGTTACTGTTAATATTCCATTGCTGACTATTAAGTTTAGATTACATCCATGTGCACTATTATAATAGTTAAGAACTTTCAACAATGCACCGAATACCTGGTTTTTAATCCATGTTGGTAATTGTGCAGAACATTGTGCTGGACCTGGATATAATATTTGGGATGGAGAAGAAATGTGAATTTCTGCTCGTTCGGATGTTATATCAAATGATGTGGTAGAAGAATAATTTCCAAATACATAACTTGTTGCTTGTACTGGGCTATAGTATAATACATCAATGTAATGTTGACATGTTAAATACATACATGCCAATGGTGTTATTGGATATCCCTGATTTTGGCATTGACTGGAAGGACCTCCATATAGTTGCAATACTACACTACATGGGACTGAATTTAAACAGACAAAATATCCAGGAGTTACTTGTGAAAGTCCATTTCCTATACTTTCATACCTTGTACAGAATGTTACTGGATCTTGACAATAGTTTAAACAATTAGCAACAGCTTGTTGTATTTGTGTGTTTGATATTTGGCTAATATTTGATGATTGTTGTTGAAATAGTCTAATTACAATAACTGCTACTACTAACATTATTATTATTACGAATATCAACTGTACAGCCATATCTATACCCCTCCTTTTCATAATTAAGGATAAATATTTTATTCTTTATAAATATTTTTCAGTAGTATATAGTGAATTCCATATCTTTTTCATACCTTAATTTTTCTATTAATTTTCTATCAATATCAATAGCACTTTTATTTGAGTTTATCGCTAAAGTTCTATCATCAATATAATTACTTTTTCTTATAACAATACTTCTGTTATTTGTTAATAATAAATTTCTTGAGCCATAAGCAATTATACTGTCTATTAAATCATCTACCTTAATTATAATCTTTATTTTTCCTTCATTTAATAAATGATCTTTAAGATCTTCTGGTAAATCCTTTGCAGAATAGTTTGCATTTATACCAATTATACAATCTCCTCTTTCAGTTAGATAATTGTCTTTAGTAATTTCTAAGGTGCTTTTATGTGTTGCTTTTATTAATTTATGCCCTTTAGCTTTTATTA
>Ga0080005_132004_pt1 | contig 11845 bp, 18 predicted proteins | sample JossMetagenome_2_FD_69208 | JGI IMG/M metagenome (GOLD analysis project Ga0080005, IMG submission 69208) | Hot spring sediment microbial communities from Joseph's Coat, Yellowstone National Park, USA - JC3_ASED (SPADES assembly) (version 2) | ecosystem: Environmental > Aquatic > Thermal springs >... | reverse complement strand
TGCATCGACTTCTCACGAAAAACCAACGAAATCCTTTCCCAAGCGGGTATGAAGGCGTTGAAGGTAATTGATTTTGCGGTTGCGTTGTTGAAAGAGGTAGGGTTGGTGAACAGGGAAAACGAAGCGTGGATTAGGGAGACAATGATACTGGATTGGGAAGAGGTGATTGAGGTCCCCAGGACATTACTGCCGTATTTCTTAAACAAAATAATGAGGAGTGTTTGAGCCAGACACCGTCAAAATCAACGTTAAAATCAACAAATGTACCCATACTGTAACGAAACACATACTGTAGATGCATTAAGCAATTTCCTCAATGCCTCAGCCTCGACCTTAGCCCTAGATGTTAAGACCCTCCGCAATAACTCATTATTAAACACCATCACCCAACCACATAAAGACCCTCCTAATAAACCTAAGGTCCAAAACACCTTCGAGCCTAAGGTGTAGAAAGAAACACTAAGCACATGAAGAGTCCATCATCATCAAGAATTCATTATCATCAGTGGATTGGGCGTTCAGCACCTTGAATTAAAAACTACCCAGGTTTTTTAAGTTTTAGGACTTAATAACGTAAAGTTTATAAACTCGTGTTTTAGAAGATAAGATTGTATGGAAACCCAACTCATAGAGAAACCCAGTGAGAAAGAAAAATGCAACCCAGTAACACTGGCGAAAGAGACCATAGAGAAGCTCATAGAAGCCAAGCGTATGCTGGAGGAAACAATGAATTGCGTATTTTCAAGGCATGACTTTGCCATCTATGGTAAGCTTGAGAACGTGAAATACAGCATCGACGCACTCATAGACGCAATAGCGTATGATATAAACCTAAGGTACCACCCGAAGATATGGATAGACGAGCTTTACACAGAGGTAAGGATTGTCGATAAGCTACCCGAGGAGTAAGCAACGGTAAGCCCCAACCATCAAATTAAAACCTACCCAGGTTTTTTGAGTTTTTGGGACTCCAGAAGCCTAATCCTCAAGAGCATCCTCTCGGCTGTGCCATATATAAATGCGTGAATTGGTGATACAGAGTTTAGCAACTCACGGTATGGGTCTATCCTATGGTGCTTAATGACCTCGATGTCCTTTGGTATTGACATTTTAAGGTCCATTAGGACCCACTCGATGACTTGCCCAATGTACATGACGGCGTTTGCACTATCAACGTGGGACAGAACCAAATACCTAATCCACTCGCCCCAGTTGCGCCACCCACCGCAGTTAAACCTGAGGAGCCACTCTCTAGTCAAGGAGTTCTCAATACCACGCTTTAGGATTTCGAACACGCACTCCTCATCCTTTTCACCCTTGATGATGGTAGTCCTGTTTAGGACCTCTTTTGCGAGTTTCACGTCACGTCTGTGGTAAAGCAAGTAGTATGTAATGAGGAGACCTTGGTACCTATCTAGTGTTCCTAGTCTATCGAGGATATCCATATCACCATTACAAACAAGTCTCACAAGCCCCGTGTAGTACTTATCATTGATTATTTGTGGCTCGGCACAGATATACCCGCCATATTCACCAAGGTCCATTACAAAGTAGTCTATAACGTTCAGGATAGTTGTCGGTCTGGGTCTTATGAAAATCGGCATCCACACAAGTGGTGATGGCACCTACCTCTTAAAAAACTTGTGATAAAATGCTCGAAATCCACAAGTCCCTAAAACCATGAGTTTACAACCTGGCTGGGTTTTTCAAACTTTTGGGATTTCAGAGGGCTTAACCACCCTTTAAGGTGCACCCAACACTTTTGTTAAACCTGCTGTCCCGTTTCCAGAACCGCAACCTCTCACGACCCCTACTTACCCAACAAACTTATTAAACCTACTTCACGATAGGTTTACGGTATGCCTAGGAGGTCTGAGTTTGGTAAAAGACCGAGGAAGAAAATGATGGTTCTCATGTTTATAGCCAATCGTCCTACACAAATGGCTAGGTGGAAGGACCTCAAACAATACTTTGTCGATGAGAGGAAACTAATGAGCGAGCGTGAGCTAGCCGTGTACCTATCCCGCTTAGCCAGGGAGGGTCTCATAAAGCGTGCGTGGTTGGGTAGTGGAAAGGGCAAAGAGCGAATCTATAGAATCAATGAGTACTTCTTTGAGGAGTTAAGGAAAACACATAAGTAATTAAACATGCCTAAGAAAAAAGAATCTTAGCCAACGTTCGTGAGTGGGGCTAATCTATTTAAAACTGACTTTAGACAAAATAACAGCTGACTCTCACGGTGATGGTACTGGGGCTAATCCTTTTAAAACCTACTTTACGATACTTATACGATGCCAGGCACGAGTACTAAGACCTCAAAATTCACGGAGTTAATCATGTACATAGCAACAAGACCGAACCAGCAAGCTAGTTATTCAGAGTTGTATCATGAATTTGTTGTAAAGCGAGGTTGGTCCAAGAGTACTCTGAATGCGTATTTGACAATAGCACATAAGTATAAGCATTTAATCACAGCAATATGGGTGAAATACGTGGTTGCTGGGAAAGAGAAGAGGTTCAGGTTGTACAGGCTTAACGCAGATTACTTTAGACAACGTTAGCACATGCCGATAGAGAAATGTTTATAAAACCATTACTTAAATCATATGTTTGTATGTATTGGGAGGACGCCCTGGCACCATGTGCCAAACACGTATTCCCATGCATAACGATAGAGTTGAGGAACGTGGATAGAGGAAAAGCGGACGTATTGATTGAGGTGCTGAGGCAGAGGCAGGTGCCGTTTGCATTATTCAACATGTTGGGTTACACGGCAATTGAGTCATGCAATTTTGCTGTGGTTTTCGACAACAATGATGTAACAATTTTCATAGACCCACCTAAGGATAAGGTTAGGGATGCGGTGAGTTTCGTATTTGATGTACTTAGGGAGATTGGGTTAGACCCCAGGGTTGCCGTGGATGAGGTGGTTAGCAAATACAAAGGATACCCGATTAGGTTTATTGATGGTGAATTCGTGGATATTCGTGCCATAATTAAAGAGTGGTACAAAGGGCTACAAAGGATTTTCACACAAACCAAGTGATTCTTATGAGGACTAGGGAGTTGGTCGAGAAATTGAGGGCTAGGTTTGGTAATGTGGAGTTCATATGGATTAACACAGCCAAGGTTAGGAAAGTTTGGCACAAAGGTAAGGGTGTACTAATACTGGAGGGTGTTATTGAGGTTGATACGGGCGATAAAATACTGTGCGGAGACTCGATAGTTAGGGCTACATGCGATTTCGTGAATGCGGTGTATGGTGTACCACTCGGCACGGCAATCTATGAGGCATTATTACGAAGACCACCTATTTACATACGTTTCCGCTTCGGACAGCTTTCATTTTATCTTTACGTGCCGTGCAACATCGTTGGTGTCAATATTGACAAGTTCAAGCCAGTCACGGAGCCAGGTAAGGAGTGCCCATACGTAGGCACTGATAAGTGCCCACTACACAAAGTGAGGATGGATATGGACGTTTACAAATAATATACCTTTGTTTATAAGCCCGTCGGATAGAAAATCTTTTAAATCCCGTTTTTATAAACATATCGATGGCAACGGGTGATTTAATAACGATAAAAGATGCGGTGGCTAAGGGCTTATACATAGCCGTGAAGCACGCCGAAGGCAAATGCGTCTTTATTTTCCCCACGAGATTGCTCACGCTGGCTGGCTATAGCCATGTACACAAGCCCAGGGCTAAGGTCGATGCCCGCAACATCCTAAGCGCACTATGCTACTACGGACTGCTGGAGTACATGGGCACCAGGTCGAAGAAACAGGTTTATTGTATCACGGAAAAATCACCGTTGTGGGATGCTATTAAGAGAAGTGAGGGTCCCGAGGATGTGCTAAGGTTCATAGAGAAGTACATTCCATGATTGTAGTGGGTAGGCATGCCAATAATAATCAAATGCCACTCCTGTGGATTTATCCTATATCAGGGCGATGAACTTGTAAGTATTGAGTCAGTGCTTAGGAAATGGGGCTATAGGTGCCCCGTTTGCATGAGTCCATTAAGTAACAAGCCAGTTAGGTTCATTGTCGAGGCACGTAAAGGCGTTGTTAAGCACTATGATAGGGACGTGATTAGGGAATTAATCATTAGATTGTTGAGCCAATCGAGTATGACGACCACGGAAATCATTGACTCAATAGTCAAGCAATTAAACATGGACTCAACACCACCGCTATTTAGGGAAACGGTTAGGAAGGTACTACTCAAGCTTGAGAAGCATGGGGTTATTGAGCGTGTTGGGAAAACCAATGGCATATTAACATGGAGGCTTAAGGAGGCTTGAGAAACATCGATAGGCTTAAAATCCTAATTCTATATCCATGTTTTAATGAACACTAAGGATTTGGTCGAGAAACTAATGGCTAAGTTTGGCGATATAGAGAGGATTTTCATTGATGTTGTGGAGAAACACGAGGATGAGGATGACACCATCATAATTGCTGGTGTTTTAGTGGCATTCACAAAAGACAACAAAGCACTATGCGGGATGGAAATAGTTAGCATGAGGTGTTCGTTCAAGAATGGGATTTACAGCAACTTACCTATTGGGCTGGTGGTTCATATGGCAATAATGAATAAACCAGTCATTTACGTCTTCGATTCATACGAGTTAGGCATTTCGTATTTGAGCGTGCCATGTGAGTTTGGTGATGTTGATATCGATAAATTCACATTTGTTGGGAATGTAGGAGAGCCATGCCCCTTCAGAGGCACAGAGAAATGTCCACTCTATAGGTACAATGCAAATCAACAAAAGGATGAGAAACCAAGAATACCAATAATTATTTAGTATTTAATTCGGTTTTCTAATCAGTGGTTTCAGTGGCATATCGTTATTTTCCCATACTCACTAACCCCAGGTCCCGTTAGCGTGTAGTTCACGTAGGACGGCATGATTGTTACGTTGGATACCATGGTGGCAACAACCAATGAGGACGCTAATTGAACACCATAGTTAGTAGTGACTGTAACATAGTTCCCAGTGGTTATTGTTATGTTGATGATTGGCGATGTAATCGATGACGTAACGGCATGGGATGCACCGTTTATCGTGGCTAAAACAGCGTAGTACCTGAGACCATTGTAATTGACCCACGCCTTAGCATAACCAATCTGGTTCACGCAATTCGTGCTATACTCAATGTACTCATTGATTGTGAATAATTGTTGATGCAATGCGTTGTAACCAACCCACTGGATGTCGAGGGTTACCTCTTTCTCAAGCATGTTGTTTTTTATGTTGGTGGTTAGGACGTTGGCATTGATTGTGCTGGGAACCGCATAAACTATGAAAACTGCCACGGCAATCACCAGTATCGCCACAATTACATAACCTGCACTACCCATCAAGGAAATAGCCGTGTTTTTGAGAAATAAAAATCTATCGATTTCGTAGGCACTACTTTGCTTTGATTATGCGTGACATGGTAATTGTATCCAATGCATCAATTATGAAAAGCATGGTGAACAATGTAATGATAACCGCAAATGCTGGCTTGAAAAACACGGCATATGGGTCTGGCATATATACTGTAACTGTGGTGAGGAAGGATATTGCGAGTAAAAAGACCATGTCGTCTATTGAAAAACGAATAACCCACCTTGGTATTTTATATAGTTTGTAAATGATTGCCTCATTGATTGGTGCCAAAACCACCAAGGTAAACACAACAGCGAGAATTGCGATTGATTGCGTAATTGCACAGGCAACACCGAGTATGCCAGTTGTGGAAATGAGTATGTCATGGTACAGCACAAAATAAACACCTCTCTTACCCATCGAAATGTTGTATCCCATGAGGTTATAAACCTATCGATAACGGCTCTACACCCTAGGCTCGAAGGTTGGTTACAGCTCTATGACCTCCTCACGGAGCATGTGGACAAGGTCAATTGCGTATAACGCCACTATTGCAAGCAAACCACCACCAATCACCAACCTGGCTAGTGTTTCCTTTGGGATGCCAGGGATGGTAGGCATTATTGAGGCTAGGGTCGATATTGTGTTGATGTTCGGCTCAAAGAATGCGAGAACCACAATAGCGACAATAAATAGAGTGTCCATTGCAAAGTCGAGCTTTGATGTCTTGAAGGACACAATCAAGTCAATACCCAGCCAGAATAGTGTTAGTACCCCAGCCTCCAGGAGCAGGGGTTGGTAGATTAGGGATAGGATAATGGATGTGAGGGCGATAATACCAAGAACCTTGTCGATTAATTTTAACCTGTTTATATCCATACATTACCTACCTTTATGAGGAGTAGTCATCATAGAGTTGGAACGCCAGTGCGAATACCAGGAGCCACGTGATGTATGGTGCGATTACACTGAGTATGTTGAATGTTGGTAGTACCGCCAGGACAAGTAGTAACAACACAACGAAATCAATGGTATGGTCTGGGGTTGATGCGAAATCAAAGAGTTGTACACCTAGTGCTAGACCTATGAGCCATATGAAGTATGGTTGCATTGCGGTTATTACTGTGGCGAAGAGCGATAGTACTATGAACAGGGTTTCCCACATGTCTATTACTTGGTCCCTCATACACATGTGCAAAAATTAGGAATTATTTAAGGATTTAACGAAAAAAATCACGACAATTAGTAATTATCGCCCCTGGGTTCCAGCAATGAGTCATTGCGTGGTTGGTACTCATAAACATCAACATTCACATTATCAGCAACATAGATTAACACGCCATCGCTAGGTCCGTATTTCTTATCATAAACCTTAAATGACTCACCCTTAGCCTTATGCAACTTGAATCTACCAATACCGACCAATTTGCCGTTTTCAAAGATGTACTCATAAATCGAGACCCTGAACCTACGCCCACTCCTAATCTTAGCCAGGTATTTCTTACCATCGCACGTGAACGTAATCAATGCACCACCTGCATAGACGCCAACTGCCGTTACATCAACATCACGGCAACCCATCTCACTCGCTATCTGCCTTTTGAACCAACCAACAAACTCCTTGACTGTGTACACCCTACCCTCAACCACGCCAATCACCTCACATGGTCTCTAACTCACGCATGAACCTCTTTATTTCCCTAACGATAGGGCGTATATGCCTCCTAGGGTTCCTCTCAGCATGGCTATACAACCTGTGGGCTATGAAAAACGCCACAGGCACTATCATGACTATGGCGATTGCCTTAATTATCATTGGTGCGTTGATTGCCGTTAGCCACATCATGAGTATTGTCCATGTGAGGCTAAGCCCTGGGGCTATGACTACTACACCATACACGAAAGCCGATAACCTGGCAGTGAGCCTCATTAGGGTCGATGTGTTTCTCCTGTTGTTCATACTCACCACCCACTCTTATCTTCTAAACAACGGACTTATAAACATTTCCCTCAAGAGGCAGGAGCAATGAGGTACTTATACGCCTCACCAGTGTATGATGCAAACGAAATCGCATTAACAATGGCACCAAGCATCCCAATACCCAACACAAATATGAAAATCGCCAGTATGAAAGTGATAGCCGTAATCACCAAGGACCCAGTCTTCAACCCACTCCATATCACGTACACATCAAAGACAGCCAAAGCCAGAATACCAATAATCACAAAGGCGAATGTAACGAAATAGGCAATCGCCTGCCCAATCCAATAACCATCAAAGTCGAGTAGTAATTTTGTTATGTACCCTAGGTAGTAGGCAACTGCTGGCGATGCAGGGACCGCCACAAGCATGTACCAAAGCCACGAGACATCCCTACTCACCACATAAAGCATGGCTAGGTAGATGGTGACGGCGACAATGGCGTAAACATAGAACCCAGTACCCGCAAGACCTGATAAGCCGATTATCATGATGACCACATTCCACGAGAGAGGTATGTACCTCAGTGAAGGCACGGCTTTCCTAAAGATAGGCAGTGATGTAATACCCAGTATGAACCCACCAAGGGCACCAATCCCCTTGAGGACGTTAGGGAAATTGGTACCAGTCATGATGGCAATGGCTATGTAGGCAACCAAGGCACCAAGCCAAATGCTCATTGCTGTGCCGAACTCACTCACTAGGGACATTTCCCTAAATACCGATGCCGAGCGTATGTAACGCAACGTATGGCTCATGAAAAACCCAGCAACAAAGAACGTGATTAGGAAAAACACGAGTGCCCAACCAACGTCACCAATCGGGACCGTTGTCAATAGGATTGCGGAGACGCCAATCACCTTACCTTCCCAGAACCACATTAGTGCGTATGGTAATCCAATGGTTAGCAGGAGTATGAAGTCATAGATTGGTCTAACTATTGGGTTTGCCCTCAGGACGGCGTATGATGCTGGGCTTAGGAGTGGTGCCGTTACTGTGGCTACGAGAGACATGACAAAGGCAGGCTCAATGAGCAGGGCGTATATTGCGATTATCATGCCACCAACCCACGGAGCAATTACTGAACCCATCAACGTAAGCATGAACAGGTTGAACACCACAGAACCAAAGTTACTGAACGCACTGAGTGGCGAAACAAACTTACTCATTGCGGATAGCGAGGCGTAAGCCCATGATAACTGAACACTCTCCTCAATACTCTTAACCCTATTACCACTAGACCCACTACTGCCTTTCCCACCGCCTTTCCCGCCACCACCCTGCTGGGACATGGTTATACCCTAACTCTCCTCCTAGACCTGGGCGCCCCAACACCGCCCCTAAACACTAGGTAACCGAAGATTGTGGTAACCAAGCCTATGATGCCTATGAATAATGACGTTGGGTAGGTGAACCTCAAACCAACCACTGCTATTGCAAACCCAGCTATGGCAAGTACTATCCCCCAGATGAGGTTGCTGGTTTTAACTGCCATCAATGGTGAAGTAAGTAGGAATTATTTAAGGATTTAATGAGAAAAAGCATCGAGTTTATAGTTTAATCACGACCTCTCTAGTGAGCATGAAGTAACTGAGCAACACTAGGGCTAGGGATGCGAAGTAATCGAGTGGTATGTGGTTCCATGTTGGGTACACCATGTAGTAGCCCCATGGCGTGTAGATACCCCATGAGTGAGGCAGTTCCCAAGCCAGGAGCCAGTAGAAGGCGTCCTCTGCCCAAAACGCTATGGTTGTGCTCATTAACCAAGCCCAGAAATTACGCCAGACAATCCACGGTACACCAAGCACAATGAACATACCCAGGAAGTACAGCACCGAACGCCAGTCTGGGTTTAGGGCTAACTCGGTGTATAGTGATTGAAGCAGGAAGTGGAGTATTGATTGCGTGAAGTAACCAAGCCATGTATGTACCTCGACCTCAATCATTGCGTAACCAAACCCCGCAATTGTTGGTAGAACCACGTACTGCCACCTCATTGACACTACCAGGTTAGGAAAAGAGGTAGGAATTATTTAAGGATTTAATGAGGAAAAGGATTTTGATTTTAAACGGGACCTAGGTTATTAGGTGCCTAGAGCCTAATGACAACCTCGCCACTCCTCTTCTTGTAGATTAGGTAGCCTATGGCGATTATCACCAGTACTATTATGAGCACCACAACACCGACAAGCGTTGGCGATGGCGAGACATACATTGTGAACTGTGCCGAGGCACCAGCAACACTCACAGTGCCTATGTACTTACCAGGCGTGGACGGTGCCGTGAATGTAACAGTTGTTGAGGCACTGCTTGAGCCTGCTGGGACTGTTATGGTGAAGGTGGCGACCTGCGTCCCATTTAGCGTAACTGTGCCCTGGAACGCAGTGGCAGAGCCAACGGCACTGCTCAAATACACAGTGATGGTTATGCTCACGCTTGAGCCAGCCGTGGCATTCACAACACTTGGTGAAACAGTAACGTTGGTTATGCTAATGGCAGAGGCGGGTTGCAACGGCAACACAAGCTGTATGCCTGGGTCCGTTGGACCAACGCCTATTAATGTGGGTGGTGTAGGTAAGATGTTCATTGTGTTGTACACCTGGGTAACAGACGCATTGACTCCGTAGTATGACACTGTCAGCTTACCAGTGTTGTATGAGTAGAACGTTAGGAAGCCCCCGTAGTAGTAAAGTTGCAGTCCAAATGGCACGCCATACTTCATGGTAACTGGTCCACTGGTCGATGTTGATGTGGACGGCAACGGACTCATAGGTAACGAGTACCCATTAGCACTCACAGTCACGCTAACCAACTGCCCATTCCATGTGGCAGTGACGCTAGGCATGTCATTCATGGCGATAACAATGAAGTTACTCAACGGCGTGGTTATTGTGTAGTATGGACCAAGGGTAACTATTGTAACGTTAATCATCCTACCTGGTGCATAGACTGGCGTTGTGACAAAGCCAGGCGGTGCCACGTAGCCAGACGGTGATGGTGCACCTGGTGGCACCACGGCACCGTTACCAAGCACCTCAGTGCCGTTGGGATACACAATAACCCTGGAGCTGTTAATCACGCTATTAGGCGTTGGGAATATCGTGATGAACGACACCCACTGGGCTAATGCCGATGTTGTGTTCAACCATGTCCAGAAGAGCGACGGTCCAGCGAAAATCCATGTGGGGTTACTGCTTGAGACTGAGCTGGATGTTTGTCCATAACTCTGTATCATAACAGCCCATCCATTATAGCCAGAACCACCATAGTTAAGCAGGAAACCACCAGCATATAATGAAACTAATGTGTAGTTAAGCTTTGGTTGTAACCCAATCGTTGTATTAAACGCAGTAGTGAAACGAATCTCTTGGTTCTGCATTTGCAACGCATTGAGTGACTTAATCCACAACGGGACAACAAACACTAGGTTTGGTGGGTTAGGTGGCGTGCCTGTAACGTTCCAACTCAACTCAGGACCAATGAAGCCAGTGGTGCTTGTGGCAGTCGAGCCAATCAGGAAGCCAGTGCCAGAGCCTGTGGTTACAGCAATTGCCCCTAGGAACGGTGAACCTGCCGTGTAAGCTATGTTTGTGTTAGGTATTGTTCCTATCGTCATTGTAACACCTGGGACGTACTGGCTACCACTCGCTGTGTATGTTTCGTTGTACACCATGTACATGTAGTGATATGAACCAACATAGACCCAACCAAAGGTCCTACCCTCATAGTAAAATTGGGATGAAAACGGCGAAACCTGTGTCAATGGGTAGAACGAACCAGTCCCATTCCACAGTAGTGGACCCATGCTTATCTGAGTAATACCGTTGGGTGCATACAGTAGGTTGAAACCACCGTAGTACTTATCAACAATTGTGCCTAGTGGCGTTGTTATTGTAATATTACCAGTGAATGGTGCGGAACCCTTGAATGAACCACTCACCGTTATGCCATACTTACTCGTGTTTACACCCTTCGTGCCATTCACAGTAACCACTGGCGTTGCATTAACGTTTACGCCTATCACGTGAGCATCAAACATGAACAGCAACGGCACTGGCAGGTTGTTGCTGAACATTGTTGAGTTGATTACGAAAACCATCATGTAGAACCTAGTCTCGCCACTGGGTAGGTTCATGGCTATGTAAGGCACGTTGTACACATAACCACTGTATGTATTCCTTATCTGGATACCTGGTGTTGTAACTAAAGAGTAGTCATTGCTTGATAGGTTGGTATAGACACCAAAGACCATGGACCTCTTGACATTGAGCAATAGCGTTAGGTTACCAGACGTTAGGTATATCGGAGTCATTGAGGCACCACTGTTGAAGTTAATGAACGCTAATGGCACGTATGAGTTACCAGCACTCCAGTAGTTCAGTGGCATGACTGGCAGTGAGTTAGGCGTGGCAGGTATCAATCCGTAGTAGTAACCATCACTTGCTGAGTAGTATGGCAGTGACAGTATCATGAACTCTAG
>Ga0080005_172739_pt1 | contig 11873 bp, 16 predicted proteins | sample JossMetagenome_2_FD_69208 | JGI IMG/M metagenome (GOLD analysis project Ga0080005, IMG submission 69208) | Hot spring sediment microbial communities from Joseph's Coat, Yellowstone National Park, USA - JC3_ASED (SPADES assembly) (version 2) | ecosystem: Environmental > Aquatic > Thermal springs >... | reverse complement strand
TGATCAATGCTTCGAGCCTAGCTAACAACCTGGCCACCTTCCTAAGCTCATTAATGCCTTCCAACTCGAAACTATCAAGCTTAAAACTAGGGAGCCTCATACACCATCACCCCACGTTCGTGATTACGTAATGCATTTGTAAAATAGTCCCCCAGATTGAGGAACTGAACATAAAATACCGTATCGTGATTACGTAAAACATTTGTAAAGCGAAGCCACGTTCGTGCTTTCCATACCGTGATTACGTGAGTTTTTGCCGTAAGGCTTCCCCACGGCGAGATCCTGAAAAACATCCAACCATTAACCATTAAACCAAAGAACAAGTGATAAAAGAGTGTCATCCCGTGATTACGTGCTGTAATCACGGCTTGTTCTACGTTCGTGCCATGTTCAGTCCCTAAACCACGAATATCCAAATTGAAAGGAGATCGTAGCCCGTGGCTTACGTTCAGTCCCACCGTGCATGTAATCACGTTCGTAAACCACGAACGTAACCCCACGATAGAAAAAACTGACGTAATCACGTTCGTAAACCACGTTTGTGCCACGAACGTGAGAGAAACTACGTAATCACGTTCGTAAATTGCGAACGTGCCACGTTCGTGAAAAACTTTACGTAATCTCGAACGTAAATTGCGTTCGTGGATCGTTCGTGAAAAAACTGACGTAATCACGCTCGTGAATTTGCGTTCTATTTCCCCGTGCTTATCGTGATTACGTAAATCGTGGAGAGAAAAAGCCTCTGCGCGCTTCCATGCACGAGTGCGCGCGCCCCCCACCCCCCTCTCTCCCCCTTTCGTAATCACGGAATTACGATATAACAGTGTTCTATCAATCATGTGTTTCACCCTCGCACGGTGGTTCCCTAAATACAATATAGTTTTCGACTTTATCATTGAGCGCATCTTCTATCTTGGCTATATCTAAAACGGTAAGGTTAAGCATTCTTACCGTTCGTTCGCTCTCGCATGTCTTAGCATTCCTAGTAGTCTTTTTGTCCCTTATGATGTGTTCAACCATGTTTCTAGGCACCCTCGCTCTTTCAAACATCTCCCTCGCATCTCGCCATATGGGGTTCGGAACCCATATTTCCCCATCCGCAGGTACCAAATAGACATATCTTTGCCACGGGTTTTCCGAAGAGATGGGTATATCGCTCTCTAATACGTATTCTCCCGAATTCGTCTTATTAACGGTTACCCAGCGGAACGCGCTCAATACCCTGGAAAGAGTATCCACAAATAATTCCTCTGGCGTTTTTATGACTTTGATCTTGTCTTGAATGGCATCCAGGAACTCGGTGGAAGTTCCATCTGGGATCCACCCCATCCTGAGGAACCTATCTATGGCAGGTTGTAAGATCGCTGGGATTGTAACCGTGAAATTCATCACAGTAATTTTTAGGGATCCAGCGTTTTTCCTTCCTCTCCCTGATTCTTCAATTTCTATTTCCTTCTCTGGGCGACTGAGATCTGTAACCCCGTGCACGGAATCCTTGCCACCCAGGTATGCCTTTCCGATATCCTTAAGATTATTCGGAACCATGAAACTTACGGTTTCGGCGTGTTCGCCTGCCTTAGGTAGATCCTTTACGTAGATTGTTAGCTTACCCTCGAACTCATTAATTACTGCCTCGGATACGAAGTTGCGGAAATCAAGCGGTTTCAATCGCTGAACTGCCATTGATTTCACCTTCTCAATTACAAAATCCACTTCCGATTTCCACTCTTTGATGTTGATGTTCCCAATTACGTCCCTTTCCAACTCTTCCCGTCTTTTATCATCTATGTTCAACCTATACATTGCGGATTTTACGGTCATTTCAAGCTCTGACTTTAACGCTTCTACTTTCTCTTCCCTGCCTAGCTCTTCCATTATTAACCTCTGAATTAATTTGCAAATTGGTTGGTCATGCATATCCTTATCGAACGCCATAATCGCCATGATGTTGTAGGTAGCCAAGCATTTGCGGAATGATTGTTCATTCTGGGCGCTACTGCATGCCCCATCAACAACACTCAAAATGGTTCTTACCACATCCTTGTTCGGGTGGTTAATCAACAATTGATTCCTCACGAAATACTCCCACAACTGGGTACATTGGTTATTGACATACAACGCCAAGTCCTTTAAGGCATCGGGAATGTGCCCTAATTGAACACCATGGAAGGTGCCTCTCATTTCCGTTGATTGTTGTTCGGCTTTCCCCACCTCGCTTTCCGTCCCCTCTGTATCTTCGGGGTAAGGCTTATTAGTAGGTTTTTCAGCACTCATTGTGAAACACCCCTTTTCTGTAGGGAAGCTCGGGGCGCGGAAGCCGTTAGGCTTCCGCCATCCCCACTATCCTCATTTAATTCCAATATCGCCTTATACAGGTCTTCGCCAAGGATTTCCTTCAGGGTATCCTCTGGAAGTATCAAGTAGCCTTCCACGTCTCTGCCGAAGAAACCTCGGTCTCTAAGTACCTTAATGAGTTCGTGGCTGTCTTTTACCCTCACTGCTATCCACAGATCCTTTCCCCATCTTTGTACATGCCTTATAGTCCTGCCACGGAAGTAAATCCCTATCCTTCTCACGTCTCTTTGTACATAAGTGGTGATTTTTTAATCCTTCTCCTGCCACGAAGGCAGTATTACTTTGTATTATTCTAATATTATTCTGGTATTATTGAAACTACGAACGCCTTATTGATGTACCTAACGGTGCCGTTATCGTCAAGCACCTTAAGCCAATACTTAGCCACATCAACAATTGTCCCACTAACCTCTTCGGCATTGCCGTTACCTGCCAACATGACTATCTTAACATGCCTATTAGCCAATTCATCATCGAAGCCGTCCCTAGGCTTCGGCTTTTTCTCCCTAGGCTTACCCTGAGTTTTTTGTTGTGGTTTAACCTCTGGCTTACCCTGGGGTTTCTGTTGTTGTCCCATTTGGCTAGCCTGCTGCCTCTGTTTGCATTGGATACTCTGTCCCCAGTAGGGGTGGGAGCAATCGATCTCAGGCATTCCTATCACCCCTCTGTGCAATGAGTTCCCTATAGTACTTTTGAATCATCGCCCTGAGTGCCAAAGACCTATTACCGTCATACTCCCACCTAGCTATTGCATCGAGCATCTGGTAATCATCCTTACTGATCCAGAACTCAACCTTGACACTACGCTTCCTAGGCATACTATTCATAGTTACAGTGTCCCTATTTAAATCCCCTGTCCCCATAATACCACCCACCCCGTCATACTTCCTCGAAGCACCAATCAACCCAGTTGGTTGAACGGCATCTGTGGGATTCATCATTGCTGTAGGACTCAATAAGCTCGATAATGAAATCCAAGTCCTTGATCGCTTCCTCAATATCAACCCACCTACCCCTCTTAACGTCATCCCACAACCTATCCCTTAGGTCCTTTAGCTCCCTCTCTATGCGAACAATAGACACCCTATGCAGGGGTTTAATCCCATCCTTGATGCTCATTATCGCCACCCCCTGCATTCCTTGCATGCCTCGCCATCCTCATTGATTTTGCATGCCAAGTAGCATGTCAGCCATATGAATGGTGATAAGACCATCGCCAACAACAACCCAAGCACGCCAATAACAACATCCCCAAGCCTCATTACACATCACCCCTGCAATACTTTTCCAATGCTGCCTTTAACGCCAGGGCGAAGTGCCTGGCTACCCCATGCATCAGTTTCTCGAAGTTTGCGTTCCCATCAACAACGTGCAAACTAAAGACCTCGAACTCATACCCTGACTTACAACTGGATCTATACACATCAACAACAATGTATTCGCCAGGTTCCAATCGCCATACCTCGATGCTCCCCTTGGTAGCCGATGGTTGTATGAGACGGCGATCCCTACCTTTGCATACATACACGAAGGAAGCCTTTAAGGTACACGGTTCCTCGATATACTCCCTCTCTAACACATAGTATGCCATTACGCATCACCCATCTACACGCCAAGTCCAAGTCGATATCCTCAATAATCGCCCTGCCTCACCGCATTTGTCTTCTTGATTGCAAACCCCGAATTCTAGGCACATCAGTTCATTAACAAGCTTGTGGCATTCCTCTGGAATAATCCTGTCTAATTTCTTCCTTAGCCAGCGCGCCTTCTCTGGCTGAAGATCCTTTTCATAGTTAGGGAGAAGCCCAACAGATTTAGTCCCGTCAGGAGACTCGAAGTACAGAAAATGACCTGCTGTTTCCACATAAGGCAGTAGTTCTTCGCTTACCCTCTGCTTGACATCGTGCGTGGGGTACACAACTAGGCGATTATCCCTACTGAGGAAGAACGCATCGAAACAACCATGCTTCGTGTCAAAACAAATTAGCCAATCCCCTTCCAACAGGTGCTTGTGGATCATTCTCCTAATCGCTTTCTTCCTAGCCTGCTGTGTAGTCATTATGCATCACCCCATGCTCTGTATTCTTCGCATTCATTATCCACGCATACCCTAACCACATAATTATGCTCACGTATCTCCCAACCCCTACCACCAATAACCTCTATGCCTTTGTCTATGATTTCGATGTTTACGCTCTCAGGGGTGGTATGCAATCCATATGCGATTGCGTCCCTCATTTCCCTAAACACCCTGGCTTCCCTATCCACGGCGTCCACGTAGATCCAAAAGCCTGTATTGGGATCCCTAGACACAAAATAGAGGCCTTCCCTGTCTAGTTCTATCACCTTAGGCAGGTTACCCATGGACTTCCCCATCCCTACTAGGTTGGGGTTTCCCATACGTCCTCCCAGTGTGCATACGCATAGGGTTTTATAAGTTTTTCGGCGTTACAGTGGGAGCACGTGAAATCGCCCATTAATTAAAAAGGCGTGCACGTGCCCGGCGCTAATTGCCTATTACTAATAATATAATAGGAATTAATCCAAAGCCGTGAGACACCACTGCAGTGAGACTTGCCGTATGCGCATACTTTACGTATGCGCATCTTAACAGCAAAAACCCCTACTCGTTGAGCCTATAGAGCCTGTGCCTCTTACCACCTGCCTTAATCCAGGCTCGCCTAATGACACGCTTTTTCGCTAACTCACTCAGGTATGCATTCAACAATGGCCTAGACCAGCCTCTCTGTTTCACGAAGTACTCGAGTAATTCATCGTATGTAGCCATTTTCGTGCTTTTCCTGGCTAGGTAGAGCACGAGTTCCATCTTTTTGCTTAGCCTCTCGCTAGGCATTGCGTGAGTTACCGTGAGGTAGGTTAAATTCTTAACTGCCTGGGTTTCTCGATGTATTCGGCTCGGCGTTCACGAAGGCAAAGGTAGGTTTAATACTAGTGCTAAACCTCTAATTAGCAGCTCCAGAGGGCTTAAATCCCACAAAAACCAAATTTTAAGTGCAGGTTTAATTTTAACGGTGGCGAACTTGTCTTCCGCTGAACCGTGATGAAAACCCATAATGCCGAATTTTCCACTTTATTATTATTACTGCACGGCGGTTGGTGGGGTCGTGGTAGACCCAACGTGACTTACCTAACGTATATTATATTCTTCACCTTCTTGTGCAATTTGGCAGAGGCACGTGCCTGCGCGTTCCCGAGTTATTTTATCTAATCGGCTAATCTGGTCCTCGTGGTAATAAACATAATAATACATAGGTGTTAGAGGCTAGGCACGACCAATATCCCTGGGTTATTTTAACTTATCTAATGGGGGTCTCGTGGTAATAAATATAATAATATAATAGGTCTTAGAGGCTAGGCTCGTGATGGGAACCGGATACGCCCGTGGATTCTAAATAATAATAAATACACTGCCTTAGCAGAGGCCTTCGTTAGTTTAGGCTTTTATTTCCCCTCTTTGTTAATGCCGATGGGTATGAGTTTGGCAGGTAGGGCTGTGAACCATGGAGCCGTAACCCAAAGTATCATGGCTAAGGAGGCACAGAGAGTCAGGAGGAATGTGGATAAGCTATTCGAGAGGTGCCGTAAGGCTAGCTCGGTAGCCGAGTTCTTTGCATGCATTGACTCGGCACCAAACCCTGTTAGGGACGTCGCCAGGACTATCGTCCTGGATATCCTAAACTCGATGGGTTTCAACTACGCAACCTGGGAGGACGCTAAGAAGGATGCCAGGGCGATACCGTATTACTACCTCGCTAACTCACTAACACAGAGGCGATATTAGGAATCGCTAGGCACACGGCAGTGCCGAGTGCATCGAGAGTTTCCGTGTCTTCCCACGGCTTTCCCCACGTATCTCGGCAGGCTGTCGCCAGGCAATCGTAGTTTATCATTAATGAGAAATACAGTTCGTACGGACGGAAAAACGTGAACTCCCACGGGAGTGCCGTTTATGCGCATGCATGATTATGCGCATAACGGCAGGTCCTCGCTAGGCAATCGACGCCTAAGGTTAACCTTGTCGTAGTTTTCCGTCTACGGAAAACTACGAGACCCCCACGGGAGAGTTGGCGGTGGTGGCTAAACAAGTGTAAAGGACAATGAGTCAATAAGACTACACCTGGGAGATGCATTAACAAAGAGATGCGTATACGTAAAGTATGCGCATACGGCAGGTGCCGTGAACGCAGATACCCATGCATGCGCATAATTGGGTATGCGCATAAACGGCAGTTGGTATGTGGGATGCTCGCCCAGGCATACGGATGGCTCCAGGTCTAGGTGTATATTTACTTATTACTTGAATTCCACGGTTTTATTTGGGTCTGTACAACTGGATGCATGACGGCACTCGGCAGGCAGTCGCTGGTGCTGGCACGACACTCACTGCAGTGGTGTACTAGCACATCACTATCACATTGATAGCAAAGTGATATAATACATATTAATTATAATTAGAGTAGACAGGTTGTTAACACGTTGTTAACAACGTGTAAACCAGGCATCGAGTATCGAGTATCGATGCCGTAACGACCCCTGACTCCCAAAAACCACGGGAACCACCGCTAGGCAAATGCAAAACGACACGGCATATATTAGGGGTATATTAGACCCTACTATAGCCCTACTATACGCCTACTATAGACCCACGACCACCACCATCACCGAGGAACAACGTTATCGGCAGGGAATCACTAGGCAGTGGTCCTTTCACGTAAACCTTGACATGACTCACGACACCATCGAGAACCCTAGCTAAAGACGCAGGAATAACCAAATCAACACCATACTCATAATTATGAACCTGGCAGTCATGACTAAGCGGTGAAAAACCACCAGGAGAGCCGTTATAACGACCATGACAACCACCAACAACCCTGGCGCTCGAAACAACGTAATCAAAGACCCTATTAACCAACGAATCTATATCCCTAACATATGATATGCCGTACAACGAAACCAACCTCTCACGCACATAACTAGACACAAAAGACAACACACGAGACACAAAAGACACACTGACATAATAACCAACCCAATCACCAGGACTAACCACATGAACCCTAACAACACCAAAACCACCACCTTGAACCTTAGTTAAACCTGCATCGAGCACACCCGCACGACCCCACAGGTTTTCGCCGGCTTTGGACGGTGAAAACACGGTGTCTTCCACGACTCTCTCCACGACTTTTTCCACGTAGTTTCTCACGAACGAGCTAGCAAATTTTTCAACGAGCACCTCGATAGGCTCATTAACCAATGAAAAACCACCCACCAAAAGCCTGGCCAGGTCTCTCCTAAGCGCATAGACACCCCTGTCTTTCTTATCCACAATGCCTCGATTAACCAGGCGCTTGACAGCCTTATGAATCGCCTTGCTCAGGCGATAACCCTCATTATTAAGCCCGAAACGTCTCCCAAAACGTCTCACGAGATAATCAACAATATCCGCAACCATAAACAGATACGCACTAGCCACATCACGATAACCCTCACCCGACTCCCTCTCGAACTCCTCAATAATCTTCAGAACAACCTTCTCCGTAACACCTAGTCGCGCTAGCGCCGCTACTGCTTTAGTTTTCGCCGGCTTCTGCACGGTTTTTCTACGAGCTTTTTTACGAGAGTTTCCACGACCCTCTACACGGGATTTCCCACAGTAATACCCACTGCTATTGTAACCGCTTGTTTTATAAACCACGCTAGCACTGTAATAAACAGACGTAGTCCTGGCTATGAGTTGTTTTCCGCTGCGCGCCCCCATAAAGATTCAATAATCATCACCACGATTTTTATTGGGACTAACGGATAAAATAACACCGTATTTCGGTGTCATTCGTTTTACCTACATCTAACGATGGGTTTCGTGGATTTTTAGAGTCAGGCATCGTTACGGTGTCGATACTCGATACTCAATAGGGTAATATGTTAACCGAAACCTCAAATAGCAGCGCATGTGAGTGGTTACTCAATGAGTACTAAGACCCAGGTTAGGCAACAACCTAAGGGTATACACCAGGGTAACCACCAGAGTATACCACAGGGTATACCACAGGGTAGACCGCAGGGTAAGCCTAGGAGGCCTAGGGATGGTTTTGATGATGAGTTAGTCAATAAGCACGTGAGAATGGTTGTTGTGGGTAACGGCTCTCCTGGTGATGTTAGTGGGACTATAATCGAGGCTAGTAGGTATTGGTACAAAATCCTCGATGACTCAGGGAGTGTTAGGTACATCAATAAGGCATTCATTATCCAGGTCGTTCCTGGCTAGTCGAGAAACGGCTACACATGTCTCGTGCAATACAATAAAAATAATAATGTAGTATTGGTCGTGCAAAACTCAGGCTTTTTCTCACCTAGGCCTAGGCCAGAGAAACCGAGAGTGAGTGGGGTCCTGCTCACTCAGGAGGGAAACACCGTGTATCGAGTATCGAGGCTAGTATCGAATACCGTGCATCGATATCGTAACGATGCCTGAAGATGGTAAACCTAAATCAATATAATTTTTATTCTAAGTAAAACGGCATTACTGTCGTTTTATCGATTCATAGTATTTCCTAATTAACGACCTGATGGCTAGGGAACGATTACACTCATACTCTTTACAGGCTATTTCATCGAGCATCATCAACTCATCTTTCGATATCCATAACATAACCTTGATACTGCGTTTCCTAGCCATCTCAATCACCTGACCACGCTCTATATTCTTCACATTCACCACCTGACACGCATACCCTAACCACGAAATCCCTATACCTTATTTCCCAATTCTCGTCACCAACAATCTTAATGCCTTTATCGATTATCTCGATACTCACATCCTCAGGCTTTGCATGAACCCCATAGGCAATCGCATCCCTCATGTCATTGAACACCTTTACCTCACGGTCTACTGCGTCTACGTAGACCCAGTAGTTTCCGTCATTAGCTATGAAATAGAGGCCCTCACGGTCTAGCTCTATTACCCTGGGTAGTTGGGTACTCATACGTATACCCACTGACTATACGCATAGGGATTTATAAACTTTGCGTTTACCCACTAGGTGTACTTAGTTATGACTCAATTAATCGATAGAGCCTGTGTCTCTTACCACCTGCCTTAATCCACGCCCTCCTGATGACATGCTTTTTCGCCAACTCGCTCAGGTATGCATTAAGCAACGACCTAGACCAACCACGCTGGTTCACGAAGTACTCGACCAACTCATCATAAGTCGCCATCCTGGTGCTCTTCCTGGCTAGGTAGAGCACGAGCTCCATCTTTTTAGAGATCCTCTCGCTAGGCATCACATAACCCATCGATGGGTAGGTTTAATAATTAACTGCCAAACTTACTCGAGTATTCGGCTCTGGCGTTCACGAAGGCAAAGGTAGGTTTAATACCGATGCTAAACCTCTAATTAGCAGCGTCAGACTGCTAAAATCCCCCAAAAACCAAATTTTACGGGTAGGTTTAATTTTAACCAGCGCCAGGCTGTGTTTTTATTTCTGAAGTATTAACTGTAGTATTAATTAATAGGATTAATAGGGAAAAACCGTCACGGGCGTTCCAGTAATGTATAGGTAACATGCATGTAACGTATAGGTAATGCATGAACAATGCACGGATGTGTTGAGGTAACGTGTAGGTAATATACATACAACGCACATGTAATGTATAGGTAACGTGTAGGTAATGATGGAGGGGTGCGTATAAAGGAATTTAAATTGTGGTGTGGTGTGTAGGGTTGGTGTTGGTGTGCCTCGGCAGAAGAAATTGAATTACTACCAGAGGTGGCGCCAGAGTCATAAGCCCGTCACGATTTACCTGAGCCCTGAGGAGTACGAGACTTTGAGGCAGCTTGCTGGTAGGGTGGGTTTGACATTCAAGGATTTGCTTTATGGTGCTGCTAAGGACGTTAAGAAATTGTATGAGGAGGTCGTGCATAAGTATTTTGGTGTTAATGTTGATGAGTTGAAGAATGAGTATGAAACTAAGATTACCAAGTTGAGGGAGGAGTATGAATCTGAAATCGCTAAGTTGAGGCAGGATTATGAGGCTAAGATTGCGGAGTTGAAACAGGATTGCGAGACTAAGATTGCGGAGTTGAAGCAGGATTATGAGAATAAGTTAGCATGGGAATACTTTCGTGGTTATGCGGATGGTAGGAATTCGATAAAGAGTATTGTGTCTGATCAGTGTGAGGTTAAGTGCCCTGAGAATGTACTGAAGCTGCTTAGAGGTTGAGTGATGGTGGGATAGCACGGGTTTCGATGTGTCCCTCCGTATGCCGAGTGCATCGAGAGTTTCCGTGTATTCCCACGGCTTTCCCCACGCATCTCGGCAGGCTATCGCCAGGCAATCGTAGTTTCTCATTAATGAAAAATACACCTAGGTATACCTAGCTCTACGAGACCTCCACGGGAGACTTGGCGGTGGTGGCTAAACATGTGTAGAAGTCAATGTGGTAGTAAAACTACACCTGGGAGACGCATTCACTAAATCACCTGTATACGTAAAGAATGCGCAAACGGCAGGTGGTATGTGGGATCACATTGATAGCGGAGTGATATAATACATATTAATTATAATTAGAGTAGACAGGTTGTTAACACGTTGTTAACAACCAGTGCTACACCGCTAGTACACCAGTTGGTACACCGCTGTATACAAGTGGTAGAACCTAAGAGGGCATCTAAGAGGGCATCTTAGAGAGACCTAAGAGGGCATCTAAGATAGGTATATTATACCGCTAGTACACCAGTGGTGAACCAGACATCGAGTATCGAGTATCGATGCCGTAACGACCCCTGACTCCCAAAAACCACGAGAACCACCGCTAGACAAATGCAAAACGACCATATATTAGCGGTATATTAGACCCTTATAGACCTATTATAGACCCACGACCATCACCATCACCGAGGAACGACGTTATCGGCAGGGAATTAGGTAGTTTAGGAACCGAATCCCTCACGTAAAACTTGGCATGTCTCACGACACTCCTGATAGCCCTGGCTAAAGAGGCAGGTATGAACGAATCACTGCCGTATTCGTAATGATGACCCTGGCAGTCAGGACTAAGCGGTGAAAAGTCGCCAGGGCTATCATTATACCTACCATGACAACCCCTGACAACCCTGGCACGCTCATAAGCCTCATAAACCAACCTCCTAATAGCCGAAACACGCCTCCTAACAAACGACACACCATACAACGAAGCAAAGAACCTAATATCATCCCTAACACTAAGCCCCAACCAATAAAGCAGGAACACCTCAGCATCAAAAACATCAAGCATACTCCTAGCACCAACCACATGAAAACGCAAAACACCCCAACCACCATCACCACCATTATATTGAACCTTGGTTAAACCTGCATCGAGCACACCCGCACGACCCCACAGGTTTTCGCCGGCTTTGGACGGTGAAAACACGGTGTCTTCCACGACTCTCTCCACGACTTTTTCCACGTAGTTTCTCACGAACGAGCTAGCAAATTTTTCAACGAG
>Ga0080005_136382_pt1 | contig 11888 bp, 14 predicted proteins | sample JossMetagenome_2_FD_69208 | JGI IMG/M metagenome (GOLD analysis project Ga0080005, IMG submission 69208) | Hot spring sediment microbial communities from Joseph's Coat, Yellowstone National Park, USA - JC3_ASED (SPADES assembly) (version 2) | ecosystem: Environmental > Aquatic > Thermal springs >... | reverse complement strand
CCTGCTTTGTGTAGTAGCGCAGAACCAATATCGTTAAGTAGAGATCACTGTTACGTGCATACGGGAACCGCTCCAGTATATCGCTAACCGCTTTCTCTATCAGCTCCAATCTCTCCTTACCAGTTAAGCTTTTCCATCTTTCAAGCATCAAGTCGCATCACTTCATTCATGTTCATCGCAATCAAGTAGTAAACTATTGCTTTACGTATCAATTCCGATTTAGTTATGCCTAGCTTTTGTGAAGCTATGAACATCTTGTTTAACAGCTCTTCATCCACCTTAAAGGTTTGAACTACTTTTCCCATCCACCACACCACCTATTATTAATAGTATTACATATATATTTATATACTTATATGTATATTACATTTTTATTAGTATTTATATTGTAAGGTGAGACACCCATGCGTGTGCCAAGAATAAGTGTGGATAGCGACCAAACATGGGAGACGCCCATGGAAGCGGTTACACCAGTAGCTAAGTATCTGTTACAGAAGGGCTACAAGGACGTTTGGGAACCAGCGTGTGGTAACGGTAAGATAGCTAAAACATTACAGAGCTACGGGCTGAACGTGATATGCACGGACATAAAGAACGGGATCGACTTTCTGAAATTCGACCCAATATTTGACTATGATGTCATTGTAACTAACCCGCCTTTTAATCGGAGAATTGAGTTTCTAAAGAGATGCTACAGCATAGGTAAACCATTCTGCTTATTGTTACCAACAATTTTTACAGTAGAGATGGGGGTCCTCTTTAGACATTACGGGATCGAGATGTTGGTTATAACAAGAAGGCTACGTTTTATTAAGAATGGAAAGAAAAGCACCAGTGCGCCTTTCAGTGTTGCGTGGTTCTGCAGAAACGTGATTGATGAAAAGCTGGTCTTCTATTAAAAAAACGTTTTTTATTGTATTAAGCCCATTCTTCTAAGCGTCTGCTCATCGTATAAAAATAGGATGTATTTGAACTTTGATACCTCTGTTTTCAGCTTCTGCTTGAATTCATCCGTATTCTTAAAATCAATTTGGAAGACCTTGCTTAACACATCCTTGTTTTTGTATGAACACCTTATCTGAATGCTTGCTTGGTATTGATCCCAAGGCAACGGTAACTTGCTTGTTTCCAGTAGCGTAGCTACGCAGTCATCCACTTCTATTTCCAACGGTGTTATAACCAGCTTTAACGTTGGTGTCTTACTCATTAGCTGCCACGCTACTTCCTTTTAGCGTGAGTTTGTAGGAACCTGTGCATGCGCTTAACGTTACCAACCACTTTTCTGCAAGCCTCTAGCAGATCCTTTATTTCATCCTTGGTGTAATTGTCTTTGGGCTCCAGAGTAGCGATCTCATAGCTAAGTTCTTGAGCTGATGTTAGTAGATCAATAAATATGCTTTGTAGCTCACTCCTCATTTTTTCCTCTTCTTGCGTTAAGGCTTGCGTTACACCTGTAGGTGCTTGTTCCATAGTTACACCAGTATGTGTAATTACATATACACCTATATATACATTGAAACCCAGTAGACCGAAAACTTTAAATACTCGTTTATCTATAGAATTCTATAGGTGTCTATACATGTCTGTAGAAACAAAGACTACAAAAAGCAAGGGAACCACCATATACGTCCCATATGAACTAAAGGAGAGGATCGATAGCTTGGCTAAGCGCTACAACAAGGATCGTTGGAAGATAGTTCTGGAAGCACTAAGCCTATACGAGACCTCCATTAGGAGAGCTAGAGTAAAGGAGGAGCTGCCAGTTGTTGACAAGGTTATCTGGTATGTGGAGAAACTAGCTATGAGCATAGGGATCCTAAAAGCAGTTCCTACTAAGGAGAATTTGCAAAAGACTATGAAGACTATACAGCAAGTAAGAGAGCGCCTAGAAGTAAACACCGCTATACTAGAGAGAGCTGTAGAAGACTACGTTAACGCTATGAGCGTTCAAATAGACGATCCAGCTAGGAAACACGATGTGGTGGATGAAGTTACCATGGAGCTAAATATGGCGCTGAAAAGTGTGTTAATAGAAATCGTTTACAGGTGGATCCTTAAAGAAGAAGCAAAAGAGGAAGCACCTACAACGGAATCCCAAGACGCTCAAGCCTAAGCTTCTCTCCCAACTTAACTTTTTTATACACTAGTTCACTCAACCAGACCTTAGCGTTGTCATACAGCTGGTTCAACACGTTTTGATCCAACCCTTGCTTTGTCCAGTAGCCTATCCACCAGCTTCTTAGTTCTTCATCTTCTAGCGTTTTGTAGATGTTATAGCCCCATCTGTGCCTCTTAGCAACATGACCTAACAACTGCAATGTTGCGTTTTTGTATTGTCTAACTGTAAACGGATCAACGTTAGGTGCTACTTTGCTAAGCAGTGCTTCTACATTGTGTTCAATCATGTATCGTATGCTCATTAGTTCTCCCCAGACCTCCGTTCTTTCACATTTATTTGGATCACCAGCTTCCTCTGGTCTAACGTAATTGCTAAATGCTGGTGCAGTAAGCATTAATCGTTTCCTGAAGTTCTCTAGTTTTTCCTTCAGACCACGCTCAATTATCGGTGCACCATACTTGTATATGCTGGTTCTCGGAGTAACGAAGCTGTAGCCCAATGTTGTAGCGCCTAGGATCAGCCCATATTGCATTTGATCCAGAGCTGTTATTTCAGCTGTAGCTACTTTACCATCATAATCAACAAAGGGAACAAGACCGCTTGGTGGACTGTGAACTACTTTTTGGCAAAGCTTAGTTTTACCTAACACTCCGTATCCTAGGATGAAGCACTCGTTACCAGCATACATAAGCATGCTTATCCTATTGTAGCTACTCTTAGCTATGTTTATGTTGACGTTAAGCTTCTTTGCTAGCTCTTCTATCTCCACTCTCCTAACGCTTGGATCCATATGCTTCTTAAACATTAAGGTGATAGCGTTTCTAAGGAACTCTCTGACATTAGCTGGATCGTAGTAGCTGTAGCCATACTTGCTTTCACCGTAGCGTCCTTTTTTTGGACGTGACTTTTCAATTGCTTCAGCTACTTCTGGATTAATGTTGTATTGTATGAATTGCTCAATAGCAGTAGCGTAAGGACTCGTGGTTTTTTCGAAAACTATGCTTACACCTTTAGCCCATTCATCAAATGTTGGTATTCTCCACTCGAATTCCAGATTTAGCGGTTCAACAAAGCTTAAGTCAAAGTCATACACCAGACCTACATGCATGCTACTGTAGTAGAACTGTGGTATAAGCAAACTACTGATATCTATAACGTAATCATACATCTGCATTGTTCTCATAAATGTAGCTAGTTCACCATCACTGCTTAACAGCTTCTGGTGGTAGACCTTCTTTTGTTTATCCAATTCTTCTAACAAGTTCCACAATGAGCTACTCATTCCCGTTTCACCTATTACTGTATACAATTGTATACATTTGTATACATATGTATACACATGTGTATATGTTTTAGATACGCTAACCGTAGAATCGCAGTAGCTTGGTATACTGCTTGTGTATGTAGTATTCTTTCGCCTTTTTCATTGCTCTTGCTCTGTACTCGTTTAGTTCATCCTTCTTGTTTCTATACAAATCAGCTACATAGACAATCATATCCGCAAACTCCTGTGGATCCCATAGGTGGTGCTCGAAGACTATCCCGCTTGGATACGCCTTTTCACTATCATAATAGGTTATATCTGTTACTTGAACCGTGAAACCAACACTAAACTCCATTAGTGGAGGTAACTTAGCGTGAACAACTGGAACACCTAAGCCCATAGCCTCCAATACTGGTAGACCAAAGCCCTCCGCTAAGCTTGGGAAGCCAAGTATATGACTGTTATGAATAATGCTAAGGATTGTTAAGCGTGGTAGCTTACCAAAATCAGCTGTAACCACTAAGTTGTTGTGTTTATCAAAGTAGTTTAGCCCCTTATCCTGTGTTATCACCAAAAACTTTATGTAAGGATCCCTCTTTTCTACAATATCTATTACTTGGTTATACCAAGCAAAGCCTTTGCGTGGATGCGATTGTGAGACCGTGGTTACAATAAAGTGTTTGCTCGGATCCAAGCCAAGCTTTTGCATGTAGTTTAGCCCTACTCTGACGTTACTCCTAGCCTCCCGTATTTCTTCGGGATCTATTCCATGATGAACCATACCTGCAACTTTTAGACCTGCTTCTAATAGCTTATCTTTTACGTAATTGCTCACGGCGATAAACTCAACTGGTTTAGCCCAATCTGGTATCAGGTTCTTCTTTAACTTACCTTCGGCTGTTCCGTAGTAGTAGCATTTAGTGTTCCTGACCTTGAGGTCTCTTGCAAGCAGGAACCAAGGTAAGACGTGCAGTGGATCTATGCTCATAACTATAAGCGCTTCATCACGGTTCTTAATAACATCATATGGATCAACAATGTTTGGAACAAACACAGCTTGTTTTCCTAGGCTAAGCGCTACTTTGGTTATATGCATAGCTACTGTTTGTAAACTAACCCCTTTATTGCTTGTTAACACCTGTAGTGTCAATAAATACACCAATATAGAAATAGAGAACAAGAGCTTGTTTAAGCTTTACTTAGAAGTGGGGTTTTTAAAAAAAGATTGGTTTAACAAACAAAAAAAACAATAACTTAGCTATTAGTATGCGCTAACCCAACCAGCTACTACTTGTATTATTTCATCGAGGATCGCTGGGTCGGCGCCGAAGGCGGTTACGTATAGGCTCTTCAGACCGTTAGCTATCTTTACTCCAGCTTCACCTGTAGCTCTTTCTACGTGTTTCATTAGCTTGTTAGCGAAGCCCAGATATAGCGCTCTCTGGGTTCCAGCTACACCATACTTGTCCAGTATCGGTTTAACTAGGTCTTGCATGCTTGCAAACGCTATTAGTCCCTCCTGCGCTCTAGCTAGCGCTACGTCTTTCACCTGACCGAATCTGGCTCCAATAGTTGTTGGATCGAACTTAGCTGAATACTTAGCAAACCTGTTTTGCCCCGTCTTAGGCAAAGGCATGACTCACACCTGTATACATTTGTATATTTCTGTATACAAATGTATACATTTGTATACATTTGTCAAACAAATGTATACAGCTTTAGATAGCTTAATACTAGTGCTTAACACATATTAGTTATGGGATCACGAGTGATGGATGAAAAGGAAAACAAGCTGGAGGAACTGTTTGAGATAACGAAAGGAGACGTTACACCAGAGCTCGAGGATCGGTTTAACGACCTAATACTATTTTACACAAAAAAGCTGTATAACGCTGTAATGGGTCATATTGCTGGTTCAATAAACCATTTTGTTTTGGAAAACGGCGTTAAGCCAAAGGTAACTGTAAGTAGCGATATAGACATGACACGCATAAAAATAACGATAGAGGCGGAGTTCACGCCAGATGAGATAGATAGGATCAGAAAAGTGTTTTATAAAAAAGTGATGGAAAGCGAAAGCATAACGAGACTGCGCCTTAAGAGTCTGTATAAACTAATAAGAAAGGAAATAATAGATATTAGTGGAGGTAAATATGCCTTACATAACCATTTGCGTACAGGTACCAGAAAAAGTGGTAATGAAGCTACAGGAGCTAGAAGATAAGTATGGAGTAAGGAAAGAGGATCTGATAGCAAGAGCAATTACAAAGCTCATTTACGAGGAGGTGAAGTGAAGTGAGCTACAGGGAGCTACTACTTAAACTAATGGATGGAATAAATGATGCTAGGATTAGGAGTGATATAGCCAGCGCTTTTAACGTTATAATGCATGCATACAGAGTGGGCAGAATAGATGACAACAAGTTACTGAAAGCTTTACGGGAGCTGTGTCTTGATGTTCTTATGGAAAAGTATCCGTTTAAAGATATTGAGGAATTAAAGCAGGAAGCCGATAAGCTAGCGGAGGAGTTTTACAGAAGCGTTAGAGCTGTAACAATAAGAGATAGGTATAGGGAACTGATGGGAACGAGTGAATGAGGTATGGATCCCCCCGACCCATTTGACATCAAAGACATTGATATTGATGTTCTTCTTAACCTGGATACAAACAACATAAGAGTAGAACGTATTAAACTAGAAGACCTGCAAGGCATTGATTGGGAACAAGTAGCTACAAGCGTAATGGGGATACTGGACCCTATTGCGCAATTAAAGGCTTGGATTAGCGGTGTAATCAGTAGTTTCGTTGATATAATTAAGAAGGGGTTTGGTGAGCTAATAACACCCATAAGCTCCATGCTACAAAGCGTTTGGAACACTATAAGCAATATACCAGGCATCTTAGCTAGCCTTATAAGCAAGCTGGATAGCGTAGTAATAAGCCCCATAAGAGACGTGTTGGACTGGATAAGTAGGAATTTCAGTAGCCTTGCAAGCGCAGTTACCAATGTAATTACTAATGTTAGCAGCTACTTAGCAAGCTTGCCTAGCGCTATAAAAGACATGCTAGCTAGAATAGGTGATGCTGTAGGTAACGTTATAGCTAATATAAGCGCTAAGATAGAAGCAACATTCACACAAGTAATAAATGCTTTGGGCTCCATACCAGACACTATAGCAGGCATAATTAACAAGATAACCACGTTTATAGGTAGCGCTGTTTCAGATATTGCTGGTAAGATACAAGCAGGTTTCAGCTGGTTAATTAATGCGCTAGCTTCTTTACCAGACACGCTTAGCGGAGTAGTAGCTAAGATAGCTAACATGATAAGTGGAATAGCTGGTAACGTAACTGATGCTATAAGCAAAATAATGAATATGTTAAGTAGCATACCACCAGTTATTGACAAAGTAGTTTCAGTTATAATAGATAGGATACAAGCTATTGGTTCATATATAGTTAAGCTGGGAGATAGCTTAGGTCTAATTGTTAGCAAAACAGGGGAAACGATTAGCAGGATTGTAGGAGATATAACCACAGGTGTAGGCGGTGTTGTAGAGTGGATTAGGAGAGGCTTCGAGACGCTTAGCGGAATCATTAGCAGCTGGTTCACTAGAGCTAGGGACTGGTTTGAGAGCGCTACATTAATGCTTAAGCAAGTAGGAGCTGTTCTAACTGGTTTCAGTAACGCTGTGTTAATGTTACCAGAGCGCCTATATAATGCATTTATTGATGTGGTGGATTTCTTCAGAGACCTTAAAACGAAGATAACCAATATTCCAAATGTAATAGGAGATTTTATTGATAGACTGCTAAATGCATCCAAAGCGTTAGTTGATAAAATAGTGGATGTGTTTGCGTGGTTATGGGATAAGATAGTAGCAGGTGTTACGTGGATCGCTTACAAAGTGGTCGATCTAGGTAAAGGAGTTGTAGAGCTAGCTAACAAAGTAGCTGGTGGAGTAGCATCGTGGTTTAAACAGATAATGCAGTCATGGATCTTACCAGCAAAGACAACTGCGCCTACAGTTGAACAACTATTCCAAGAAGCAATTAAAAGAACTGGTGGAGTAGCGGAAAACCTATGGATATTTGGTGGCGCACTTGCAGTTCCGTACTGGGAAGTAACCGTTGTTCCGTTAATGATTAGGGGGCTAGCTAGGGGCTTCGGAGATGCGGAGATAGAGATTAGTCCAAGCGTAGCTGGAACGAAGCTTGGTGGTCTTAAATACAAAGTTAAGCTGGGGGAACTAGCTGATGCGTTAGCAAGGGGGTTTGAGACTTACTATAGCGGTTATGCTATAGGCATAGCTATGGCTCTAGCTAACAACTTCTTAGTTAACATGAGACACCTGTATGTTCCACGAGTAATAAGCTACTATGATGTTAAAATGAAGGATCTACTGCAAGACCTATTCACAAGCGATGAATTAAACAACGCAGAGGTAAACATGTTTATAAGACCCTTAACGGAGTCGCAGTTACTCGAGTACGGTAGGAGAAGCTTAGCTTTAGCTTATGATAGCGCTACTGGTTACTTAACGCCTGATAAGCTAGCTAGGATTCTAAACACGACCAAGATTTACCTAACGCTTACTGGTCTACCAAAATGGTATATCGATTTCTTGGTAAGGGATCCAGAAAAGCTAGCTACGGAATTCGTGGATAGGTTTGGTGCAAGGAGGAAGATATACTTATCCCCGTTATTCGAGTTACCGACCCATTCAGAGCTTGCAAGGATGACACAGCGTGATATATTCCCAAGCCTACAGGAGATGATAAAAGTAGCGTGGATACGTGGTTGGAACCCAGACCTAACCACGCTTATGTATCTATTAACATTCAAGTATCCAAGCTTCGAAAAACTATGGATCTTCTACATGAGAGCATTAGCAGGCATGTTGTGGTTCACTCCACCAGACACTATAAAGCAGGTCTTTGACAGAGAAGCGGAAAGCATTAAAGCAGGTAAACCAATAGCGCCTTACCAGCTACAGCTACAACTGAGGGATCCCGAAAGCGTTAAGGCGTTTGAGACTGCGCTTAACACCTATTACAAGTGGTTAGAATACAGTAACTTTAGCTGGTTCACACCTGAGACCAGGTTGTATGGTGTTAACGTAGGCGCTGAGATATATAATAAGCTTGGTGGATGGACCGCGGACTCATGGCTACTTGTTGACACGAGCGCAGACATACCTATGAAAATAGATATGAGGTGGATGTCTCGATTCGGTATATTCCTACATATGTCTGAAAAACTAAGTAACTTAGGAGTAACGTTTGAGAGCTACACACCACTGGTTGATGCAGTTCCAAAAATGCTTGATGGTGCACCAGCTACTCCCATACAGGTTGATTTAAGGTGGTTTAGCAAGCTACTGCAAGCTACGGGCTTGCATCCAGCTTGGGTCCCAATAACCACTGTAGCGGAGAACATAATGGTTATAGCGGATGAAATGACACTGCTTAGGACTGGATGGCTGAATCTGTTTAAAGAAGGACTTATAACAGTTGATGATGCTGAAAGATACCTTAGCGGAATGATAGTAACCAGCTACAGAGTTGGTTACTGGGATCCAGTCAAGAAGGTGTGGACTAGCGGATGGATTAACTTACCAATCCGTTGGTTACCTCACGAGAGAAGGCTGCTACAGTTAAGAATGACTATGGATAGGATACTGGATGTGTTCAGAGAGATATACAGCTACATAAGAAGCGGGCTGAGAACACTAGCGTTAACACCAGATGAAGCGCAGAGCAAGTTGAAAACACTGGTTGACACTCTGAGACCACACTATGCGCAGTTAACCAAGCAAATAACTGGTATTGAGATGACTATCAACCTAGATGAAAACTATCTAAGAGTGTGGTTAGAGGCGCAAAAACTAGCATGGGATATAGAAGCTAATGAGAGGCTTAGGTACTGGTGGATGCGTGTATCTGGATGGATCCTTTACAGAGTAGCGTATGGACACGTAACACCAGATGAAATTAACAGCTTGATTACAAGCGTAGGTAAGCTAATACCACTGCATCCAAAGGAGATAGAAGCATACAGACAAATAGCGCAGAGTCTGCTTGGTATAGCTAAAAAAGAAACTATTCCAAGCCCATCAACTCTCGCTACTATGAGCGAATACATGGTTATACCTTCTGAATTAATACAGAAGGTGTTGAGCGCCTACAACATACCTGCTGAATACTGGGATCTGTGGTTAACCTACATTGCTGTTAAACCACTTAAAGCAGACTACAAAGCAGTCATAAACACTGCTATGAAAGCATTGAGATACGGAGTAATAACACAGGATGTATGGAACAAGATACTAAGCGATGCTAAGAGCTACGGGTTTACTTATGCGGAGATAAGCTTACTACAGCTTAGATCGGATCTAGAATTGATGATTGAGAGCGCTAGGGAATACATACCTACACCTACAATGTTAGCTTCAATAAGCGAATACTTACCAGAGGTTAGACAATACATAGGAGAGGTTCTTGATGCAAGAAGGATAAGAGGTGTGTGGAGAGAACTGTGGACTAAATACATCTACTTGAGACCAGTGTATGACAACGTTAGGGAATGGAACAATGCGATGCTTACGTTAGCTAGAGAGTTCATTATTAGCAATGAGCAATTGAAACCAGTATTCGAGATACTTAAGACATATGGTTGGGAGGAGCTAGAAATAATAATAATTCAGAAGACACTGTTAGCTAACCAGATAAGAGTAGCGTTTAACTACATAATTGGAACACCAAGAAACCTAGTAGCGCTAACCAGATACACGGATAAAGCAGTGGATCAGGCATTCACAAGAGCAAGCAAGCTGATAGACGCTTTACCAGTGGATAACAACACTAAGGAACTGTTGAAACAGATGTGGAAAGAATACATAATTGGTTACCAAGCTTATCCAGAGATAAGGAGCTACATAACGGAGCTGATAAATGCATATGCATATGGACTATTAGATGATGCTAGTCTTGAGCAAGAGTTTAATTATTTGAGGAAACTAGGAGTCCCAGAAATGAGATTGGCTTTAGCTAAGAGGGCTGCGCAGTTGAGGAGAAACAGATACGCATATATGTATTCACGATGAGTTACATATAAGTTATAAGTAAGTTGAGCATACATAATTAGTGGTGGATCCCCCCATGTCTTCGAGTGAACCAAACATTGATGAGCTGTTAAACAAGATAAAGATCGAGATAAGTAAGCAAATAGAGGAGGGAACAAAGCTGATACAGAGCGCTCAACAAAGCCTTAAACAGCTACAGTCTCTAAGCGATGAATTAAAGAAAATAGCGCAGGAGTTGAGCAAGACACCGCCTAAAACAGCTACTCCATCTAAAACCACCAAGTAAAGGTGGTTAGCGTGGAAATACTGTGGTATGTGTTCAGTGGACTGCTTGGTGGAGTAGCGTCTGCTTTGTTGTGGAGCAAGGATTGGTGTGATCTAAAGAAGTATGACACTTTTAAGGATATAGTGCTTGGTGCTATAGGTGGATACGTGTATTTTCTGATGCATAGCGAATGGAGCTTACCAAACGGTGTCGTAGCGTTTGCGTTTGGCTATGCGTTTCAGGACTTCATAAATGGAGCTATTGAGAAAGCAAAAGCAATAGTAGGCGCAAGCAAAAGTAGGAGTGAAACGCAATGAGTAGGTGGGGCTTGCGTTACAAAGGCGTTGAACCGCTTATGCCTGATGAGTGGAACGCAGTTGTTGACTCGTTAAACGACTTAGCAACTATGGTTAGGGGTGGTTTAGCTAGCTTCACAGGTGACGGCACAACAACTACGTTCGGCATACCGCACGGATTAGGGACTACACCTACGTCAGTAGTTGTTGTTAAGGGAGTACCTAACATACCAGATATTGACTACGTATATGTTGACTCAACAACTATTTACGTGGTGTTCAAGAGCCCACCACCTAGTGGTTCTGGAGTTAAGGTGTGGTGGTTAGCGTTTAAAGCTTTAGTGTGAAAATCACAACTTTTTTTCAATTAGTTGGAGTGCTACCTCAATACATTTAAGGCAGTCTAGGACTAGGTTGTGGTCTTCAGGTAGTATAGTGAATCCAGACCATACAAACCTGAACTTCCAGGTTATCACGTCAGCTAAAGCAATGATTACCTTAACATCAGCTAATGACTTACCTGTCTTAGACTCAAACGTATCGTATATGTTGTGTAGTAGTGAGGTTGCTGTCCAGCAATAATCCATGAATAGGTTAACATATTCTGCCTTATACTCATCACGGTACTTAACGTAGACCATCTTATTCACGTACTCCTCAAGCTTAGAGATCATGGAGTTTATGTCTTCAGTGTAGGCACCTAACTTATCCCTAACCCTCTTAAACCTGTCTAAGAAGACTTTAGCATGTTGTACAGTGCTTTCCTGTGGCAACACCATAGATATTGTTGCAGGGACCAGGGGATTTAATGCATACCTCCCAAGGCCCTCTAAAAACTTGGAGCTTTGTGGAGAGTCT
>Ga0080005_127636_pt1 | contig 11903 bp, 9 predicted proteins | sample JossMetagenome_2_FD_69208 | JGI IMG/M metagenome (GOLD analysis project Ga0080005, IMG submission 69208) | Hot spring sediment microbial communities from Joseph's Coat, Yellowstone National Park, USA - JC3_ASED (SPADES assembly) (version 2) | ecosystem: Environmental > Aquatic > Thermal springs >... | reverse complement strand
GGCGCCGCCCTCACGCGGCGGAGATCCGGGGTTCAAATCCCCGCGGGCCCATCAGAATGATCCTTGATTCTTCTTCGCTATCATCTGTTTTTCATATCAGATTTCATATCAGTTTTTAAGCTTGTTTTCATATCTTATAATTGGTGGAGCATCTGGTCGAGCCGAACCTTGTTGATTTGAAGAGTTTGTCTGATGAGATCAGGTTCAGGATCTTTGATTATCTCTGGAGCAGAGGTGTAAGAAGCTCTGAGCTTGGCATAGACCCTACTTATTCTAATAAGATTAGAAATAGAAAAGCCAAAGTATCAGACCCTCTCCTAGAGAGGATGTTGAGAATGCTTTCTGTAGAAGAGTTTGCAATGCTTGTAGGCTCAGGATTAGTACAACAACATCCTTATCAGCCTGTCTTCAGCGAGCCTAAGAGCCTTGGTGAGGCTGTTTTAGCCTTAGATCAGCATGTGAAAGGTCTTGAGATAGTTATTGAGAGATTTCCTCAGCTGTCAAACATTTTATATCAGAAGCTTGTTGATCTTCTCAAAACCAAGATTAGAAATTACAGCGTGGCTGTCACAAAAGAACATTTAGAAGTTTTTGAGAAGCTACTTAAATCTAAAGCTCCTAAGACGAAGTCTGAGAGGTTGAGATATCTCAGAAAAGCTTTAGAAGATCTTGGCTGGGAGCTCTCTGCAGAAAAGCTACAAGAGTATTTTGCTGAGCTTATGGAGGAGAGTCCCAATATTGCTCAGCATACTGCCAAAGCTCTGAAGCTTTTTATAAAACATGTTATTAAAGATCCTAATCTCTATCACTCATTTAAAATGCCCAGAGCCGAGGCGGGGTTTGTCGCCCAGCCTCTCACTCTTGAAGAGGTCAGAGCTGTTGCGAGAGAGATTGACTGGCCTCCTGCAAAAGCTTATTATGCTCTTCTCGCTGAGACAGGTCTGAGGCCTGGAGAGGTTCTCAACTCTAAGATACAAGATCTTGATCTGGAGGAGAGAATGCTGAAGATAATGAAGATCGGAGGATCCAACAAAAGATCTTATGTATCATTCTTCTCTAAAAAGCTGAGAGATTATTTAAAAGAAGAATATCTTCCTTACAGAGAGGAGTTTATAAAAACTATGGAGAATAGAGTCAGAAATCTCATCAGAGAGGGGGTTTTTGAGTGGAGAAATCTTTTATTTCCATTCAAAGACTCAGCTCTAAGAGCATCAATATATGATGCTATGGACAGAGCTTTAAAAAGAAGATTCAGACTTTATGATCTGAGGGCTTTTTTCGCGAGCTATATGAGCCTCAGAGGAGTCCCTGGGCAGATAATAGATCTTCTTCAGGGGAGAGTTCCTCCAAGAGAGTTTCAGATTTTGACAAGACATTATCTAGCTTTAAATCTTAGAGAGCTTAAAGAAGTCTATGACAGAGCCGGCTTGACCGTGTTAGATTAACAACTTTTAGCCTTGATCAATCTTAGATACAGGTCGTTGTAATAAAAAGTTAAAAAAGAAAAATGTTTTAACGATAAAGATTATTTACATCTCTTAATGAGATAGCCTATGAGAATGCCTATTGCCAGTAATAATATCGCAATTAATATCAGTATAGGTATGTTAAGAATTATAGGTATATTGAAAATCTTATATGTTGTTTGTGGAGAAGGCGCAACTGCTATAGCTAGAAGAACGATCTTATCGGAATCAGAATAAGTATTGTCAAACTCAAGAACATAGTTACCCTCTTGATCAGCTATAAAGTATGTATATAAATGTAGATAAATTTTGTTTTTAGGAAAAATCTCTCTACCATCGGGAGAAATGATCCTAAATATTATGTCCTCAGAACCGAACCTAGAGCTAGCGACAAAAAAGTCTATGGACACATTACAATCTTTACAAGAGACTACGTTATATCTAATGAAGTCTCTTGCCTTAACTAAAAAGGATCGATGATCCATGGTGAGTGCATTGGTAGCTACGAAAGTGATATAGGTAGGTGCGGTACGTGAATTAAATGTTGAAGTAGGCCCAGGCGCAGCTGTAACTGTTTCAGGCGGTGAAGTGACAATGAATGTATAAGTAGGCCTAGGTGCAACTGTTACTGTTTCAGGTATAGTATAATATGTAGTAATAGGCCCAGGCATACCTGGAACAATAATGGTGGTAGCAATAGATGAAGCGCCAGAAGGTATATTGGCTTTAAGCGGATATAAAGAGTTTTGAGTAATAACGAAGGTGATAATGAATAGTAGAACTAATATAGCAAACGATATATATCTTTTCATAGAGACGCACTCATTGTATAATATTAATTTTGGCATATTATTTTTGATTTTATGTGAACAATGCTTTAAAATCATAAACTAAGAATCTTTGAATCTATTCTTTGACTCAAATTAGTTATCCTAATTAATAGCTTAGAAAAACATCTTCAGATTTTATCTTCGAGACTCCCTCAGAGGTTTTAATTTTTACACAGCCTTTTTATCTTATTTTAATAACCCCTTAATAACTCCCTGATAAAGTAAAGAATCTCGGCGTATATTAGCTTAGCCTGATTATTTTTCTACAACCCATGTTGCTAATGATTCCAAGAGTCTTTTTTCATCAATATTTTGATCGATGATCTCAACTAACTCTTTCCATTCTGAGAGATTGGATAATATATCAAATATGCCTTCTACCCTCTCTCTACTCTGCTTAACTTTAATATCCATACCCCTATCAACAAGCTCCGCTAAAACTAAATCTTGAGGTAGCCCTAAATATCTAAGTATAAGCTTTCTAGAAATGTCTGAAAGAGTCCTAGATAGTTCTGCCACCTTATACTGCCACTCTTCCTCATTCCACTCTAAGCCTACCTCGATCAAGGCTAAAAGAGGTCTAGCGAATTGATTACGATGAAGTGTGCCCAAATTATTATTTACGGTCTTATAGAGTAGATAATTAAGGATGGCATTATAATAAAATGCAGGCTCTCCTCTACTGATCTCGAGAATAACAACATGGTGATCTATTATGATTCCATTACCTATTTTACATAAATAGTCTACGTTTTCAGGAGCTATAACAGCTGAAGAAAAACTTCTCTGACATCTATAGACAACATAATATTTCTTCTTCTGATCTTTTGCACACGATATTGTGGGTTTCTGAGGGATCTTTAATTTCTTTTGTGTAGTGATCAAGAGACTCTCGATTGCCTTATATTCTTCACCGCCTCTATCTGCGAGATAAACTGTTCTCAGCAGGCTTACAAGTCTACTCACGTCTCTAGTATATAGTATTTTATAAAATCTGGTTATAGTAAACGGATATATTGAAGGAAGAGGTAAATAGAATGCTATATGAGACGTTAGTATGTCGCCTCCAATCTTTGTCTTTAACTCCAAACCTATGGGAACTATATTAAATTTATTAGAGGTTTCGTCGTAATGAATGACACTAAAAGCTAGGGGGACTACTCGTTCTCGTACAGAGGCGGTAGGACCTCCTGTGAAAACTGGCGATACAACATCTCCTTCGCTATGTATAACGTCTACATATTTTAATTTTATAGCTCTCTCCCTGAGACCCTCTTTTTTAAGATATGTCTCTACTAGTTTTGTTGTCTCAGCAAATGACTGTTGAGAGAACAAAATTTCATACTTGAACTCGTTTAAATGTGCGTCTTTACTAGCATCTCCAGTCAATTTAAGCAAACCACATATAACCTTACTCATTTTTCAGCCCTCCTTAAAATAGCTATTGAGGCATGTTGACCATGTTTAAAAGCGTCACCTACATAGATCACCTCACCTGAGCACTCATTTTCCTCTAGAATCCTCGTGGTAAGAATTTTACCTGCACCGTATGAACCGATCTTTCCGCTATAGCTTTGATCTGCTGGCAAAACAAATCCCACATATCCACCTTTTCTAACCATTTTTAGAGCTATATCAAGAAACACTAGAGATAAATCTCCTTTCATATATACTTGAGGTGGTAAGCCTGGGTATGAATTTCTAACATAGCTTCTTACAGCAAGACCCCATTTTGATCGTGGAAGCTCGTTAAGCTCAAGCCATGGCGGGTTAGTAACCACTATATCAGGTTTTAAAAGGCCAGTATAAATAGCTATGACTGCTAGATATGATGTTAGAGGAACAGCCCACACACCATTTCCATACTTTGCTAAGAATTTCATGAGCGATTCACTTCTATTCTTTAACAGCCCTATAATTATATCGTAGATGAAGCCGCTATACTTTTCAGCTTTTTTCCTTCTCTCTTCAAGATCTCTAATTAGGTCATCAACTCTATGCCCATTTTTAAGACTTTTTAAAATCAATGCTAACAATATTTCTACTCTCGATATAAGCGACATAATGATCCTGTTTTTACTCTTACTCTCTATTGACTTTAGATAGTTTGATAAAGCATTATAGAATATTATAACCAAAGCCTCTTGAATATTATTAAGCTCAGTTACTAGCTCGAAAGGAGCTTTGATATAAGGTGCTAAAGAGTCACTCCAGAATATTAAAGGTGTCCCTCTCGGATTTCTTCTGACTCTATTTCTATAGGCTATTATGAGCTCTGACCTAGCTATAGAAACAGCTAATGGATTTATATCAAATCCTATTAGAGAATAATATGCTTCATCACCATCAACTCCTTCCTCAATTTTTTTATGAAAGAACGCTACAAGAAATCTTCCGCTTCCACATGCAGGGTCTAAGACTATAGAGTCAGCTATGTCGGCTCCTAGAGCTTTTAATCTCTCTATGATTAATTCTATAAGCCACCATGGCGTGTAATACTCGCCTATCTTATATCTCAAGGATCTCTCTATAAAATCTTCATATAAATGACTAAATACATCTATACTTATCTGAACATTCCAGTCGAAGAGATAAGTCTGGTTTCTAGCCTCTCTACACAACTCGGTCATTATGATCTCTGCTTCAGGAATCCCTCTCCACCACACTAGATGCGGTACCGTGATGTCAAAATCTCCAAATGCTTCCCCAGAACATATAATGAGATCCTCTCCCTCGACCCTTAACACAGCTGATAATATGGTGTTCACAACAGCTTGTATTATCGTATGTGTTGCAAGTAATCTATCTATCTCTTCATCTCTAAGTCCTGCGTAAAGCTTATTTATTATATCGACGTAAGAGCTATATATAGCACTTTTGCCTTTTAAATGTTTTCTAATAACATTTACTATGTCATCGATATAGAAAAGAAGGGGATAGAAAGCTCTTCTGATATTCTCTGGTTCAGGTCTATAAGCATAGACTTGTGTTCGTAGTATTGTATCCTCGAAAGTCTTAATAATCCTCTCCCATAAATCTCTGGATTCTTCTACAGCTTTCTCAATTGATTTGCTAAATAGTACTTCGTTAGCTCTTGATGTTGCTAATGGTGTAAGTCTTATATCATTATCTTCTGCACTAACACTATAGAAGTTCCATTGTAAGCCATTAGTAATAATTGCTCTAAAAGCTACATCTTTAAAGTATTCTCTCACATAGTTCTCAAGCTGATTCAGTCCATCCTTAAACTCACCTTCATTAACCTTAACTTCTATAACTAATGCTCCACCAAAAAACCATATATCAGGTCTAAGCCTTCTTCCTTCATAAGCTGGCTTATTTATTCTTCTTATACGTTCCCATTCGTGATTTTCTAATAACTTTTTAATAGAATTCAACTTCACTTTATCTAGTGGGGAGAGTCTCATCTTTTCAACTCTATTTATGGCCTCGCTTAGCGCTTTTAATAAGATGTTATCAACACTATTAACAATCTCATCGTGACTATACACCATCCCACCTTCTCCTACGCTTATACCTTATGATGTTGAAGACCCGATAAATTAAATTAGTCGTCCTAAGATCTAAGAACTCTCCTATACTCCTCAGAACGACCGTTTCCAAGTCTCTGTTGATCTCTGTTTTTAATAATATAGCAACAGATCTACTAATAGGAGGATACATAGCCCTATTGTATAATATTTTGAGAGAATAAAAACTACGTGTAAAATAAAAGCTGCTATGCCTCTGGATAGTTATTAGGGGAACGTTATAAACTATGTTATATATCAAAGATCTTTAGACAGTTAAGTTAGTTGATGATCCTTTCTTAATTTTAATACTTTCAGGAGTCATTCTAAAAACCGATCCATGTTTTACCATGATAGTTTTAGAAGGCTTTTCTCTAAAACTACTCTGCTATCATTCCTCATAAAGACTTTATAACTAGCAACATTGTTCAGCTGTTAAACACAAAAACTTTTTGTAGATAATTTATCTACAAATGTTCTATAAGAAATTTCTTTCACTAGATTTTTCTTTACATCTATAAAAGATCTTTGTAGATATATATGTGCTCATATAGAGAAATTATATGTTAAAGATTCTTAGTTTATTTTTCAGATACAGATATTTTGAGACAAGCTTTTTCAAAGTATCTTCTTTATATCTATACTTCTCGATCAGTTTTTTCTTTTTAATCTCTTCATCTAAAGTCTCAAGCTCTTTAACAAGCTCTATGGCCTTAGGATCATTAGTATAATCTCTTCTTAATATATCTATAAACACCTTCACATACCTAATTATCGTCTCAATTATAGGATAGCTAGCCTACGGCTTACTATAGAATTTGCTGACCTGAGATCTAACGAGATCTATGTTAGGTTTAAGAAGAAGAGGAGCATCTATAAGAAGTTGATAGTTCTATCCGAGGATCTGAAGATTTAAGATATAGCTGTATATAGAGATATGCTCCCAGAAGGAAACGCCACTCCCAGGGTTAAGGTCTAGCTAAGAAGATGCCGAAATAACACCAACAGTCTTAGATGTATTAGGATATCTACATGTCCAGAAAACAGTATCAGCCCATCAGTGACAACTAAGATAGCAAGGACATAAGAACTAGAATACGTATTAACATGTATAAAGATCAAAACAGTGGGAGAAGTATTTAGGAGCATAAAAACAGTATTTTAAATGTTTATAGGTTATAATTTTATATATCATGAGGATGTTATGTGTACCCAAGCAATTCAATATAACGAATGCTCTGACGAGGCAGATGAATATAGATCTGTATGTAATGAGCTAAAAATCCTCTGTCCAAGGCTTGTACCATCACCTCTATGGGGGGTAAGTCTTGCAAACATAGCTTTGATGGCTCCTGAGGTGGCTGAAGCTATATGTGATGGCTGCGGAGTCATTGCAAAGACTATACGTGAATATTGGCAGAGGATTAACAGAATCGATAGATGTTCTGTATGTAATACCTTTGGAGTCGTCGAGATTGATGAGGACTGGAGGTACTGCGTCTATTCAGGATACAACCAGACCTCAGCGTCCATACATAATATATCATCGAGCCCAGAGTCTATTGGGATAGCATATCTGAAAGAGGTTAAACCGCTCTGTAGACTGTGCCACCTAGCAAAGCACTTAGGATATTCATCAGTTATTGGAGTTTATAGGGATGCCCTTAGCCACTTAGCACGAGTGAATAAGATCGATTTAGATAAGGCAGAAGCGTTAGCAGAAAATGCCTTTGAAATACATAGAAGATTAAGCAAGATTGGAAACTGGATCATCAGGTTGGGGCAACTTCCGGGCTTAGGCGATGAGGAGAGTGCGAGGATCGAGATGTTGCTCAATGAAATGTATAGAAAAGGGTTCTTCATAGCTAGTGGCTGGCTACATTATAGAAGCTGGAGTGAAGAGGCATTACATAGAGCTATGGAGGAGACTGCAGAAGTTCTCCTAGAAGCTGCCAGGTTTGTTAGTGGTAGCGACCTCAATAGCCTCAAAGAAGAGCTTTCAAGAGCGATAAAGAGCGCGATAGAGCATAGAGGCATAACAGTCCTAGAGAACGAGCTCAGGCTATTCATAGATCTTCTATTTGAGAAATGGCCAAAACTTTTTAACCTTCTCACCAGCAATATTGACAAAGAGGATCTGAAGGCTATGTTGTATTTAGACGAAAAATTGCTTGTTGGCAAGTGGATCATATTATTGAAACCAAGTATATGCCCACAAGCATTTAGAACCATATTGGACATGCTTGAAGAGAAGGATTTGGCATATAGTGGGAAGATGCCCTCGAATAGCTATTCATGTATAAAACGAGACGAAGTTCCCATTATAATCTATGTTCCATCGGCATTGGCGCCCCACATTGTTTCTGATGTAGCTAAGGTTGTTAATGCTGTGAGAAGCATGCTCGGAATATCTAAGCCTCTAATATTCAAGCCGGATCTATTCACCCTTAAGGGGATCTACTCCAAAACCAGCAAGTACAAACCCTACATTTACATATACAGATCAAATACCATATCACTATAGAGGATCCAAGGAACTTACTTTGTCGGGAGCTTTCTTAGCTGATCGACTATGCATTTGAGAGCCAGGAGATCAGCCCTGTTAGCGTTAGCCAGAGACTCCCGAGCCTCTAAATCGTTTGGGTCTCTTAATACTCGGTTACATAGCATCAGCTTCATGAGACCATCCATATCATAGAAATTCCTTTGCCACCAATCTTCGTTTTTATGTCCGCATAAAGCGTCGTGGACGCTTTTAAGATCTGTAGTCTCTATTGGAGCAACCAGCGATATCTGGACTTGATATAACAGGTTTAGGAATCTAACCCTGAATTTAAGCATTTCAAGTAGTTTTTTGTCAGCCCCTCCCCAATATGTGAAGAGATAGTTTTCTTTGGAGTTCAGATATTCTATTAGCTTATCGGTTTCATAGAACCAGAACTGCTTCAGCTCACCAGTTGTGGTGTCAAGAAATCCATATAGGACGGGCTTTATCGAGCCCTCCTCCGGAACATACTCAGCATCGATAAGTATGATTTTATCCTCCAGCGGTATCTTGGTTAGTAAGTATATATCGCCTTTTTCACGCTCCCTCAAGATCTTTGCATAGGCTCTCTTTAGATGCATTTTATGTATGCCGTGCGTGTTTTTCATCACATCCTCTACAATTTCATCACTGATCTGCTCTGGTGAGACAACACCACGCATATATAATTTAAAAACGTTGTCCCATGAAAAACCATATCCGAATTTGAGCCTTGCCATCATACGCAGATCTTCGAGGAACTGTCTACCATATTTCTCGAACATATCGATAAATAAGTGGGCATCTGGGTCTGAGAGAACAGCCTCCTTTTTTAGCTTTCTCAGCACCTCCTCTTTGGCTCCGCTTTCAAATATCTCTTCAATAACCGATGGTAACTTGTAAAATTTAATATCAACGCGCCCATGCTCATCTACATTAATCAATGATATGTTCGCCTTGGAATAGATATCATTGGGGCTACTCACATTAACGATCACTGTATCTTGAAGTATCTCAAACCGCCCTCCGAGGCTGTCAGCATGTCCACAGATAACCAGTGGGATCTTCTGGCTGTTCTCTTCAACAAAGTCTCTTAGCGCAACACTTCCGACATTGACACTTCCATAGCTTAGCTCTCTGTCCAAAACCCCACGGGGAGGGGCGTGGGATACAATTATTAGCTTTGTATCATCATTAGCAAAATCTTTAGCAAGCTCTAGTCTCAGCTTGGTGTCAGCCTCTGAGTAGTAGTCTGCAAGTATATCTATCCCGGCTGTAGCTCCCTCTAACCCAACTATTAGGAACCGACCGACTTTTACCCAGGTTTTTCGGCATTAAACACCTTCTCCCCATTTATGTTAGGGTTTACATGCATGTAGACGTCATCATCGCCTGCCACAACGACTAGTCCAAACCGTGATTTCCTAGCAAGCAGCTCAAGCATATTATGGTCATATTCTGCTCTAGCTATGTGGAAGCATATAAAGCTCTCATCTTCATAAATCTTTCTAAGGAATAGGGAATCTATTTCATCAAAGCTGGCAAATATTCTTAGAAGACTATCGAATACAATCTTATCTTTATCTTTAAATCTATAAACACGTATCAATAATATCTCTGTCTTAGCATACTTATCTATAATAGCGTACTTTCTGTAAAACGTTTCTTCACTAACCAAAATCACATCAAACATAGAATATTTCCTGTTGATCAATTCCCTTAGAGATAATAAGTAGTCCTCAGTTCTAGATCTATCTGTTATTTGTTTAAGATCCTTAGCAAGCTCAATAACTATAGCTAGCCTCTGCTTCAGGTATTTCTCATCGAGACTCGTAGCTAACTTTTTAGGGAACCTCCATATTAGCTGTGTGCTCTCACCATATATGATGACATCATACTCTGGCAAATAATCGTAGGAGTTTCTTTGCGGTATTAAACATTCTGATCGTAGCGATTCTAGTTTGGGCTGTGTAAACCTCCATAGACTACCTCCTGCATAAATGATTAAATCAAGTTTCTCGTTAAGAGTCTCAATAAATTTCAATAGCGTATTGAGATTATGGCGTCTATAATCTGAAAAAGCTAAGATCTTTAGGGATCCATCATAGAGTATCTCTATTATCTCCCCAGGCAGGCTCCGAGATAGAAGTTTCCCGCTACTCTCTATATTTGTATATTGCTTAATAAGGTCTTCCCTTCTCTTAAGGATTTCTTTTAGCTTCTTCGAACTATACTTTATTTCATAGCGTCTCCATTCCATAATTGTTCTAATGAAATATATTCCAGAAAGCTAAAAATAGGAGATCCCTAAGTACCTATCGCTAACAGTTTCCCTGTCCTGAGGTTAAAATATATATAGCATTTTAGGTTTTACTTAGGATAAATCGAAGCAACATGTTTAATTTCACCCAGCATATAATCTAGTAGAGTTCTAGGGATGGCTAGGCTTCATGCTCTATCTAGAGGAAATTTTCATCAGATCTTTATCAGGTACTACACATAAAAACAATTTTTCATAATTTTAAAACATGATTCTTTGGCATTAAAATATAAAGATTAAAAAGATTTTTGTATAAGCAAGTAAAATATTTCTTTTTAATCTTTATATTTTAATGCCAAAAACATTAATCTTCTTTAAGATAGATCCTTCAAAATAATTAGACGAAGCTCTTCTAAGCAATTTAGATCGAGACTTTAAGAGAAGAATTTAGTTAGTTATATGGTTATTATGATAATATACTTTAATAATGTATTTCATGCAACGTTTATTTCAGATAAGTATTGCTCGATGATCTTTCTCTCTCCTATTCTTAACATCTTAGATATACTTGAGGGTTTTATGCCAACTATTTTAGCTAACATGCTTAGACTTATTTTTCTGGGATAATTATAATATCCTGCTATATATGCTCTTCGAATTAAGTATAGCTGTTTCATTGTAAGACTCCTGTTTTCATAATTGTTATCTAGATCTAAATCTAGTGATCTTTTTGATAAATTAATTGTACTCGACTTTATATAATTTATCTTTCTACCATATTGTTCCCTAAACACTCTTACGACTTTATCGCTGTCCTCTAAGCAGATTATTATCCATTCGGCTAAGCCCATTTTTATCTTAATGGGAGGCAAGAACACGCACCTAATGCCTTTCAGAATCGGCACAATGTATTTCTGCGTATCTATAGTTATAAGGTCATGACACAAGTTTTCGGATCTTATATGTATAAGATTCTGAACTGTGTAAGCATCACTCATGATCCATCTATTAAGGCTGGAGAAAGATATTCCGCAAATTCTCTCAAAGATCATATAATACTTTTCGTTATTATGTATTACTTCATTAATATCTTCAACCTTTATAATTACACTCGGTATTGCTCTAGTTAATTTGCATCTCCATCCAATATCTTTAGCTTTAACTTTAACTATAGACATATTCATGCTCATAATGATTCACCGTAAAATTAAGACTTTACTATATAAACCCCTGTATCTAAAGATAATTAGACACTTATATGTATTACCTTCAGTGAGTATTTTTGAATTTGAG
>Ga0080005_136310_pt1 | contig 11906 bp, 10 predicted proteins | sample JossMetagenome_2_FD_69208 | JGI IMG/M metagenome (GOLD analysis project Ga0080005, IMG submission 69208) | Hot spring sediment microbial communities from Joseph's Coat, Yellowstone National Park, USA - JC3_ASED (SPADES assembly) (version 2) | ecosystem: Environmental > Aquatic > Thermal springs >... | reverse complement strand
CGCCGTCCACCTCCGCCGTTATCCTAATCCTCAGCAACTTCTTGCCGCTCCAATTCTCCTCAAGCTCGGCACCCCAACCTATCACCTTCACCACGTGTTTCCTACCATTCACCTCGACCACCCCCTCAAAGCCCTCCAGCCTCAAGGAGCCTCTCGTCTTCCCCTCCTCTATGATCTCTCTGGCTTTTTCGTATACCTCCCCGCCTTTCTCCTTGGCTCTCTGGAGTATGTATTCTACAAACTCAGCCACAAGTCTCCGCTGTTTGTCGGAGCCGTGGACGGAGAGCCATGCGGCATAAGCCAAACCCTCTTTTAAGATTGAGACGTAGCCGTAGCGGCCCTCCTCCGGCATCTTAACCGTGAAGTGGCGACTCTCCACGAGGCTCACCTCCCTAAGCCGCTGTGCCTCCCGCTCTATGCTGTCGGGGTTGGAGGAGCCGAATATGACCACCAGCGCGCCCTCTGCCAGCCCCACCTTGTACTTGGGCCAGCCCTCCGCCGACACACGTCCCTTCTTCAGCTTCTTCAGCCAGTGCTCCGCCTTGTCGGCGTTCACCCAGCCGTTGTCGCGCGCCGTCTCGACGAGCCTGGCGATGGCGTCCCTAAGCTCCTTACGCCCAGCCGCAAGTATGTCAGTAGTGGCTACGACACGCCACTCGCCTTTATTGCCCACCTTTTTCACCTCCGCGCTGACGCCTGCAAGTCTCAGCAGGCGAGCCGCGAGCTCCACACGGCCGCGCTCCGACGATTGGAATCGGAGCTCGACCGCGTTCCGCAGATAGACGTTGTACTTGACGGCGGCGCCGGCCTCCGATATGGTTAGGTCGGCGGCGACGTAGCCGCTCTCGGTAAGCCTTATGTTGTCGACCCGCACCTCCACCTTGGCCGCCTCCACGAACCGCTTAAACTTAGGGCTTAAGTATTCTCCGCCGGCGGAGGGCGCAGAGACGGCGAGGAGACGCTTAAGTCTTGCCACATTTTCGCGGGTTGCGGTTATGTTGTAATATCTGCCTCCGCCCATGTACACCCGCACGCCCAACTTCAGTCCGTCTGGCAGGAGCTGGTTGAGCAGATGCAACACGGCGAGGCGCAGTAGCGCGGCCCCTCCGCCCAGCTCCCCGCCGACGGCTAGCTCTACTCTCTTCAGCCCTACCGTGCCGTCTCCTGCTACTGCAGTTGCATACATCTTGCCGAAGTTGAGCAACGCCTCCTCTCTGTCGAACTTTTTGTTCAGCGCCTTGTCCAGCATGATTAACTCCAGAGCGGGGGCGACGAACTTCCTCACCACCGCATCTCTTGCGCAGTCTCTAGCAAGGCAGTACATATCGCCGAGGACGAACTCGACGACACCCCAGACCTCCTCCCTAGAAACGCCAGCCAGCTCTTCTGTCAGGTTGTCGATACTGTCCTTCACACTTTTCTCACGCCTCTCGGCGAAGCGGATAATCAGCTCGGCCAGCCTCTCGGCGTGATTGCCGGTTATCCTCCCGCCGCTCAGCGTCTCCACCGCCTTCGCCAGCCTCGCGGCCCTCTCCGCGCGCCATTCGTCGTCGTCCATGCCCCTCCTCGCCTCCGCCAGCCTCTCGGCGCCCTCTTTCTTCTGCTTGTCATTCTTAACCTTCCTTGCCTCGGCGAAGTGGGCTAGGAGCGCTAGCTCGCCCAACATCCTCCTCACCCACCACTCTCTCTCCGCGTCGCTCATCTTTTCGGGGCCTATCCAGAGCTTGATCTCGTCGACCAGCTTCCCAACCTTCTCCAAAACCATGCTCCAGTCTATGGCGTCTACCAGTTGCCGCCAGCTCTCTACGCGCTGGCTCAGCAGGTACTCCAGCCATCTGCTCTCCCTTAGGATCTGGTCCTCCCTCTCGCGGGGCCAGCGCGCAGTGACGACGAAGTTGATGCCCTCCTTCGTGACGCTAGCACTGCCGCTGAACGAGTCAGGCCCGCCAAGGAGGCCTAAATACCACCTCAACTGCCAAGAATGAACGGTGGTGCCTACTATCTGTCTTTTGACGGTTGTCACGTCTGTGGCGCGCCACGCCACATACTGCGGCGCCTTGTCCATCCCCGAGAGGTCTGGCGCCGTCTTCCTCGCCTCCTCCACGAGGCGCCTCAGCTCCTCCTTGCTGATCTTAAAGCGGGCCACCTTCCCTATCCACAGCTCGCCGACGGGTGTCTCAACGCCGCCGTAGGCCCTAAACACTTGGAATCCCTCCTTGCCGTCCTTCTCGATACGTCTAAACTTGAGTTCCGCCTCGCCGTATCCGATAAAGAACCGCAGAAGCACAGAGGCGGCCCTGTCCTCCCAACCTGCCGCCTCCACACGTGACGGATCCACTGCCCCGTTGCGCATCTTGGCGATCTCCCAGGACTTCTCGTAGGCGGTTCTGGGCGCCGACAACACTATATCCGCCAAAGCCCCCTCCCCCATAAGCAATGTGACGACGTGGCCGTATATCCCGCCTCTGGCTATGGAGAGGAGGGCGGCGTAGGCCTTAGTCCCCATATTGACGCCTTCATATCCAGAGAGCTCATCGCTCCTCGCCTTCGCCAGCTCCTCCGCCCTCGTGACGTCCACCTTAAGGTGTTTCTTGAGCTCGTTGAGGGGCTCGGCTTCTTTATAGAAGCCGCTCTTCGAGTAAAGTGTCAATACGCTGTTCAACTCCCTCCTCACCTGCTCCGCGGCCTCCTCAAGCCTCTTCTGCGACCCGCGGAGCATTGCAATCTCGCCGGCCGCCACAGTGAATACCTGCCTCTCAACCAGGCCCCTCGCCCATTCAAACAACTCAGCCCACTTCCCGTAGGCCCCGGCGTTATTGACCAGCGTCTTGTAGAGCACAAGAGCGGCGACCACGGCGGCGTCTCTCTCCACCTCGCCTTTGACACCCCTCAACGCTTTCCTCAGCTCCGCGAGTGGCGAAGGCAGATTCGCCAACCCTGCCAACTTCAAAAACGGCCGCTCCCCCTTCAGAGGGGCGTTGACAATCTCGTTGATGATCTCTTCCATCTTCTGCTTCTCATTCTTGCCCGCCTTCCACCTCGCGTACAGCGCCTTAAACCTCTCAGCCGCCTTCTCACCTGTATCTGCCAACCCGACGAAAAACGGCGTCAGAGACGCCGCATACGCCGGCTTCCCAAGCTCAATCGCGCCCCAAATATTCAACGCAACGCCCAGCGCAACTACGCCAGCCGCCACAGCCGCTTTCAAGAAGAGATACGCCTTGTGCTCATCCACCCAAGCCAGCACCCGCGTGACGGCTTCCACAAACAGCTCCACAAAGCGCTGTGCCGTAACCTTCACCTGCTCAAACACCTCCCTCGCCCCCTCATACAGCGCCTTAGCCGCCTTCTGCACATACTCAACAGCCTCCCTAAGACGCCCCACCTCCACAAACGCCACGGCGGGGGCGGCGGAGGAAACAACAGCCTCCGAGTAGAGGCCGCTGTATACGGAGTACGGTGCCGCCGAGAGCCCGGCTGAGGCGGCTTCTCTGCGTCTACGCCACACCCCATGCGCCGGTTTAAAAACAACTACGAGAAAAACAGAAATCTCCAGGCACAGAGACGCGGCAGAGATAGGGAGCCGCCTCAGCCGGCGGATAAGACGCCCGACCCCGTTGAGGAGCTTCCGTGGGAGCGACCGGAGCTGGAGACCTTCGGCGTGGAGTGGGTGAGAGCGTGGGTTCCCCACGCAAGGAAGAGGCTGATGGAGATTGCTAAGGTTATGCGCAGATATCCGTGGATGGTGGGGGTGGTGAGGCAGAGACCTGTGGGCATCCTCCACCCGTACATGATGGAGGTGTGGAGGTGGATGGGTCGGAGGTGTGTCTCTCGCTGAATCAGCTGAAGGCTTTTTGCGCGCGGGGCGGTGCCGTAAAGGAGGTCAAACTGGAGCTGGCGTTCAGCCGGTACGAGGTATATGAGGGGAAAGTAAGAGAGATGTACAGGCCAAAAGGGCTATTAGCATTCACCACGGCGACGAGAGAATACGTAAGACTGCTTTAACCGCTTCTTCCTCCCCTTTATGTTTTTTGCATTGAAAATCGACGTCTTATTAGGCGGCAACCACTTGCTGAAGGCTTGCCGGCCGAGATCTAGGATCGCCTTGAGATGAGTTCGTCACCGCTCCGACGCTGCCCGCTACGCTCATTCGTGCGTTTCTCTGCCCGTCTTTATAAATATTTTAAGCGGGCTCCGCCCGCAGTAGGCCGGGTACCTTCTCCACCTCGTTGAAGCTGTCGTCGAGCCGGACAAGCCCTAGTCTTATGCAACTCACGTCGCCGATCCTCTTCTCAACCTCTGCAGATGTATATATCACGGCCCTCCGCCGATCAAGATATAGTTTCTTCAACACGCCGAGGCCCACCAAGAAGCCCTCCCTGTCTTCCAGCCCGACGAGTAGACCTTTTTCAAAATCGAGCGGTATGCACGCCACCTGGAAGCCTCCGACCTTTTTGAGCATCCAGCTGTCGCTGTTTACTACGGCATATACCCGGGCCCCCTGCTGATACGCCTTTATTATAGACATGCCTATGGCCTTCGCGAGTATTCTTCTCATGTCTTCGCTTATTTCAACGCCTTGAAACAACGGCAGGTTACAAAACGGGATTTTATCAAGAGATACCGCCAGCTCTATGGGCGGGAATATGTACCTGCCGTAGCCCATCTCTCTATGTATTCTGCGGTCTTCCCTCGACCGCCTCTTCGCATACGGAGGCGGAGGCAGGACGATGATGTTGCCGTAGCCGTTGAGGATGGGCGTCAGCTCGTTCTCCACCTGTATCGCCACTATGACCGTGGGCTTTATCTTGTCTATGAGCTGTCGTTTAAAAACCACGGCGTCTTCATCCAGCACCCAGCCGTCTGTGTTCACGACAACAGTGTCTACCTGCCACTTGTTCTTCACGTACTCCACGGCCTTCACTATCTTCTCCACGGCCCGCGGCCATATCTTCTCTAGGCTTGTGGACTGGAGGAATATGCTCTTCTCGGCCACAAGCTGTCTGAGGTGCGTCACATACCGCGCGAGTCTAGCCAGCGACACAGTCGTAGGCGGCCCCAAGTCGTTCTGCCCCACATCTGCATCTATGATCGCCGCCTTATACCCCCTCGACAGTGCCTTGTTCCCCAACATGGCGGCCATGGTGGACTTCCCAACGTCCATCATGCCGAGTATCAAAATCACGCCCCGGGGGTCCAGGCTGGAGATCTGGCGCTCCCACTCATCTATTATCTCCTCGCCCGGCGCCGCCTTCTCCAAAAGCGCACCGGGACCCAGCACAAACTCCACCTCGGCGTCTGCCACAGCCTTTATGGCCAGCCGCCTTGCCCTGAGCACGGTAAAGCTCTGCCCCTCTGTGTACGTTACGCCGGTGGCGTAGAGCTGGCCGCTCCGCACCACAACCTTAGCGGGCCCCTCTACCCTGTAGATGTCGCCTGCCTTAATCACGCGAATAGTCATACGTCAAAGGACAACATGTCCGTTTTTAACTGTGTCCATCTCTTTAGAGTATTTAAAACAGTGAACCGTAGGTGACGTGAGGCTTTCGGATCTTCTGCAGAGGCAACCGCTCGACGTGCCTAAGATGGTGAGGGGCAGGGTGAGGCAGTTGGGGGTGAGCGAAATCAGGGCTAGGATAAACCGAGTGTTGAGGGGGCTTGACGACGTGGTACTCGACGTTCTCAGCGGCTTGATGATAGGAAGGCCGGTCATGCTTGTAGGCGCGGTGGGGCTGGGGAAGACCACGTTGGCCGAGGCCGTGGCCGAGCTTCTCGCCCTGGGGGATCCCCCCTATGTGGAGGTGGCGTGTCACTCCCACATGACGGCCGTGGACCTAACCGGCGACATAGACATCGCTGTTGTGTTGCAGGCGGGTTTCGACCACCCCCTCTCCTACATACCGGGGCCTCTGGTCATGGCGCACGGCACCGTTCTTGTGATGGACGAGCTCAATAGGCTAAACCCGTACGCACAAGCCGCTTTGCTACAGGCAATACAGGAGCACTACGTCTACATCAGAGGCTACAGAATAAGGACAGACTTCGCCCTCATAGGCACGGCGAATCCCAGCGAGTACGAAGGCGTGTATGAGCTGTCGGAGGCGCTTGCGGATAGGCTTAAATTCATCGAGGTCAAGATGCCGGATAAAGAAATTCTGAGGTCGATACTGCTGTGGAAGGCGAGGGAGGCGCTGGGGGAGTTGGAGGCGGAGATCCCGCCTAAACTGGCCGAGATACTGGCGAACTTCGCCGCCGAGGCGCAGAGGGCGGGGTACCCGCAGTCGATAAGGTCGCTTAGCTACGCCCTTGCAGACGCCGTGGTCTCCGCCTGGACGCAACGCAGAGAGCCGGAGCTGAAGGATTTGAAAAAGGCGTTGGCGGCGAACCTCCCCCACAGCCCCGAGACCAAAGAGGCGTTGATCGACCTCCTCAACCGAGCGGCCCATGGATGAGCTGATAAGCCTAGTCGCCGCTATATACGAATGCCTAAGGGGCGTGTCTATCCGTAGCCTCATCTACGCGGTTGCCGACGTATACGCCAGGTCGCAACTTGGTGAGGTAAACAGGGAGAAGCTTATTGAGATCTTGGCGCAGAACCTAGCCGGAGCCCTCCGCGCCGACCCACACGCCGCGAAGAAGATGGTTGAAGACGCCATTACGTGCGTCCAAAACACGGGGGGGCCCGTCGCCGCGCTGGCCGTGGGGTCGGTGGGAAGCGAAAAAGCCCCCACTCTTGCACATATAGTAAATAGACACGTGCCCGTGGACGCGTCTCCACGTGTAAAACTGGAGGTAATAAGAAGGCTGGACCTTCCCAAGGAGGCTCTTGAGGAGGCGCGAAGCAGCATAACGGCGCGGAGCGAGGGAGGTCTCCACGTGAAGTCAGCCGTGAAGACTATAAGGCGTTACTACCCCTACGCCTCGGCCGCGGACCTCGACGTTATCAAGACAGCGATATCGATTACAAGGAAGTCTATGCAAAACAAGCCTATCTCGGATGATGACATCTACATACGCGAATACACCCATATAGTCGACAAGCCGGTATACATAGCTCTCGACGTCTCGGGGAGCATGAAGGAATACGTCGGGAGGTGGACAAAGCTAAAGGTCGCAAAAGGCGCCATAGTCAGGTACCTCCGCCAGATGGCATATCTCAGAGGCTCCGTCTCCCTGGTGCTCTTCAACACAGAGGCCGAGTTCATGTGGACCCCTCATCCCGTGCACGTCTACCTCAGGGAAATGGCCGAGATCGTCAAGTACATATACGCCATGGGCGGCACAGAGCTCGCCTCCGCTTTAGAGCTTCTACACAGCCACGGCATCCGCCGAGAGGTCGTGGTGATCTCCGACGGGAGGACTGCAGACGCCGAGAGAGTTCTTAACCTCGCCCGGAGGTTTAGAAGGCTCCACGTGGTGGCCACCGAGAGGAGCACGTTTTTAAGACAAATAGCCAAAACAACAGGCGGGCGGTACGGAGAGCTCACACCTACCCTAGACATATTCGGTTTACACAGCTAGTTTTTAAAGAGGAGAAGCCATAAGTCTGTGAGCTGTAACGTCGCCTCCAGCGAGTTGGCGTGTTACTTCCCCTTTCTTGACAAGTCGGCCGTATATCTCTCCAGGAGAGGCCTCCTCCTAGACGTTGTGTTGAGCGATAAAACCGCCGTGGAGAAAGCCGTGGAGAGACTTAAGAAGTCCCTGGCCAGGGAGCCCTTCAACCCCCGGCGGTGCATAGACGCGCCTGAAGAGACCGCGGCGGCGGCTAGGCTGGCCCTCTACGTGGCGGCGGCCACAAAAAACCAGTACGTCCTGAGGAGGTTCGCGGACGCAGAGAGCAAAAGCTTCAGAGAGCTCCTAAGAAAGATCCCGGGGATACAAGACCCCAGATGCAAGATAGAAATAGCAAGAGACCTCGGCGTAGACGCAAGGCCGGCCCATGAGGTGGTCTCCGGCATAGTGGTCGCCGTCTACAACACCCCCATCGCTGTAAGGTGGACCTCCTACTTGAGATACGCCCCGCAGGACCCCCACTGGGCTATGATAAACAGGCCTGTGGTCAAGGGCTGGGTGGTAGTGCCCATCGACGACTTCGAACGCCTCCTCGAGGAGGCGTATGAGGAACGCATCTTCCAAATAGTCAGAGACAACGAGCTGGCAGTTGGCAGAGTCGCAGCTTCGGTGGACCTGTCCCAGCTCGATGACGTGTTTAAGAGGTATGCCCAGCGTCCGTTGCAGATGTCTCAACAAGCAGTAAAGGGAGGCGACCCGCCGTGTATGAAGGCCGTACTCGACGCTCTCAAAAACGGCGAGAACCTCCCACACACCGCCAGATTCGCCATAACAACTTACCTGCTCTGGCGCGGGTGGGAAGTAGACCAAATCGTGGACCTCTTCCGCACAGCCCCCGACTTCAACGAAAAGATCACCCGCTACCAAGTGCAACACATCGCGGGCCAGACAGGCGGCAGGAAGCAATACACAGTGCCTAGTTGCGAAACCATAAACTCCTGGGGGCTCTGCCCAACAAACCTAGGATGCGGAGTAAAAAACCCCGTCCAGTATGGCCGCAGAGTGGCGATTAAGAGGAGTAGTTGAGGTCTTTAGACGCCTGGGCATAGGGGCCATACTGCAACTTGAGAGGAGAGACCCCCAGTACGTCGCAGTATGCGATGTTGTTAAGAAACACGGCGAGGAGGTGGGGGCGAGGTTAGCCATGTTAAACGCGTTGGTGAGCTACAGACTCGCCGGTAGGGGAGAGGAGCATTGGCAGTATTTCGGCCGCTACTTCTCCCAGAGGGGGGTTACAGATGTCTGTAGAGACTTCCTGGTCTACCTAGAGACGAGCCCCTTCCTCAAAATCGGGGTTGAGGCGAGGAGGCGGCGTGTTGCCAAGGTTTGTAGGTACTCACCGGACCTGGAGAATTTACTGAACACTTTGAGGGGGCTTTCCACTCTTCTAGACGTGTACCCCCACCAGAAGACCCTTGTCTTCTCCATCAAGATCTTAAACTACGCATATATGTGTAGCAGAAATGTAGACAGGCCGTTGCCCTTTGAAATACCCATACCCGTAGACTTCAGAGTAGCGCACCTGACCTGGTGCGCGGGCCTCATCGACGTGCCGCCCGCGGATGCCATGAGGCGGCAGAGAGACGTACAGGCGGTGTGGAGCCGCGTGGCTGAGGAGAGCGGCGTGCCGCCGCTTCACATCGACACGGTTCTATGGCTTGCCGGGAGGGCTGTCCTCTACGGAGAAAACATACACGGAATACCTGACGAAATTATCGAGGCGCTCCAGTGGCGAGGAGACTGTAGGCGTCTCTCAACACGGCGCGGAGGGACTTCTGAGGAGTAAAACGCTTCAGCAAAACGACGTATTCCCCGTCGATCTTTACGTAACCCCCCTCAACAAGCCTCTCCAGCACCCTGCGCGCGGTTTTTCTGCCTAGCCAAAACCCCGCCAGTCTGTACGTCTTCCAGTAATTCGGCTTGACTCTGCCGTTGCGCCTAAGAGCCAGCTCCTCCAGCATCAGAAGCGCCAGTTTAGCTAGGAGCTCCCTATCAGCAACGCCCATACTCCCCAGTTTCCAGGTCTATATTTATACACTCAGCGTCTACGCGCCCCTGAAACAGCGGTACGCCGGCAAGGACGCAGGCGGTTACAAGCATGAGGTCGGGCTTCTCCGCCACGATAGCCAGCGGCGCCTTGCCTTTCTTCGCCGCGCTCCACAAAACATAGGGGCCTACGGTGGAGCCCTTGACAAAAGGCAATGCCACGATCCTCCCAGCCACGTCGAACCCCGCGAGCTTCCCCGTCTCAGGGTCCAAATCGCCTAGGAAGGAGACCGGAGATGACAGCTTCACGACAGGCGCGGAGACCCGCCCCTTGCCGCCTACGACCGTTTTAAGCATATGCAAGCTCTATGCACCGTTCTCTTCTGCAGGGAAAGACCTCGACCCCGTGGAGCCGCGGGATGTAGAAAATGGCCTTGAGGGAGTCGGTCGCTATGTGCCTGAACCTTCTGGTAAACGGCGAAACGACTAGGCACGCCCCCGCAAATATATGCACGTTGAGGTCAAGCGCGGCTTTCGCCAGATCCCCTAACTGCTTGTACACCCCGGGCGACGTCGACACATATATGGGCCTCTTGGCGCGCCCCCTCTTCTTCACCTCGCCGAGGATCCACAAGACTGTATCCACGTCGGCAAAGGGACAGCCGAAATAGACAACGTCGGGCTCCCCCACATCCTTTAAGTAACCAGCCACGTCGTCTCTGGAGATTTCGATCTTGTCGCGGAGCTCCGCTACGGCTAGGTACTCCCTCCAGTTCGGCGTGACCCCCTCCACCACGGCGAATACCATGGAGGAATATGTGGAGAGAGCCGCCGCGAACTCCCTCCTACTCTCTTCATCTATAAACGACGCCCCTCTTAAATACGGCACGCCGGAGCCCAAACGCTCTCCTATGAGGGCGCCCACAATGCCGGCCTCCAAAGAGTCTAGGGGTCCCACGTCTATCTTCACAGACGCGGTGGGGCGCCTCCCCTCGAGGGTGTAGAGGCTGGTCCTTGGGACGAAGCCCGCAATTGCGCCCAGCAACGCGAGGGGGCCTGGGTTCTTGTCTGACCAGGCGTCCCTAAACGTGTTGATGTAGGTTATGGCGTTGGACTCCGCCCAGGCATGGAATGTGCGGGGCCTAGTCAGGATGAAGTCATAAGGCGCACAGGAAAACGTGACGCTTACGCCCAAGGCGCGCAAAGCTCTGGCGATCCTCTCCTGCCCCCTCAGCACCTCGTCGCTGACTGTCAACACACCGCCGAGATCCACCGCGGCGGGGTTAGACGTGGTGAAGACTGAAACCTTGGCGCCCGTAGACGCCAGGAATTCCAAAAACTCAGCCCCGTAGTCCCCTATGGTGAGGTACGAGACGCCGGAGACGTGCGCAGTCTCCACAGACACCACCTGCCCCCCAGCCACCGCATCGGCGATTTTGAGAACCACCTCCCTCGCATACTCGCGAGACACCACCAGAGATGCGTATTTACTATATATCTTTGCAGATAATTGAAAGCCTCACCCCTTGGGCGGGGATGTAGTACGTCAAAGTTTTTATGGGTGGTGGGGGCATGGAGTGTGTGAGGAGGGCTGTTGCTGTGGAGGTGGAGAGCCCGCCGCCTGAGCTCTACGCCGTAGAGGAACCATACCGCCGCATTGTGGAGGAAGTCGCGGTATATATCGCCGAGAGGGGGACGCTGGAGAAGGAGAAATACGGCGAGCTGTACCGCCGCTTCAGAGAGTTGTACCCCATGCCCTCCCAGCTAATCCAGCAGGCTATGAACCAAGGCGTCGAGACCGGTAAGTCTTTTCTGGAACTGAAGAGAGACGGCCGCGTCTACAAACCCCGCCCAGAGGTTCGGCGGGTCTCGATAAGATTCGCTAAAGACAGCTGGAGCTATAAGAAAGCAATCAGCTCTGTAGCCCCCGTCCGGCTGGGGCTATCCCTCCCAGGCGGGAGGAGAGAGATTTGGATAAAGCCGCATAGGAGGTTCTGGCTCTACTGGTGGAAAGTCTTGCGCAGAGAGGCCGAGCTTGTCTCTACGCTGATTCTGAAGCGGCGGAGGGGCAAGTGGTACGCCGTATTTGTCTTCGACGTGGCGCCGAGGAAGGAGCCTCCAGCGGAAGTTGTTGCCTTCGACGTAAACGAAAACACAGTCGCAGTCGCCAGGGTGAGTCTCTTGGCCACTGTAGACGCTGTTGCACAGTGGAATAGGCAATACCTTAATCCAGCCGTCTACTCCATAAGAACAGACTTCGGCAAGCTTGCGAAGAGATACGAGGCTGTCAGAAACGCTAAGCTGGAGGAGCTGAAGCGGAAATACCCCTTCGCGGGCAGAGACGAGGA
>Ga0080005_176480_pt1 | contig 11912 bp, 14 predicted proteins | sample JossMetagenome_2_FD_69208 | JGI IMG/M metagenome (GOLD analysis project Ga0080005, IMG submission 69208) | Hot spring sediment microbial communities from Joseph's Coat, Yellowstone National Park, USA - JC3_ASED (SPADES assembly) (version 2) | ecosystem: Environmental > Aquatic > Thermal springs >... | reverse complement strand
TAAGTTCGGCGTGCCGTATCTCATCTGCGGATATCTGTGGAGTGCTATGTGAATCAACTCGCGGAGGAGCAGGTATTCAACAACCTCCTCGTCGTCGATTAGGTGTTTGTTGAGGTAGATGATAGGCGGAGAACTCGACAAGTTCGTAAAGGCAGTCCTAGTCTTGTACGGCCTCACCACCAACCTGGCGTCTTTAACGCCTAGGTAGATCTTGTACCTCTCCAGGATCTTTTCAACCTTATCCATGAAGCGCTGTGGCCAATTAAACGTAATGAACCGTCCACATGGCAATCTCCTCTTTTTCCCAACGGGAGAAGAGGTTATTCGATTCCGCACTAACGCCCGTCTCTGTTCTTTACAAGGCGGCGTTACGACGTGTTGCGGTGTCGGCAGAACGGGCATTTGCCGCGGGTTTTTCCTAGACCGCCGCCGAGCAGGCGGTTGCCGCGGGTTGCTTCTTCTGGAGCAAAGATTCCTCCACAGACGTAGCTGTATCTGCGGGCCTACGGCTCTTCCGAAGCCCACATGGGAAAAAGATAAGCCACGCCTGCAGGTACTTCCTCACAGGTGTAATTATGCCTGTAAGGAAAGACCTGTGAGGAAGTACCTGCAGGCAACAATTCATTGTTTCCAGACGTCCCTGGCGACAGAGGACAATTCCACGATGCGCCTCGCCTCCTCCATGCCGTCCTCCGGGTTCAAGCCCTCCAGGTTCTCCTCCAGCGGCATCTCCTCCGCCGCGTAGGCCGGCTCAGGAGGTGCCACGGAAAGTCCCAGAACCCCTCGCATCTCACGCCTAGGGTTTGTTTAAGCATCTCCACGGCTTTGCTGAGCTCCTCCTGCCTCTTTGTGTGGACCTCGGCGGTGCTGTGGCGGATCCCGCTGTCGAGAACCACGAAGACTCCTCCCGGCAGGTCCAGCTGTTGGACCTTCACCGGCTGTCTTGTGTGTATGAGGGCTACGCGGCCGAAGGCGGAGCCGTACTGGTCGAGCCTGCCGCATGGGACGCCCAGCACCTCCCGCTCCGCCGCGTAGGCCAGCTCAGCCACCGCGTAGAGGTCGGCGTCTCGGCCTGCGAGCCGCAACAAGGCGCCTGTCAGCGCCACAAGCAACGCCGCGCTGCTGGCCATGCCGGCTCCTATGGGCACGTCTGAGCTCAACACGCCTCGGAACCCGCGGAGCTCAACGCCTGCCCTCCTCAGCGCCACGACTGCGGCTTTAACGTAGTCGCAGAAGGCGCGGCCGCTCGGCGGCTCGCCGGGGCTGAAGACGCAATGCTCCCCGGTGTTTTGCGACGTGATTTCGCACATGGCCGCCTCCTCCACGGCGACGTGGGTGCGTAGGCCGACCGCCACAGACACCACCGGCAGGCCCTTGTAGTCTTGGTGTGTGTTTAGGAAGTCGAGCCTGCCGGGGGCAGATGTCTTTACCAGAGCCACAGAACGAGGAGCGCCGCCACTGCTATTACTGGAAGCCACAGGGCGGGGTTTGCGCGTATCATCTTCGACCCGTCGAGAGGCGGTATGGGGAGGAGGTTGAAGAGCGCCAGCCACGCGTTTATGTACGCGAAAAACCACCAGATTTCTGACTGCAACGCCGTCATCAACGCGGCGCCGGCCGCGGCGAATGCTATGTTTGTCAAAGGCCCGGCGGCTGATATAAAGAACCTGTCGCGTCTCTCGTCGCCGTGTCCGTGGAGTCTGAAGGGCGAGATCACCACGGCGCCGGGCGCGGCGAACACGAAGCCGAACAGCAGTGGGAAAATCACGGCGAGCGGCAGGAGGTTGTAATCAGCCTGGTACATGGCTATGTACCCAAGCCTCCTGGCGACTTGGCGGTGGGCCAGCTCGTGGCCTATGAACGCGAAGAGGAGGACGAAGGCGGTGAGGGGCAGATACGCAACAACGAGGTTCCAGCGTATCCCGCCGACGATGCCCCGTCCGGCCATCGAAATCGAGAAGCCCAAAGAAAGCACCACTAGAGAGATTACGATATCCATCAGCTCCCGCCTCCTCAGCTCTGGATCATGCACGGATGAGCCGAATGCCAGCTTTAAATCAGTTTCTGCAGAACTGAAAGGACTCTACCTAGGGATTCCCTCTCTATGAGGTAGACCCCTTGTTTATGGCGCTTAGCCAGGCCCTGGGCCACCAGAGACATCATCAGGCGGCGGAGCGCCCACCCGCATCGCCTATCTACTCCACAGATCTCGCGGGTCCGCACGGCGATTACCACCCCCCGGTCGCTCCTCCCACGCCTCTGGAGGTACCAAATCAGGGCAGGTAGATGTTGTTCCGCCTTCACGATAATACAGCAACTTAAAAAATTACTGAAGGCTAATTGATATAACTCCCCCATTCATCGCCCCTATGGAGCTCTTGATCAAGAGGACGCTCTCTATCCGCTCGGCAACCTCCCCGAGGGCGGGGCCGCGCGGGGCCGTGTACTACCTAAGCGACGTAACTGGCGTAATGCAACTGTGGAGGTTCGACGGAGTTGTACACGACGTGGTTGTGCCTTGGGAGGGGAGAGTGGGCGATTTCCGCGTCGCCGGAGACGGCGCAGTGGCCGTGGCGACGGACGTGGGTGGAGACGAGAAGTGGCGCATCTATATTGTCGACGGAGACATCACCCCCGTCTCCACAGAAGGCGTGAACAACCTGGGGGCCTGGTCCCCCGACTCCCAGAGGCTGGCCTTCACCTCCACCAGAGACGACGGGCAGAACTTCCACCTCTACCTATACGACAGGGTCGGCGGAACGGTGACAAAGGCGGCGGAGTTGCCCGGGATAAACGCGGCGGAGGAGTGGTCCGAGGTGGGCATCTTCGTCACGCATTACGAGACGAACCTCGACAGCACGATCTACTGGGTTAGGGAGGGGGAGGTGCGGGAGGTGACCAAACACGCAGGTGAGGCGCTTAACCACTCACCCAAATACGTGGGGGACGGGAGGCTCCTGTACCTAACAAATATGGACAGCGAATACGTTGGGATAGCCCAGATGGATCTCTCCACCGGCAACTGGAAATACGTCGTACAGCTGGACAGAGACGTGGAGCTGTTTGACGTTTGGAGGGACTACCTCGTCTTCGCGCTCAACGAGGGAGGCGCCTCCGGCCTCTACTATATGCACATCCCGTCAGGTCTCACCCACAAAATCGCCCTGCCCCCAGGCGTCGTGACCTCCTTGCAGTTCAGAGACGGCAGGGTCCTCCTCTCGCTCTCAGGCATCAACCGCGGCCACGAGATCTACACATACCAGGCAGGTGCAGTCAGGAGGCTGACGTATTCGCCGAGGTTCGGCGTGGAGCTTGAGCGGATCCCCGACCCCGAGTCGGCCTGGTACGAAAGCTTCGACGGAAGGCGGATACACGCCAACATATACAAACCACCTGGGGAGGCAAAAGGCGCCGTGGTTTACCTCCACGGAGGCCCGGAGAGCCAGGACCGGCCCGAGTTCAAGCCCCTCGTCGCGGCCCTCCTCATGGCGGGCTACATAGTGGCGGCGCCTAACTACAGAGGAAGCACCGGCTACGGCAAAACCTTCGTCCACCTAGACGACGTGGAGAAGCGATGGGACGCCGTTAAAGACGTGGAGACCTTCGCCAAATGGCTGACGGAACAAGGCATAGCCGCGAAGAAGCCGTGCATCATGGGCGGCTCCTACGGCGGCTACCTCACCCTGATGGCCCTCGCCGCCGCCCCCCACCTCTGGGCCTGCGGAGTGGAGATAGTCGGCATCTTCAACCTCGTCACATTCCTCGAGAGGACGGCGCCGTGGCGGAGAAAATACAGAGAGGCTGAATACGGCTACCTAGACAAACACAGAGACGTCTTAACGCAATTAAGCCCGGCGACGCATGTGGAGAAAATAGAGGCGCCGTTGATGATAATCCACGGTGCCAACGACATAAGGGTGCCCGTCTACGAGGCGGAGCAACTAGCCCAACGCCTAAAGGAGCTGGGAAGACGGGTGGAGGTGATCATCCTCCCCGACGAGGGACACACAATCTCCAAGGTGGAAAACCGCATCAAGATCTACACCGAGGTGGTGAGGTTCATACGTCAGCACCTAGAGGCCTCGCAACACTAGCCGCAATATTAAAAAAGCGGCTGTGCAGAAGAGGATATGGCCAAGCCCCCAGGCCCCGTAGTCTTGATCGAGCCGCTGAGCGGCAACACCACGCTCTTGATAAGGATAAAGGCAATACACGCCGTGAAGCGGTCAAAATACCAGATGATAATCGTCGCAGACACCGAGGACTACGACCGCGCCTTGATACTCGACGACTACATCCAGTCATCTTACCACGACGAACACTTCTACCACGAAAGCCTCGTCCACCCAGCCGTGGTCACCCACCCGGCCCCCCGCGACGTGTTGATACTAGGCGGAGGCGAGGGCGCCACGTTAAGAGAGGTACTAAAGCACAAGACCGTCCAGAGAGCCGTGATGGTGGACATAGACGGCGACGTGGTGGAGCTGTCGCGGCGGTACCTCCCAGAGATGCATCAAGGCTCCTTCGACGACCCCCGGGCTAGGGTGGTGATAGAAGACGGCTTCGTCTACGTGGAGAACGCCTTGAAGACCGGCGATAAATACGACGTCGTGATAATGGATCTGACAGACCCCTACAGCTCCGACATCGCCAAACAGCTTTACGCCCCGGAGTTCTTCCAGAAGATCCGGAAAATCTTAAGAGACGACGGAGTCGTCGTGACGCAAGCAGGCAACAGCTTCTTCTTCCCCGCCGCCTACGACATGGTGCTTAACGGCGTGAGGTCCGTCTTCCCCATCGTCGCAGAGTACGAGGTGTGGATCCCCTCCTTCGGCTACGCCGTGAACTACATCCTGGGCTCCCTCAGACACGACCCAGCCGCGCTTACGGTAGACGAGGTGGACAAGAGACTGAAGGAGAGAGGCGTATCCACGGCGTTTTACTCCGGCAGGACCCACATAGGCCTAATGAACCTGCCCATCCACAGGAAGCGCCGTGTCTGAAGTAGAGGCGATCCGCGGCACATACAGCAACTTGCTCCGCGGGGCGAAGATAGCTCTGGTGGTCTCCTCCGGCATCTCGCTGTATAAGTCGATCGACACCGCCCGCCTCCTCATAAGACACGGCGCCGACGTCCACGTCTTCATGACGCCCAAGGCCGCCAGGCTGGTCTCGCCGCACCTCTTCTGGTGGGCCACCGGCAACAAGCCGGTGGTGAGGCTGACCGGCGCCACGGAACACATAGAGATATGTGGAAAGGCAGACGTGTTGCTGGTGGCCCCAGCCACCGCCAACACACTAATCAAGCTATCCCTGGGCATTGCAGACAACGCCGCGTTGACCTGCGCCCTGGCCGCCGGCGGCGCCAAGAAGGTGGTAGTCCCCGCCATGAACCTAGCCATGTGGAACACGCCCCAGGTCCAGGAGGCCGTAAGGCGGCTCGGCAAAGAGGCCCTCGTGGTGCCGCCCCTGGTGGAGGAAGGCAAGGCCAAGTACCCCCCACCCGAGGACGTGGCGGAGTACGTCATAGACGCCGCGGCGCCGAGGGATTACGAGGGGCTACGGGTGTTGGTGACTGCGGGCCCCACCCGGGAGCACCTAGACGATGTGAAGTACCTCACCACGCCCAGCAGCGGCTTAACCGGCTACTACTTCGCCAGAGAGGCCGCGGCCAGAGGCGCCGAGGTAACCCTCGTGACCGGACCCACCGACCTAAGGCCCCCCAGCAACGTCGCCGTGGTCAAAGTCACGTCGGTCCTCGAGATGTACCAAGCCGTCGCCGAGAGGGCGAAGCAACACGACGTCTTCATCTTCGCAGCCGCCCCCCTGGACTTCTACGTAGAGAAGAGAGTCGGCGGGAAGATCGACAGCTCCCTACCCCAGTACCAAGTGACGTTGAGGCAGGCGCCCAAGATAGCGCAAGACGTCAAGAAGCACAACCCCAACGCCTTCGTAATAGGCTTCAAGGCGGAACACAACGTCGACGAGGCGGAGCTTCTGGAGAAGACCAGGCGCAGGGTGGAAGACGGCGGGTGGGACATGGCGCTGGCCCACGACGTGGCTAAGATGGGCTTCGGCACCCTCAAAGACCAATACGTCTTAGTCACCAGAGAGAGGACCGAGGTGCTGGGCCCCGCCCACAAGCGGGAGCTGGCCAGGGTCGTGTTAACCGCGGCGAGAAGCCAGCTGAAGCGTCTTAACTAGCTGGTAGTGTTTCTGCTCGTCGAGCTCAATGGAGAGGATAAGCGCCCTCAACACGGGGTCCCCCAGCTTGTAGAGGTCGGCGATGCTCTCCCGCATGGCCGACTCCTCCTGAGCCAGCAGCTCAAGCTCCTCCCCAGCTACGTCGACGTCTTCCGCCTTCAGCCGGCCCCCCAGGTAGTCTAAGATCATGGTTAGTATCTCTGCGTGTCTCAGACTGTCGGCGGCGATCTGCATAAAGAGAGAACGCACCAGCGGATTCCTGACCTTGTAGGAGTAGGCCATAGCCCTGGTGGCCGTCTCCTGCTCAAGCCGGATCCGCTCTTTGATGACCTCCTCCAGCCCCGCCGAAGACCCCCTCTGAGCCAAGATGTTAGCCACCACCTTCGCAAGCTCAGTAACGTCGATAGGCCCCCTCACGCCTCTCTTCGCCGCGTCGACGAAGAGATCGGCGTGGCTTTTGACAAGCGCCATGACCCGGTCATCCCGCGCCAACTCCTGCACGTACTCGCCCCCCCTCTTCCCCGAGAGGTACATAGACACCGCGGCGGGCGTCAAGCCGAGAAGCCGCGCCGTCTCGTTAACGCTGAGCCCCCTATCCACCAGCTCCCGCGCCAACAAAGACCTGACGGCGGACAAAATGCGCTCCAGGCTCATGACGTTAAACCGTAGGCAGATTAAAAAGGTTCCTCAATTAACACTTATAAAATCGACCTAGACGCGAGTCCATGTACAGAGTATATGAGAGAAGGATGCAGATACCCATCAGAATCTCGAAGGGCGCCGACGAACAGGCCAGGCTTAAGAAGCTGGAGAGGTGGCCCCGGGAGGCCGGCACAACCGTGGTGCTGGACGAGTCGGGCTCAAACTTCGGCAAGCTTGTGCAGATATACGCCGCAGACTACGGCCTAGAGGTAGGCGAGAAGAAGTGGGACATCAAGAGCGAGGGCGACACCGTAAGGGCGAGGCTGGAGATACCCCTCCTAAGGGGCGGGGAGCCAAAGGGCAGGGCCGTCATGGAGGCCGCCATACCCAAGACCCCCACCGGCGAGGAGGGCAACAACTACGTCTACACCGCCGACGTCCAGTACTACATAGAAATGGACGAACAAGTACTCGCGGAGTCGACCACAAGCGGAATGGTGGAGTTCAGCCTCTGACGCCCCCCTCTAAAACCCTATAAACTCCCAACGACTATAGACAGTGGCTCAAATCGAGGTGGTTACGTATCTGCCCGCCAAAGTCGGCGTTTGTAGAGTGTGTGATTTGGCAGACGCCTTTAGGATTCAGCTACGCGAAGAGACTTGGGACGTAGACCTCTCTGCGTTGATGCAGGCCCTCGAGGAGGTGGATGCGCCGGTGCGCTTCACCTCCCCCTTCACCTTGAGGGGGCTCTACCTCATGATACGCCACGGCACCGGGAGGCTCCCCCTGGTGATCGTAGGGGGGAGGCTCGTGCATGCCGGCCCCGTCGGGGAGCCTAAGGAACTTGCTAAGAAAATACGCGAAGCCCTCAGCGACACCGGAGGAGTAGGCTAGCCGGGACACGTCGCCGCGTAGACGCCCATCCTCGCGTCGTAGAGACTACCCGGCGGCGGGGGCTGTTAGAGCAGGTCTATGAACGTGAACCGCTTCTCCAGTGGGGGGTGGGTTAAGAAGAGCTCGTCCCAAAGCGGCGCGGCGTAGATGCCTACAAAGGCGTAGATAAAAAGCGCCTTGATTTTGCTCTGTCTGACCTGTTCGTCGTCTGCAAAGTGTGTGAAGTAGTGTTTCCGTATCTTCTCCAGCGCCGACTTCATCGCCGCCTTCCCCGTAGCCCTAGCCCCCATCGCGTCGGCGTAGTACTCCCTAAGTCTGCTGAACGCCAGCACCAGGGTCTGCACAACGAGAGAAGCCGCCATGGCTAGAAGACCAAGGCCTATCGCGACTAGGGGGTTGCCCCTCCTACTGCTTCTCCTTAGGGAGGCCTCCACCAGCCCCCGCCCGACGTAATACAGCAACATGGGTAGCATGCCGAGGAGCAACATGACCACCAAGTCTCTATTGATGTGGTGGCCCAGCTCGTGCCCCACCACGGCCTCAAGCTCCTCTTCCGACAGCATCTTCTTAAGCGATTCCGTGACCGCCACGTACCTCCCCGCAAGGAGGTTGCCGTAGGCAAAGGCGTTCGGCGGCCCGTTCACCACCACCGCCTTGACCCTCCTGTATCCCAATCTTTCAGCCACCCTATCTACAACTCTCTGAAGCTCCACGTCGGGCCTTGCGTAGTAGGACCTGTTGATGAGGAAGGGCGACGCCACGTAGGCTGCGACGTTCGTCGCGACGACATACAGAGTTAGTCCATAGATGGAGAAGTAGAAGCCCCACTCCTCCAGCATGCTCAACACCGTGAGAACAAAATGAAGCGTCGCAGCCGTCAGCACCACGGCGAGAACCGCGGTGAACAACATGGCCAGCCTCAAAGCCACCCAACGAAAACTTTTATACCTAGCCACGCGGAGAGCCTCAGCCGACAACAACAACACGACGATGTACCCCACCACATACAACGCAACAGCAGCCGGGCTCCACGCAACCGACAACAAGCCTCTTCTCAACTCGTAAAGCCAGGCGCCAACATTCTCCATAAAAACCAAGTTACAACAAGTTAAAAACCTAACTTTCGTTTGACAGAAATCTAGTCTCTACATCTCGCGCCAGGGCCGACCGGCCGCATAAGGCCGCAGTTATGCGGCGTCCTTAACGTCAGTAGCTCAATGGCGCCGGGGGAAAATTCCGGCGCAGTCCACCTCGCCTCTAGCCAACCGTTCCATGAATTTCTGATACGTCTCCCATATGTCAAACAGCCAGAGGTTGACGCCGGGGTATGGACGCGGCGGCGTGTTGAGGAGCTCCTCCAGCTCCGCGGCCGAAAGCTTCTTGTAGTAGTGGCAGGGCTCTTTGAGCAACAAGAGCCGCCTATACTCCCGCGCCATGTCCTCAGTTACGGGGGTGCCGGGGGCCCCCTCCACCTCCTTCAGGAGCGGCTCTACGTCGTCTAGCGAGATGTTGCTCCTATACCCCCGACGCGTCCACTCGTCCACGGCGGCGTAGAAGTACCGCACCAAGTCCTCCACGTAGGGACCCGCGTCGTACATCAACACGATGGGGTGGCTCAGCCAGCCCCGGCGGCCGTCCCTCAGAACGCCGCGTCGCCGGAGGATCGCCAAGAGGACTTGTTTAAGCTCCACCCTCTGCTTCCCAAGCCTCCTGTCGTCTAGAAAGGAGGCGCTCCTCCCCTGGTCTACGTAGGGCCGGAACACCTGCACGAGTTAAATAAATGGCCCAGATTTTAACTCGTGTTAAGAGGCTTCGGCGTATTGCTCCCCGTCTTCAGCCTCCCCGGCGGATGCCACGTAGGCGACATGGGACCCGAGGCGTATAAATTCGCGGAGTTCCTCGCCGACGCCGAAGCCACGTACTGGCAGGTCCTGCTCCTGGGCCACACCGCGCCGGAATACGACGACTCCCCCTACAGCGCCCTCTCCATGCTGGCAGGCAACCCACCCCTCATAAGCCTAGACAAGGCAGCGCGCGACGGCATACTCACGCGGGCCCCGCCCCGATGCCAGCCTACAGACAAGGCAGACTACGAGGCGGCGTGGCAGATTAAGAGGCGGCACCTGGAGGAGGCCTTCGAGAAGAGACGCGGCTGGGGGGAGTTCGAGGAGTTCGCCGCAAGAAACAGCTGGTGGCTGGAGCCATACGGCGTATACATGGCCCTCCGGGAGGCCTACAGTGCCCCCTGGACCCGGTGGCCCAAGGAGCTGAGAGAAGGGGTAGATCTGCCGGAGGAGCTGAGGCGCAGGTCCCAGTTCTACCAGTACGTCCAATACGTCTTCTGGAGCCAGTGGCTGGAGCTGAGACGCCACGTCAACAACCTAGGCATCTTCATCATAGGGGACCTCCCCATATACCTAGCCCACGACAGCGCAGATGTCTGGGACGGCCGCAGATACTTCAAGCTGGCGCCAGACGGGGTCCCCCTCTACGTCTCGGGCGAGCCGCCTGACTACTTCTCCCCCACGGGACAGCTCTGGGGGACCCCGGTCTACGATTGGGACGCCGTGAGGCGGGACCGCTACGCCTGGGGGGCCCGGAGGCTGAGGCGGATGCTGGAGGCCTTTGACTACATACGCCTTGACCACTTCCGCGGCTACGTTGCATATTGGGAGGTGCCCCACGGCGAGGAGACGGCCGTGAGGGGCAGATGGGCCCCGGGGCCAGGCGAGGAGCTGTTCAAAGCCGTGGAGGACGCCTTGCAACGGCTCATCGCGGAGGACCTCGGCCTCATCACGCCAGACGTAGTCGAGCTTAGGAGACGGCTGGGGATACCCGGCATGAGGGTGCTCCAGTTCGCCTGGGACGGGAACCCAGCCAACGAGCACAAACCCCACAACTACGAACGCAACCTAGTCGTCTACACTGGCACCCACGACAACAACACCCTGCTTGGCTGGTGGCGGGAGGAGTTGGCTCCCCGGGCGAGGCGCGAGGCCCTGGCCTACATGGGTGGGTGCAGAGGTGCGGTGAACTGGTGCCTCGTGAGGCTCCTCTTCTCCACTGTGGCCGAAGCGGCCGTAATCCCCATACAAGACGTCCTCGGCCTAGGGAGCGAGGCCAGGATAAACAAGCCCGCGACCTCCCGCGGCAACTGGAAGTGGCGGCTCCGCGCCCAGCCACCCCCCGCCTACGCCAAGAGGCTCAGACGCCTGGCGAAGCTCTACGGGAGATAAACACATAAAGATGTGGACGGGGCTCCGCGTGATGAGGTGTGCCGCAACAGAAATGTGAAGACAAACCTCCGCCTGACCTGCCCCCCAGAGGAGCGCCAAGGGCAGGTCCGCCCGCGGGCTCTAGACCTGCCTCTGCTACAGCCGCCGAGGCTGGCGTATCACCGCGGTGATAGCCCTTTCTCAACGCCTAACTGCGAAGGTTGCCGGTCGGCGGCTCGGAGGCTACGGCTACGCAGGTCGCTAGCTCTTGTTGCCGAGTCTCTGTATTTGTTCTTGGATTTTTTCGGCGAGCCAGGTCAACTCGTCGAGGTCCTCCGGCGTGAGGTCTTGGCGCCACTTCTCCACTACCCGCGACAGTAGCTGGAGAGTGAAGTGGAGGAGGGGCCAGTAGGGGTGGTGCTCCGCTATGCTGTCTGCTAGCCTCTGGAGCTCCTCCACTCTTTTCTGCATCGCGGTGGTTACGTCAGGCTCCATAGCCGCGCCTCTTTTGCGGCGCGCCCCGCGCCGTCTTCGGTCCTCCGGGGAGTCGCCGTTGCGAGGTACTGGCGTAGGAGGTTGGGCAGCACCACGTTTACCACCTTGTCCCAGTCTTGCCTAATGGCGTCTCTCAGCCAGCGGCAGTTAGTTCCGCCGTATTCAGCGTAGTAGAGGGAGAGGGCTCTGTCTAAGAAGTCGTAGATGGGGTGGCTCTGGCCCCGCCTCTCCACCTCCAGGGCCAGGTCGCGGCGGCCCCAGCCCTCCAGCAGTCTGAGAACCTCGGAGTGGAGGAGGGAATAGATCACCTCCTTGCTCATGTCTGCCCCTCCTCTCCTCTATATATAGTCTTCTCTCCTCGCCACGTTTCTCGGCTGGCCGCCCATGGCCCAGGTTACCACGTTCTTCACGGCCTCCATGGCCATGCGGCGCCACACCTCCTCGTTGCCGTATCCCCCGGCC
>Ga0080005_174305_pt1 | contig 11948 bp, 11 predicted proteins | sample JossMetagenome_2_FD_69208 | JGI IMG/M metagenome (GOLD analysis project Ga0080005, IMG submission 69208) | Hot spring sediment microbial communities from Joseph's Coat, Yellowstone National Park, USA - JC3_ASED (SPADES assembly) (version 2) | ecosystem: Environmental > Aquatic > Thermal springs >... | reverse complement strand
TAAAAAAGAGGATTTAATGTACGACCCAATCCTCGACTCAACCGAGGTAATACCCTAAGTAAAAGCAAAAATAACACTAAAGCTCTAATAATACGGCCCCGTAGCTCAGCCAGGAAGAGCGACGGCCTTCGGAGCCGTAGGACGTGGGTTCAAATCCCACCGGGGCCGCCAGTTTTGCGTTCTATCCTCCATATATTCGTACTCGTGTCGTTTATGTTTTTCGTGTCACCCATTTACGAAAAGCTTTTAAGGTGGTTTTTCCATAAATGGGTGTCATGGTTGATTGCAACCTGCTTGACCTCTCCCAAATAGGTGAGGAGCAGAGGAGAACCATTATTGAGTTTGTTAGGGAGAGGAAGGGTGTTAAGCCTAAGGATCTTGGTGTTACTGATGCCTACCTAAGGATGGTTAGGTCAGGTAAGGCCAGGGCTGGGGATGGGTTGTTATGCCAGGCGTTGAAATACGTCACCGAGGATGAACTGAGGCTGTTGTTGAAAGGCATTGTGCCCGAGGCTAGGGCCAGCCTCAATGATGCTGTCAGGGTGATAGCCACGGCTAGGGTGGACCCGGAGTTTCGTGAGTTCCTGCTGGGCTTGATCAAGGAGTACCTAGGGGATTACATAACGACGCTTCAGCAGACCTGGCACGTGACTGAGAGGGACATTGAGGATTTCGTGAAAGCCAAGAGGTTGAAGGGCGTTACTGAGAAGACGCTTAGGGACTACACTCACTACCTCAGGGAGATGCTCGCCGAGTTGGATTGGACCCTAACGCCTGACGGGATTAGGGAGTACCTAGCCGAGCTCAGAGAGGAGGGTGAGGAGCACGTCCTACACCACCTAACAACAGCCCTCAAGTCCCTGCTGAAGACGGTGCTTAAGCCTAAAGACCCGGCATTGTTTAGGGCTTTGTATGACGTGTTCACAGTCTATAAACCAAAGAGCAATAATAAAGCCAGGCTGCCGACTATTGAGCAACTACGCCTAATATGGCAGGACCTGCCGACTATAGAAAGCAAATTCTACTTTGCCCTGCTTGCCGAGACTGGGCTTAGACCAGGTGAGCCGTTTTTGCTAAGCATTGAAGACCTAGACCTAGAGCACGGCGTGCTCAGGGTTGGGAAGGTAACGCCCACAAAGCGTGCATTCATAGCGTTCCTAAGACCAGAGTTCCTCGAGTGGGTTAGGGGCAACTACCTCCCGCATAGGGAGGCATGGGTCGAGAGGATGGCTAAGGCGTGGTTGGCGAGCAACCTGTTCGGTAGGGACGTGATTGAGAACGCAAAACGCAAACTAATCCCGTTTGACCAATCGAGGCTTAGGCGCGAGATTAAGGATACAGCCAGGCAGGTGTTGAACAGGGAGTTTGAACTCTATGAGCTACGCAAGTTCTTTGCAACGTATCTCATTTCGCAAGGCGTGCCCGAAAGCATTGTCAATACTTTGCAGGGGCGTGCCCCACCCAGCGAGTTTAGGGTGCTCATTGAGCACTACTGGTCACCGAGGCACGAGGAGTTACGCCAATGGTACATCAAATTCGCACCCAAGGTCTGCTGCTAATTACTAATTATTATAGGTAGTTTTTGCTCGGCACAATCGACACCGCAGTGAGTGCACGAGGGAGTTAGGCGAAACTTTCAACCACTCAAACATAGCAATTGCTATGTAAAAACTAGGCGGGCACCCGCTCTTGGCTATTGAAAAACTTGAGGTCGCACGCAAATTAGTTCCAACTGTTTGAACCCCCGCTACATGAATTGGTTACTAATCCACGACCCCTTCTCCACCATAGAACAATTGTTCAAGTCCATGGGTCAAAGATCTGGCAATTTGTTCCACGATCATTTGTAAACCTCGATAGTTGTACATAGCAATTGCTATGTACGATGTGAACCCCAGGTTCAAACACCGTACTATTACGTACTATTAGATTATTATTATCACAATTATTGTTATCACAAAAATACTTAAAATAAAAATACTAAAATACGGGCGACCCATTAGAAAAGTTTATTAAGGGTAGGGGGAGAATCAGCAGCTAGGGGAGTGCGGATGAGGAAGGAAGTAACCAAGCTCATCACGGATCTAGAGTCCCTAGGCTCATCACTGGGTGGGGATTTGCTGAAGTCGGTAATAAGTATTGCGCTGTTGCCGCTGACTTTGGTATTGGTGGGTCATGTTGTTAAGAATGGGTCTAAGTGGATTCTGGTGCTGGTTAATACACGTGTAAATCCTGAGTCGTACGACCTATTGAGCAAGTTCGTGCACAAATATGTTGCGGTACATGTTGTTGACCTTGGCATTTACCTCACGGCAATGTTGGTTAAACGTAAGGATGGCAGGTACGTTTACGTCAACATACCATCAAAGCTCAAGCCGTTCTTCGCCCCAGCGTGGCTTGAGGACAAACCCCTCACCGTGCTCGTGACAATAGACCCGAGACTGCTACAAAACACGCAGGGGTGAGCTGCATGTCTTATAATCCCTACAGGCCTAAGGCGATACAGAATCAACAAAAAGCACAGGCAAGGTCTCAGGGTAAGCCGCAGCAGCAACAGCAGCCTAAGCAGCAGGAGGGTAAGCCGAAGGACTTCGGTGGTTTCGATAGTTTAGTACTCGATCAAAGATGTAGGATTAAGACCGGGACTGGCGAAGTCATTGAGGGCTTAATCACCGCCACAAGTAAATTCTGGTACCTCGTGAATGTCAATGGCCAAATTGTAATCGTGAATAAAGCCTACGTCATGATGGTCATGCCCATTCAACCACAAAACAACAACACAAACACAGCGGGTGGCAGCAATGGCGGAGAACAACCCTCAAGGTCAAGGTGATGCAAGAGCTAATAAGGCTTTCTCCGAGGGTCAGGGCACTGGGTCTACTGATCTTCTTAAGTCTAGCGGTAATACTGAGGAGGGAGGGTTCTTTGTTTTCCACGTTGATGGTAAGCCTGGTGCTAACTACCTGGTCGAGTTCGATGGATACGGCATATACCTGAACGCGACGTACATCGGCAGTGTAAGCGCTCTCCTCTCCGAGACTAAGGAGGACTTCGAAAGGGCGGTTGCGGAGGCGATTAATAACCTGAGACAGGGTGGCGTCTCGATTAGCAGGGATGATTTAACCAGGTTGATAGAGCAAATCAGGGTTGGTGACTATGAGACTTTCACCGAGGATTTAATCGACATAAACATAGCCCTTTACATGCTCAATGAGTTGAATAAAACAACTAAGCTGAGTGAAAGAGTTACCATTGCTGCCGAGTACCTGGTCGATGCAGCCATTGAGCACTTTGACTACATCAGGAACTTCACGACATCCTCGGGCGCCAGCCTAGGGCTTCACTGCTGGGATGGTAAGCGTTACAAGCCGTGCAAGGATGACGTTAAGGGGTGGCTTGAGGAGGTGTACAAAGCCCTGAGACTCGAGTACTACGGTATTCGATACACGGTGTTGAGAGAGGAAGTAATGGCTAGGTTGGAAGATAGGACCAGGGAGAAGATTGAGTATGAGCTATCGATGATTGTGTTCAACAATTGCGTATTCGATTGGGAATCACTCGAGTGCTTGCCTCACGACCCCGAGAAAATCGTTTTCCATTACATACCTCACGACTTGGATGTGGGCGTCTTAAAGGAGGCATTGATTAACGGCGTTACCGAGGATTTGGCTGCCAAGTACACTCCTAAGACCCTTAGGGCGTTTAAGGACTGGGTTGGTGATAAGTGGGTCCTGTTGTACGAGATCTTGGGCGCAATCCTATACCTGAGACCAATCAAGAAGGCCGTGTTGTTCACAGGACCTACGGACTCGGGGAAGAGTACCTGTATTAACTTTTACAAGGAGTGTATTGGCGAGGAGAACTACGCGGCGGTGCCCCTGCAAGCCATCACGAGTATGGATGGTAGGTTTATCGCATCAATGATTTACGGCAAGCTAGCCGACTTCTGGGCTGACCTGCCAGGAAAAGTGATTGAGGACGTTGGGATGTTCAAGGTACTGACCGGTGGTGATTCAATCTACATCGATAAGAAGCACAAGGAGCCTTTCACGTGGACGCCCTACACGAAATTCATATTCAGCGCCAACGAGCCACCACCTGTCACTAATGCCGACGAGGCGTTTTGGAACAGGTGGGTCGTCGTCGAGTTCGCAAGGACTTTTCCGCAAAAGATTGAGAACTTCGAGAAGGCACTAGTCGATGAGATACCCCAGGTGCTCGCAATAGCGATAGCGGCGTTCAAGGTCGTCCTGGATAGGGGAGCCTTCAGCTTCGAGGACACGCCTGAGGATGCCAGGTTTAAGTGGATGAGTAGGTCGAATAGTGTCTTCGCATTCATACAGTGGTTAAGGAGCAATAAGGCACTCATTGAGGATCCAGCAGGTAGGGTTAGGGTTAGTGAGCTGTATAGGTACTATGTAGCGTGGTGCCAGGTGAATGGCAGAAATGCGTTAGGACAGAATGTATTCACTATAGAGCTGAAGAAGCAGGGTTTCGAAATAAGGACGCCTGAGAGAAGGTCCACAATAATCGGCTACAAGTTGGACACGGAAGCGTTAAACAAGCTACTCGGCGAGGAGGACCAGGGCCTCCTAGGGAGCAGCGACGGCGAGACCGACAGCGGAGGGCAATGAACCTTTTAAAAATCGTGGTTTTTATATAGACTATGTAAAACCGTTCAATTCCCGAGTGAATCAGGTGAATCACTTTTTCTTTTTTCCTTTCTCTGCGCATTTTATTTTGTCTAATCCACGATTTAAAAGACGATTTATAAAGGACAAGTTAGCTCTTAAAACAAAAACTGATTCACCTGATTCACGTTTTATCACTGAAGTTTCAGTGTTGTTCACACGTGAACGGTTGTAATACATCTATATAAAATATGTAGGTACTCACGGCATCGGAGGCTGCTGAGGTGCTCGAGGAAAAACACCTTCGCCGATCCAACACGCTTTAGGGGTTGAATCGTCTTTCCACCAATTTTGGTGGAAAGCCTTTAGTGATTGATCCTAAACTCATTAAGAGTTGAATGTTTTTTGGCCTAAACTTAGGCTAAAATCCATTCAATCCCCAAAACACACAACCAACCACCAACGACTTTCCACTAATTTTAGTGGAAAGTCGTTTTGCAGCTGCTGTGGTTGGGGTTTCGATAGTTCTAAAAGCTCCGATAGTTCCAATACTTCCGCTAGTTCCGCTAGTTCCAAAAGGTTCGTAGTTGCACTAGTTTTTTCTAGTAGTAGTTGTTAGGTAGTTAGTGGGTAGTTAGGGGATAGTTAGAGAGTAGTTAGTTGCTATTAGTGGTGGTTAGTTGCTAGTTGGGCGCTGGTTGGTGCTAATTGGTTCTAGTTAGTGGTGGAGGGAGTTTTGGGGGTTGAATGGGGTTTACCCTAAGTTTAGGGTAAAGGATTTAGGAGTAGAAAATTACTATAACGTCTCATTAGGAATAGAATGATGTTTGCCTTAATTTTGGTGGAAAATCTCATTCAGTTTTTAAAGTGTATTAAGAATAGAATGGTGTTTCCCTCAAATTTGAGGGAAACACCGTTCCATTCCTAAATCCTTTGGCCTAAGTTTAGGCCAAAAAACGTTCAACTTCCAATAAATTTGAAACCTAGAAACCTCAAAAACTCTAGAAACTTCTAGAAGCCCTCTAGAAACTACTAGAAACCCTCCATACCAACAGAAATTTCTTCTCCACTAATAGCAGCTAATAGCAACTTATCCCTTACTAGAAAAAACTAGTGCAACTACGGAGAGCGCTCCTAGTGCTCCTAGTGCTTCTAGCGCTCCTTCATATTAAGGCGCTCCTAGAGCTGCTGCAAAACAACGTAGGTTGACAACCAATACTACACCAAACAATTCAACTCCCAAAACAACGATACGTTCTATTCCTAATTCCACGGCGGCTTATCGACAGGCTTACGAACGTAAACCCTGCTCGTTGAGCCTATAGAGCCTGTGTCTCCTGCCTCCTGCCTTAATCCACGCCCTCCTGATGACATGCTTTTTCGCCAACTCGCTCAGGTATGCATTAAGCAACGACCTAGACCAACCACGCTGGTTCACGAAGTACTCGACCAACTCATCATAAGTCGCCATCCTGGTGCTCTTCCTGGCTAGGTACAGGACTAGCTCCATCTTTTTAGAGATCCTCTCGCTAAGCATCACGTGAAGTTATCATAAACTAGGTTTAATAATTAACTGCCAGGCTTACTCGAGTATTCGTTTCCAGCGTTCACGAAGGCAAAGGTAGGTTTAATACTAGTGCTAAACCTCTAATTAGCAGCTCCAGACTGCTTATTTCCCACAAAAACCAAATTTTAGGTGTAGGTTTAATGCACATGCTGGCGGCTCCTCGCCCTAAAGGGTGAGGGTTCTACGCCCACTGGGGCTTCCTCTCATGACTCAGGCACCCCCTCACGGGCGTGGCATCACAGCTTGGTGCCTGCCGCTAACTTCGGGCGGTGTATGGCTCATCGTCTACTAGACTCGCCGTACACCAACTCAAATGCATATTAATGAAACGACTTAAAAACGCCCCTAGAAGGGGCGGGGCTTGGTATTTTGTCAGTATTAATTTTTTATAAGTGGGGCTGGGGGTATTGGTTGATTGATGAGGTTGAGGAAGACTGTGAGTGGTTTGCCATTCAGGACTAGGGTTTACATAAACAACCAAGTACTCCTACCAGCAAGCCTCATTAGGGCTTTGGGTATTGAGGGTGCTGGTTATGCTGATGTAATCATTAGGTTTAATGGCAAATTAATCGAGATTAGGGATGTAAAACTGCTGAGGAATAGGAGGGCGGTTAGTAGGCAGTTCACAATACCGAGGGAGGTGAGGGAGAAATACGGAGTAGGACCACTGGATGAGGTTGAGATAGTCCAGGTGAAGCCAAAGAGCACAATGGAGGTAATCAAGGGCACACAACCTCATTAGGAAATAGAAAGTAATTTAAAACCTACATGCTATCACAACCATAGATGGTTAATCACCAATTCAGAGACTTGGAGGTTCTCGTTAGGGTGGGTATTGAGTTAATCCTTAAGGCTAGGCTTGGTGAGGTGAGCATTGATGATGCATTGGATGGTCTTTGGGAGGTCTTGGTCAACATAGACTATGAAGTGAGGCAGTTGAGATACGCAAAAACCCTCAGCAATTAAACCCTCCTCAACGTGATTATGTACCCAACCCCCACCCTCCTATAGGTTATTGAGTATAAACCCTTGAATGCCTCATTGACTAGTCCCTGTATGTAACCCAGTGTGCATGATAATTCGATATTCTCATCAAACGGTTCCGCAATGACTGCCTGAATCTCATTGCCTGAGGGCTTGAACTCAACAAGCCTGAACCTATTGAATGCCGACGCAACCAAAAGCCCCATGTAAATGCTCCGCTCTGGAGGTAGGTTTAGGGATTCTGCCACCCTCCTACCTAACTCATGACCAACCCTACGGAGGACTGCCTTAACATCAACACCAATTTGGGTTAGGGCGTTCGAAAGAGCCTCCATGAAGAACTCCCTGGGGAAAACCAGGGGTTGTATTTGCACGTTAAGTGCGGCTATGAACTCGATATCCCCCACCTTGCGGATTTCATCAATAATGCCTAAATCAACACCTCCCTCAACCTCAAGCATCAATGCTTGGGAGTTACCAACAACATTCCTAATATTAACACCCCTAGACCTAAGTATTGAGGCTATTTCAGAAAGGATTCCAGGCCTATCCCTAACAACCCTAAATAACAACCAAACCATTAAGAATAATTGAAAAATTCGACTTAATAAATGTCGTGCCAAGGATATTAACAAATCATTGATGGAATGATGAGTGGTGTGTGAGCACCCCAATAACACATTCACAAATACTCAAAGAACATCGACAAAAACAATCACCGAGCAAAACCCAGAATTATGAAAAAGGACAAAACTAGGCATGAGTTTGAGGTACCTCCTCAACTCCTCATGCACTGGCTATTCTCCAAACACCCATTACAAGCCTTAAAAACCAGTAAGCCAACCACCGATGAATCCAGGTAAGGCAATGAGGGGTAGGGGAATCTCCTCAGTCCTCACTGCCGTAATAATGGCACTAGCCATAATAGCCGTTATAGCCTTCATAGCCATCTCCTGGCCAATGATTAAGAGTGGCTTTGATAAGAACTACTGGAGCGGTTCAATGGGGCTGTACACGCTCAAGTTCACAAACTCATCATACGCATACGCCCAGAACGGCGTTGGTGGTTCACTAAGTAGTAACCCATCGCCGATTGGTTACTGCATTGCCTACGGCAACAACTCCACAAACGCAACCTACACATGCCCATCAAACACACCCAGCTACCAGGGGTAATCGGTGGTTGTACCTTTAAAAGCCATTAGCTAAATTACTGATGTCGTCAGTAATAGAGGAAATACTAACATCAACAATAGGATTCGTAATAGCAATGGTTATACTAAGCGTAGTGATAGGCGTTGGGCTCTACGGCTACTGGGTCTACGCCAACCACGTAACCCTCGAGAACTACCTATGGCCAATAGCAGAGGTACTACCCTACAAGGGCAGCTACTTCCTAGCCATCGTAAACACGGGCAATGAGCCATTCTACATCGAGCAAATCTACCTAAAGGGAGGCTCGGTACTGACGCCAAACCAAGCCATAAACCCAAACCTCAATTGGTGCTCAACAAGCAACACAAAGCTAATGCATAATGAGTGGTGGTGCGGCGAGGTCAAACAACTACCCGTCGCCGTCAGGGTATGCTCCGCCCTGGATCCCCAAGTGTGCGTTGTAGCCTCAGTCCACGGCTGGTCAGTGGTAACATTCAACCAAGCAACATTCGGCATCTCGAACTGCCCAGTACTAGCGTCAGTCAGTGACTCGCAGGGCGCCGGTTGGGAGGTGGAGTGGACTATGGCTGGTGGTTCATACTCGGTCAGTGAATCAACGAGTTATCAATGGTGCATCCTACCACCCTACTACCCAATAACCATCAACTTCCAAGCAGGAATAATTCAAAGCCCAAGCGGCTATCAATGCCAGATAAGCCCGAGCCAAGCCCAAGTCAACTACAACGGCACACCAACAACCGTGCCATTCACAGTAACATGCCAACAATCACAATCGTCACCGCCAGGCGGTGGCAATAATAACAATAACTACTTCGTCTATGTGACAGTCACTGGCGATAGTTATGGTGCGGGTTGGGAGGTTAGCTCGGGCGACTACGACATAACTGGCACCGGCAACGTGAATAATGAGAAGCTTGCAATAAGTGGGCCCGGGATCACGATTAGGGCCTGGATAACCAGCAACCCAAGCGGGTACACATGCTCGATAAGCCCAAGTAGCTACTCAAATGTGCAGAACGGAAGCACATACACATTCACAGTGAACTGTGTACAAGGGCCATCACAGCCGGGCACCTACGGGTGCCTCCTAACGGTGCAGGGGCAAACCAACCCATCGGGGATAGCGATAGTGAGTGTGAGCCCAACAAGCACCTTCGTGCCTAGTGGGCAGACGCAGTCCATCACAGCCTACGCCCCACTACAGGTGGGTGGTAACCCATGGTACGAGTTCGACAGCTGGTCGGGCAGCGTGACGAGCGGGCCAGGCTCATTAAGTGAGCATACAACAGGGATTACAGGCAGTGATGCGTACTCCACTTGGATATACACATGCCCAAGCGGGCTAACGAGCAACGTCCCAGTGACAGTGACAATAACGGCCAACTACGTATATGACTACATAGACCTCGTAGGACCAACGGTTGTTTCATCATCACCAGTTAAGTACACCCTCGAGTGGAACGTAGCCCCCGGCAGTGCGGACCAAGTCAGTTGGTCAGTATCCTATGGCACAACAACGTTTACGGTCTCGGCAACACTGTACTACACTGAGTACGGGAAATCGCTCAGCGGCGGCTCATCACTCCAGGCAACCGTCTACTGCTCCGTGGGCCAGCCGCACATTACCGGCGCATCAATCATAGGCCCAACAACGTATGTAACCAGCGGGTCAAGCGGCACAAACTCAGTGTATGTAGAAGTAACCTGGCAGTGCTTTGTGGGCAGAAGCCCACAATGACAAAGTTGGGACTTTTAATTTTTTAAAATTTTTCAATCCCCTCTTTTTCCTAACTTGTTGGGTATGGCAGTGATGTATTCACTGCGGTTACATTCATGTTCCAGACCCAATAACCGAAGGTATTATACTCGTAAGTTCGCTCTATCGCGCTCGTTGATAGGTAGCCCTTAGTCATTGCAATCCACGCTTCAGAGAATGGCCAATCATACGGTATTGGGTACCTCATTATTACACCTGGATCCACCGGCCCTATTACCGTCCAATTGCAGGCAAATGGCGTTACTACACCCTGTAATACGCCACCAGGCATGGGCACTCCTGGTATGAAGAGTACTGTGTACGTCCTATTGTAGTAAAACACTGTGGTTGTATTAATAAATGGTGGCTGCGGTGAATAGGGATTCACATACTGCGACATCACTACCATATAACCACCCGTGTTGTTTATCGCCGCGGCATAGAAATGCGGTGTGGGACCAAAACCTGTCCAATCACCGAATATATATGCACTCGACGCATTGATAGCATTTGGAACAAATAGTTCGCCATACATGGCCCATAACTCCGTCACGTTTATTGAGCTGCCGATGGCGTAGATGAATGTTGGTGAGAAACCACTCATTTGCATTACACCGTATGGGTAGTAGTACGTGCCATTCGGCTCAGGCTCTATTGATTGATTGAACTTGCTTAGTAGTTGTTGTGGTATTATCATGATGCCTATTGTCGTCATCGAACCCCACGTTGATTCATTGCCCTCGTAGTAGTATGGTGTTGCGTTGTCGTAGACGAATGTAACTATCCAGCACCTGAGGCCGTTCCACCCAAACATGTTATTGAAGTATGTTGATAGTGACTCATTAAGCCCAACAGGCACGTAAACCGTCCTGTTTATGTAGACTGGCACTGTCTGGTTGATGTACCTAACCACCGTTTGGTTTATGTACTTAACCACCGTGTGGTTCACTGGCACGTAGATTGTTTGGGTCGCCGTTGATGCTAAGCCCAGCTTCTCGGCTATTGGTTTCAGCACAGCAACGTGTGGGCTCAGCACCACTATGACCAGCGCTATGGCTAGCGCTATGACTATAGCCCTCATTCCCCACGACATTAGGCTCCAGTCATAGGCTAGGTCAACCATATTTATCGATTAACCACGCCAGGGCTTAAAAGGCATTATATACAAGCCATTGACAAGTGAACCGAAACTTTCGCCCCACAGGTGAATAGGAACTACCTGCAGGTGATGCCGGCACACCTGGGGCTTGCTTGGAAATAAATACTTGTGTGAAACTTTCACTGAACACCCCAATTAAATTAGTAACTTCTCCTCTTTAGCTATTAATGTTTAGAAAAGTATTTATTTTGGATGCCGGGCTTTTTAAACCGTAATGGCTAATTGCGGCAATGGTAGATGCCCATACTGCGGATCGTGCCTAATTGTCAAAGAGTGGAGGCTCGTTTGCCCGAGGTGCGGTTACGAGTTTGGGGGCGAGGCAATTTACGAACACATCACGGGTAGACCAAGCACGTATGTGAGGGTGGAGTTATTGAGTAGGAGGCGTTGGGCTGGGGTAATGGGCGTGAAGATACGAGGTATTACAGAGTTAAGGCAGTGGATTGTCTCAAAAACAAACAGCCAGAAAGGCGCCGGGGATATGACCAATTACGCCGAGAGACTGGCGAGGGCGCTAATCGAGACTGGGTACTTCAGCGAGGATGAGGCTAGGAAGGTGGCTGGGGCATTCGTTAAACAGTACAGGGCCCTTAGGCATGGGGATGGTGTAAGGGGATCCCTGCCCAAGGTGGAGACTGTGGTTGAGGTCCTCAACTCAATAACGAGCGGTAGATC
>Ga0080005_143358_pt1 | contig 11973 bp, 24 predicted proteins | sample JossMetagenome_2_FD_69208 | JGI IMG/M metagenome (GOLD analysis project Ga0080005, IMG submission 69208) | Hot spring sediment microbial communities from Joseph's Coat, Yellowstone National Park, USA - JC3_ASED (SPADES assembly) (version 2) | ecosystem: Environmental > Aquatic > Thermal springs >... | reverse complement strand
ATGCGCTCGCTGATGCCGCGTCACTGTAGCTGATAGAGGCGGTTTCGTAGCCGCTGTGGAGTGTGGCTGCCGATGCTGCTGCCGAGTCGTCGTATTTCGTCGAGATGGTTTCGTAGCCGCTGTGCAGCGTTGCCGTTGTCGCCGATGCCAGGTCATCGTACTTGGCTTTTACTGACTCGTAGCCGCTGTGGAAGGGCGGCATGGCCGCTGACGCCGACTCGGAGTAGGCTACCACCGCCTTGTCCTGGGCCTCGTGCGTCTTCGGTGCCGGTTTAGCCGCCTCAGCTGCAGCGCGCCTGACTATGAGTATGTAAATAGCGATGGTAGCAGCGATTGCCAGCAATAGTAGCAGCTCGTCCTCCCTTACCTCCTCGGCCACCCGTCACACCTGTATGGATATCTTGACCCTCACGTAGTCTCCCTTCGCTACCGGCTCGGCCTGGACGTAGTCCCACACCACCAGCCCGCCGCCGCTTACAGTGTCCACCAGCCTTATCCTTTTGATGTACTCGTTCGCCGTGGTCGTGGTGGTGACCTCCATGTTGCCGGTGTCGTACGTGACCTGCTTCGCAACGTCGTCCGCCGTCATCTGTATGTTTGTGCTCTGGGCTATAACCGTAGCCGCGTCACTCGCTATCACCTCGCACTTATTAGGCTTGAGCGAAATGCCGCCTGGAAAGGCTGACGACCTGCCCAGCAGTATTATCTTGCACACGGCGGCTAAGAGCCTGTACTCGCTGCTGGTCATGTCGAGGTTGTAATTTGAGAGAAAGCCCGTGGGTGTGGCTCTGTCCGGGGTGAGGGTGAGCGTCCACTCGAAGTTGACGGGTATGCCGCTGACCACGCTGACCTTGGACGCCAGGGCTGTGTAGAAGTAGCTGTAGCCCCCAGCCGTCACTATGCCCAGCGCGTCTAAATCGTAGCTGCTCGTCGGCGTGTAGCTGCCGTAGATTCTGATCTTATTGGGCGCGGGCATCTCGTAGTTGAAGCTCGTGGTCTCGTCCCTGACAGTCTCCGCGGAGTAGAAATTGATTTTTGATATTCTGTCGAGCTTGGCTGTACCCGCCAGCTCGGCGAATATGTGCTCCCTCAGCGTGGTGGTGGGCGAGCCAAGCTTGGTGAACCTTTTGCCGTTGACCGCCACCTCGTGCTTAACCTTCATGCCGTCCACCACCCGGTAGTTTGCGCCCGCCTGCTAATAAGCCTACCTCCGCGTCATCATCATTATGGCTAGGGCTATCGCTGCACCCGCAGCTAAATAGAGCATGTTCCTCGTGTTGTTCAGCTCCGCCTTGAGCCTCTCAACTTCTTCATCTCTCTGCCTTATAACCGTTGTGAGGCCGCCGTAGTATGTTGACGGGTTGACCAGCGGGGATGTCATTATCTGGCTGAAGGCTTTGGCGCGCTCGCTTGGGTCCTGTATGCTGTTGACGTACTCCATCACCTTGCTGAGCGTGTTGTTGTACTGCTCCATCACCTGCCTGTACACGTCGGCAATGCGCTTGTCCCTCTCGGACTGGGTGTACGTTGACACCATCGTGGTGATGTCGTGGATTATCTCGGCTATCCCGGGCAGCGCCATGATGAACACTATGAGCGCGAAGACGACGACCTCCCACGCTATGTCCTGCTCGTAGTCCACATAAATGTACTCCCCATCGAAGCTGATTGAGACAATTGGCAGGTTGATGCCCAGGCGCTGGAGCGTTGCTGATATCACGTGGGCGAAGTACATGGCTGGGTTGCCTATGAACGCGCCGTAGAGCTTCGAGAGGAAGTCGTCGAGGTAGCTGAAGCCGGGCAGACCGAAGAGCCTGAGAAACGACATCGGCGTGTACTTCACCTTCAACCTGACGATGAACTTGTCGCTTGGCCCCCAAAGCATGACCGTGTCAGGAGCCGTGTCTATCTTGAACGTCCTGTAGAACTTGCCACCTCTAACGGCGGAGTAGGCGAACGCCTCGGCGATACCGTTGCTTGCAGGCAGTGGCATGTTGGATGATGTTCCGGTTGCGAAGACGGTTACGCCGTTGAAGTGGCACACGTAGGCCCAATCCACCGTTGCTGCCCCTCCCTGGGGGTAGGTGAACGAAACCGTCCTGACCGGGCTGCCGTAAACGTAGCTGAGCGCGTGCCTCTCAATCAGGTTGTTGGACGTGTCGTATATCTCGATGAACAGTGGTATAACTTTTGGCGCACCGATTGAGTGTGGGTTTGTATCCCAGATTTTGAGCACAAACCTACCGGAGCGGTTTGCACCCGTCAGCGTGTCGTCCAGGTATGTTGCCGCGTCGTCGTACACCTTCAGCCTGACCGTCAAGCCACCGGTGTCGATGAGCAGGTAGGCTGGCACGTCGTATGCGTGGAAGTAGTTCCTGTGAACCCACCTCACCTCCATTTTTCAAGCCCCGTGAACACCAGCCGGTATGGTCTCTCCATCTCCACCACGATTGTATTGCCGTGGGCCCCTATCACGAAGTCGGTGTGCATGAGGATTTTGGAGTAGTAGCCCTCGCCGTAAACCCAGTCTGGCTCCTTCGTCAGCTTCCTCATCGCGTACTTGCTCTCACCAACGCCGTAGATGTATCTGGTAGCCTGGACTTCCCACCTCTTGGTGGGCACCTCGTACCTCAAGCCCAGGAACGTTATCTCGGAGAACTTGAACACAGCCCTGAACGGCTCACCCGACTCAATCAACTCCTTAAGCTTCTCGACAGCCTCCTCAAGCCTCGGCTCAGCTAGCTCAACCTCCTTGACCATCACACCACCACCTGTGGGTTTCCGAACAGTGCTATTTAAGCGTTTTCAGCCAGCGGGCAGCCATATGAACGCAACATAGCCAGGCTCACTCATCAGCACGACTACCTCCTTTCCGTCGGCGCCTATCAGTAGCCTCATATAACTAATTTCCTTTAGGTACGTGCCGTGACCCGTGGCTAACTTAGGCGCTCTAATCAGAGGTAGCTTAACTAGCTCGCCCTCCCCTATCCGCCTCCTCGGTCTATACGCTACAGCGTACCACCTCCTACTGCGCGTGTCGTACTCCAATCCTACCCACGTCACCTCGCTGAACCTGAACACCGCCCTAAACGGCTTACCCCTGTCTATTAGCTCCTTTAGCTTCCTCGCGGTCTCACTGGGCGTTAAATCCGTGAATTCAACCGTTTCGATGCGCCTCCCCGGCATTGAACCACCACCGGCTCAATGCTACCTCAGCCTCGTGAATATCACCGTGCGCGCGCTGTGTATTTCGACCTTGATCTCGAAGCCCACCTCGCCCACCATGAAAACCACCCCGGTCCGATCAACGTAGCAGCGACCGAAACCCATTACCGTCTCCGGCACGACAGTGAGGGGAAATCTGGCAACCTCACGCTGATGTGAGTGTGGACCGAGCAGCTTGCCAACCACAACAGACCATAAGCGCCTGCTGGAGTCGTACTCGATGAACATAAACGTCCTTGTGCTGAACTTGAAGACGGCAGCCCGCGGCTCAGCCTCCTCGATCATCAACCTGAGGATTAGCGCCGCCTCCTCAACCGGTAGGTCAACGTACTCCGGCACATCAGCCATGTTATGACCACCACCTAGAACCCTCCATGATAGCTACTTAACCTTTTCTCGGACTCCCACAGCCTGAGTACCACGTCGATGATTATGAGCACCAGCAGCGTGGCGGCTATGACTACCATCGCGTACTCCGTTACGGCGTAGAGCTGGCACAGCATGTCAGTGCCGCATATCCTGAGCCTTCTGAGCTAGTGAAACGTGTAGAGCAGAGTGACCACGAGGAAAAAAGCAACGGTTAACGTCGGCGCTAGAGCCAGGGCGTGTTTCGTCACGGCAGCGGGCAGCCGAGCTTCCTTCTGAGCAGCTTCGACAGCTTGCACGGCTTGACGTGCGCGTCGATGAAGTGCGCTATCAGCTCTCTCTCAGTGCCGAACTCTGCACCGCACTCGGGGCACTTATGCGTGCACGGCGGGCACGGCTTGCAAATGTCTCCGTAGTGAACGTCAACTATGTGCTGCTTGAGCTGCCCAAGCTCGTCGAACTCAGCCTTGCACCACGGGCACGCGTGCTTGCACTCAGGCGGAGGTGGCGGGGGTGGCGGTGGCGGAGGTGGTGACGGCTTAGGCGCAACCCAGTCCTTGTTGCCGAACATCTTCCTGTATCTAGCATCATACCTCAACCAGTACGCTGTTTCCGGGTCGATGCTATCCCACTTTTTGGCCTCCTGCTCGTAAAGCTCAAGCATTTTATTATACGCGTCCTCACCCCTGACGCCGCTGAGCAGCAGCTTGGCCGTCTCGAACTCAACCCTGAGGAATGATTCGAGGTGCTCGTCCTCGCCCCAGTTCTCGCCCTTGTGCTGTGCGATGAACTCAACTACAATCCAGTACTCTTCCACCTCAGCTATACCAAGGAAATCGCTGCTCTTCTCAGCCATCTCAGGTACGAGGAACCTGCCGATTAAGCAGCTGATTGGCTTGAACGCGATACCGTCGAACGCGCCCTTCTCGACCGGCTGAACCACGAGATCGCTGAGGTTCCAGCCCGTGTATCTCTGAGGCGGGTAGTACGGTCCACCGTGACCGACCCCGTCAATCATTATTATCCTGCCCTTGTACTTGTTGAGAACTTCCCAGAACTTCGAGTACGTGGCGTTCTCCTTTTCCAGCACTATAGCCTTGAACCCTGTCGGCTCAACAACGTATCTTGGATACAACCTAGCGTAATATGGCGCCGCTACATCGGTCGCTACATCATTCCATCCGTACGGTGCGGTGACCAAAACGTAGTACTCGCCGTTGCCCATGCCCAACCACCCCAGCTTAAGACCTGAGCATGTCTAAGAACGCCCTGCGAAACTCCGGGTCCTTCTCAAACAGCTCTGGGTAGTCTGCCCGCCTGTACACCTTCCCGCTTGGTGCTACCAGGTAGGTGTTCCTCAGCTTCTCCGGCATGCTGTCAACGTACTTTTTGATAAGCCTGGCAAGCTCCCTGATTTGCTCATCGCTAAGCTCGAATGGCAGAGCGTACGCGCGCTTCCTCAGCTCGTGGAAGTAGTCGATGTAGCTCACAGCCCAGCCACCCTTGAGCCGATTAAGCCCGCGAGAAACGCAAAGGTGACAATCAGCAGGTCCTTCAGCTCGCTGGGCGTCATCGTGCTGAACAGATACGCTATCGTGAGGCACACGAAGGCAACGGTGAACATTATCACCACATCCCACCTGTACTCAGCCAGGGAGACCGCCTTCCTGGCTTTACCGAATAAGGCTAGACCGGTCATTGGTACAAGCATGACCAGTGACAGCGCGGGTGAAACGCTGAAAACCACGCCTGCCGCTACACCACCCGCTATCGCTGAGAGCGCCCCAACCACCAACCTACTAACCTTACCCATTTTCCCACCGCTTGGTGATTCGCCTTCTAGGGTTTATACCTTTCGCCGCGAGAATAGCCTCCCGCCTGAAGCCCCTGCTTATCATTTCATCTATCAGCCACTCCCTCGGCATGTTAAGCATAGACGCTGCCATGTCTATGCTGATTTTCCCCTTCGCGATGAGAAGGACAATAACGCCTACCTTGTCCATACCAAGGGTGGAAAAAAACAACCGGTTTTTAAACCGTTGTGCCTGGGGTTGGACTGGTTGCCTCAGATTGCAACCGTATCGTAGTAAGCCTTCTTGCTCGTAGCCGCAACTATGGTGTGAGTACCTGACGATAGCGCGGTTGCAGGCGTGTACTTGAAGTAGCCGTTAGCGTCCGTTGTCACTGTGTCTCTCACGGGTGTTCCGTCAATTATCAACATTACACTTTCGTTGGCGTCGAAGTTCCACCCCTCGATGCTGTTGCTCTGAACGAGCACAAAGGGCTTCTTAGCCACCACGTCGTCGTAAATCGCGTTGATGGTTATCGCGAGGCCCCAGACCAGCGCTCTTTGCAGGAGCTCCTGCCTCGTAACCGCTCCCACCAGACCCACGCCCAGAGCCAAAATGGAGCTGTCGTACTGCTTAGCGGTCTTCGTCACGTTGTTGTACCAGAACGCCTGCTTCCTCAGCTCCTTGGGTGCAATCAGTAGTACTGAGCCGAGCACCACGCTGCCAACGTTGATTCTCCCTAACGCCGCCCTAATCGCCTCGGCCATAGCTTTCACCTCCGACTACACTTACGGTATAGGTGTATAAAAAGCTTACTCCTGTGCGAGCAGGTGCCTGTAGGCCTCAATCGCCGCCGTCAGCATGTCAGCCGGTAAGCCCAAGAGCTTGGCGACCCCCTCGATTACCACTGCTTCGTCACGCGTCTCCTCGTACCTCCGCCTTATCTCCTCAAGCTCTTCTGCACTAACCTTTACGCCTAGCTTGCTGAGCAGCGAGGCGAGCTTCCTCAAGTCCACCTCGCCGCTCCGTATCATTGATTCAACCTCGCTGGCATGCCTTATGGCGCTGAGTATCCTAGCAGCCGTCAGCATATCGATTTTAGATGACATCGAACCACCCACGAGAAAAAAACCCGTTTCACTCGGTTTACCTACCTTTCCGCCTCCACGGTTACTCGGTTATCGGCGCCGCCGGTGCTCCACCTCCAGCTCCGCCCGCCTCCTCCTTCTCCTCGATTAGGGGTACTACGAACAGCTGCTCAATCCGCCTGAGAATCCTCTCCTTCGCGCCCAGGCTCCTGTACAGCGACCTCAAACTGTTTACCGTCGAGCTCTTGAGGTACGTGTAGGTGTACGTCAGCTTCCAAAGCCTCCTGGCGAAGTTGAGGTACTTGATTCTATCAGTGCCGATTATGCCCTCCTCGTCGAGAATTTTGCCGACCTTCGCGTCGAGGTCGGACAAGCTCTCGAAGGGCACTCTCTTCTTGAAGTACTCCTCATCGACCTGCAGCCACCACTCTATCTCGCGCTGGTAGTTCCTCATCCTGCCCTCTACGTCGCTCACCATGTGCTTGTAGCGGCTCTCCCTGAACTCCCCAGGCACCTTCGGTCTGCGCACTATCTTGATTGGCTCAACCACCTCAGCAGCCTTCGTGGCCATTTTTTCTCACCATGCGCATACACCACAAACCCCCTTATAAGCGTTTCCACCGCCTTCCCAGCGAAGAACCCGTCGTTTGAAAAAACTGCCCACGGGAAGTGGGCTGTTTTAAACGCCGTTTTGAAAAGCAGAGGGGCTAGCCCCCCCGCTGCTCCCTCTACCGCTATATTCGTACAACACGAAATACGTGCGTGTGTACTTGGTGTTCAAGTAGCGCGTAAGCGGCACGAACTCCACGACCTTCACCATCTCGAAGCCCTCAATCCTGATTACCCTGTGGTAGTGCAGAAGGAAGTACCGCGCGTTCAACAGCTCCGCGACCTTAACGCTGTAGTGGATTACCGCGTACGGCGCGTTCCTGGTGTAGTGCTCCCTACGCTGCTCTTTACCCCACGGGGGGTCGCAGACAACCACGTCGATGGCTGTTCTAGGCTTGAACCCACCCTTTTTCGCGAGGTTGTAGAACTCCCACACGGTCATCAGGTAGAACTCGTCGGGGTACGTCAGCCACCTCCGCTTAACGACGTCAACGCCCACCAAGTAGCTTGGTCGAAACAGCACGTAGAAGCGTCCCTCGCCGTACGTCGTTTCGAGGACTGACTTAACGCCCAGCGGCTTCAGCGTCCTAGCCAGAATGTACGCCGTGGGATACCTCGCCTTCCAGCCCCCTAACGCTTGAATATCCCTCTGCTCGACGGTCACCCACTGCACCGCCTTTCCACCCTACCCTCCAGCAGCAACACCGCTTCCTCAAGTTCGTCCAACTTTTCGACAACGGTAGTCCACTCATCCCACAACTCCCTAAGCAGCCTTCTCAGCCTTTCCACCTCAGCCTCAAGCTCCTTCAACCTTTCGTCCACGCTCACATCACTCACCCCTTGGTATGAAGACGAGCTTTTTATCGCGATAGACCGTGAACAGCGGGCACTCCTTTCTTAGCCCGCATGAGCTGCAAAGGTAGGTCCTGACGTACAGCTTGCCCTTTTCAGTTAGGTGCACGTAGTTCCTAACCCATGTGGTCAGCCAATCCCAGATGTCCTCGTAGAACACCTCCTGCTTGTCCACGCTAACACCCTCCATCGCCACCTTGTAGAAGATTAAAACGAGCCTGGGCGTTTCAAAGTACAAGCGCTTGTACATGTTGCCGTATATCAACAATTGTCGTGAAAAGATTTTCAATTGATTCGTCAGCTTCGGGTAAGGCTTGATTTCATAGATTTCGCTGCCACAGATAACGTCGGGGTGACCGACTAGCTCGACTTCCTCGTCATCGATGTGTAGCCTCAGCTTCAGCTCCGGCTCCCTAACGCAGTGAACAGGCATCTTGCTCTCGACGACAGCGTGAGCCACCAAGCCGTACAGCTGGTATTCATCCATGAAGCTGAGAGGCTTGTACTGGGGGCACCTAAGCAGCTCCGTAACTCTAACTTGCCTCACTACTCCCACCCCCTTCTCCCAGCTTCCTCTTGATTTCCTCAATCATCCGCCTCACTTCCTCCTCCGCCTCCTCCTTTCTCTCTGGCTGTGTAATCTCAGCCCTCTCGAATCTATACCTCAGCTCCCTCCATTTTTGCACGTTCTCTATCGCCCTATTTACCGTCTTCTGGGAGAACATGCCGAGGCTCACCATCCTGGCCAAAATCATCCTCGCCTCCTCAGCCTCTGGTAGGTCCGATGTCGCGATGAACGCGAGCCTGTACAGCATCTTGCTGCGCTCCTTCGCCTTTTTAATGACCTGCCTCGCGATTTCCTCAACCTCCATCACCTCACTGCTACTGTTCTCACTCATACGCAATCATCCCCTCGCACTCCGGGTACACCTTTACCTCCCCTCCTGCAATGTCAGCGTACTTGCACAGCTGGTTCAAGCGCAAAGTCACGTAGCCGCGCCTCAGAGCGGCTTCCAAGTGCTTAACATCCAAGATGCTCCTTAGCCGCTCATCCTTCGAAGTCACCTCGATGGTTGACACGATGAGATTCCTCCATTCTTCCTCTGTCACGCGCTTCCAGAAAACAGCGTGGAAACCCCTAGGAGTTAGATAGAGCGTTGCATCGCACGCTAGCATGTCGGCGAAAGCCCTCGTGAACATCACCACTAAGTTCACCCTCCTCCTTGAGAAGCGCAGCCGCCTCTTACTGATGTCGAAGTCGAACATCAGCATATTCCTCGTGGATACCCCAACCGTGTAGCGCACCTTCGTCTTCTGCGTAAGCAGCTTCGCCGTCCTCAGTGCAACATCCAGGCTCTTCGTGTTCACACGATACGGCTCACTCACGCCTCTCACCCTTCCTCTCCTTCTCCTCCTCCTCCTTCTCGGGTAGCACGGTGTACCAGAACGGTATACCTCTCTCAAGCATGTCCTTCAGCAAATCGGTGAACGCTGACTGCCTCTCCTCCTCTGTTACGTACAGCTCCTTAGCGTATGTCAGCTCATCGTAGAACGCAAGGATACACCAGTACTCCATCTCGGGCACATCCTCAACATCGACCATCGGGCTCTCAACCTCCTCGCCCCTCTTTTTCACCATCACAGCACCTCGTGAGCCTCCACGTACTCGTAGATTGCGTTTAACAAAGACGGGTACAGCCACCTGACGCACCCCTCTATATACTTCCTCCTAGCGGTTATTCTCTTTGCAGGTGAGCGAAACCTGGCCTTCGACAAGTACTTATCCGCCATCTCGGCACAGATGTCCTCGGCCATCTCCTCGATTGTCCGATACCTACACGGGTCTATCTCAACAACCTCCTCGCGACCATCAGGGAAAGCGATGCGCACGTGCACAGTACTACCACCTTAGCCATAGCGCACGCGCGCGCATTTTCTCACCACGTTCTCGCTATTCTCAACCTCTCAGCTATCATGTCCATGAGCAGGCGCAGAAATTCCTCCTCCGTCTTCGCCATCACTTTAACTGTGCTGTCTTCCACAATCACCAGCGTGAACACCGATGTGCTCTCGTTCTTGATTATCAGGCGCACACCCCACCTTTTCAGCTCGTCCCTCAAAAACGGCAAGTCAACCACATACCTCGGAAAGTCCTTCATGTGCTGCCTCAACAACCACACTACCTCGTCTATCAACCACTTTTCCTCCCTCTCCTTCGAGGTCATTTCTTCTAGCTCTTTCTCCAACTCCTTGCCTTCGTTTCCGCCCATTCTCTCACCCATCACATGCTTGCGCAAAAAGACGCGGAATCGTCAGCAGTATAGCAGCGGTAATCACCATCACGATGTCGTCGAGGTCCCTCTCAATTGCCTCCGGCTCACCCTCAACCATTATCATCATGACCCCATTTTCGTTTTTTACATCAACTTTCCAGCTTTCAGTTTTAACATTCATCAAAACATCACGGTCTGGTACACCGCTTATCTTTACTATGATTTTACCGCCTTTAATCCTCGCCTCGCTAGCCTCGAAAACCATTATTTCAAGTTTCGCTAGGAGTTTTCCTAGCACTTTCTCCATTCCTCTCACCTCACGTCCTAACTCTGAGCACCAGCAACTCCTTCCTGTTTTCAAAGAGTTTCTCGACTTCCTCACGGTGCCATTCGCTTACGTTATACTGCACTTCCTCTTTACTCATCATAAACACTTCAGCCTCCCGCACATGTATAAACAGGCTCGCACCCTCCTTCATTTTCTGCGGATAGTAATGAAAGAGCAAAAGGTCAACGATACCCTCCTGAATCACCTTACCGCTCGTAGTCATCAATGCTACGGCGAACTTCCCATTGTTTAAACTGTAAACACGAAGAATCATGTTCTCACCCGTTAACCAGGTGGTGCGAGTGTGTAATACCTCTTGCGCCTTATTATCTTCGCCTTCAACTTCTTACCAGCCTTGAAACTAGCCTCGAATGGCTTTAACTGTTTAATCAAAACTCTGCTACTGGTCCGAGTAGCCACCTCTCTGCCATCGGAAAGCTCAATCAATATATGTAAAACTTCCCTATCATTGAATCTCTCTGTAACTATATCCTTTATGAAAACGGTTAGGTTTAATATTTCGTCAATGCGTACATACTGAACATCAAAGGGTCTCGAAACCTGCGGCTTGTACTCAATAACATTGTCCTCGCTTGTAATTACCTTTTTCTCCTTGCTCACCTATCTCACCCTTCATATAATGTCATATACTGCATACTTTATGTCAAACAGGTGTGCGTCAATGTCTTTGAGAATCATCAAAGCCTCGAACCTCATCTTATCTATTGCCATCATTAATTCTCTGTAAACACTTGTCGGAATTTGCTCACGCGCTGCCTTTAGAGCACCCTCTGCCTCAATTGCTTTTCTCATTATTGTTAACGCAGCTACTCGCATTGAGATTAGGACGTTTTCACTGAATTTTCGCCAACCAGGTCTAACGCCAAGTGGTAGTTGCATGCGTTTTAGCTCACTTACGTGCAGACGCCCTAAAGGTCCGTAGTATATCCAATTACCCTCAACACGCATTTCTTTAACCGCCCTTAGAAGTACGTCTTCCGCCGCTTTCCTCACGCTTATGCCACTACTGTGGGCTGGGCTAACCCCCAACCCAGCCCCGCTGCTCACCGGCTCATCACCGGTGAGGGGGGTTTTCACACCGGTTATGTTATTTGTTGACATGGGGGCTTTCACCCCCACCCTAAGCCCCGCTACGTGTACGAAAAAAGCAAAAAAGAAAAGCAAAAAACAAAAGGTAAAAAAGTTTGGTTTATTGCTATACTATGTGTCGTTTTCTGTACTTTTTCCTCGTTGACAGCCTAGAGCACACTCCGATTAAGTTCATTATGATGTCCCTGTTGTATTCCAAAGTCTTCGCTAACTCTAGTATCACGTGGTAAATCTCTGCCGACCCAATCACGAAGTTATTCTTCAGCGATGGTGATACCAGCTTCAGGGCCGGATTTCCATCCGGCGCTATGCTTATCTCTAATATGTAGCCG
>Ga0080005_125167_pt1 | contig 11987 bp, 10 predicted proteins | sample JossMetagenome_2_FD_69208 | JGI IMG/M metagenome (GOLD analysis project Ga0080005, IMG submission 69208) | Hot spring sediment microbial communities from Joseph's Coat, Yellowstone National Park, USA - JC3_ASED (SPADES assembly) (version 2) | ecosystem: Environmental > Aquatic > Thermal springs >... | reverse complement strand
CCTACGCCTTCACTACCCAGCCCAAGCCCAGGGAGAGGCCGCTGGCCGCCGAGGTGCCGCTCGTCAACATCGTCACCCTGACCGTGTACAGGAGCGACGGGAGGGTTGAGACCTACCGGAAGGTTGGAGACCCCTGGACGCAGAACCTCATGGCCGCCCTCGCCAACTTCCTGTTCGGCAGGTACAACACCAACCCCCTAACCCTCTACGCCAGGGACGGAAACGCCAAAACCCAAGTCGAAACCGAGTACGTCTCCGCCCTCAACGTCGCCGGCATCAACCCGTACCTGGCGATCGGGATCGGCAGCGGCACTGCTAGCCCGAGCTTCTACGACGTAGACCTGACGAACCTGATCACTTTGATCGACGTGGCCTCGTCGGGCGTCTCGGTGACGGACAACGGGACGCACATCGTCGCCAGCTACTCGGTCAGCTACACCGCCAGCAGCGCGGTGACGGTGCAGGAGGTCGGCCTCTACTGGAAGGCCGCGGACTACAACACGAACACGTACAGGTACTACCTCTTCGCCAGGGACGTGCTCAGCCAGCCCATCTCGCTGGCGGCGAACGACGTGCTCGCCGTCACCTACACGGTCGCGTTCAAGTACAACCAGCCCCCGATGACCTACAACTTCGCCGCCCTCATGTTCAACTACCTGTTCGGCCTCAGGTACTACGGCAAAGCCCTAACGTTCACCACCACCGACGGAACCGCGACGAGCACCGCGGACTTCGGGACTGACCGCCTCTACTCCGGCACCGCACCTGCCGACAGCGTCGTGGAGTACGCGAAGGTCAGGTTCGGGAGCGGGTCGCCTAGCTACATGGCGAAGGTCGCGGACGTGAAGAGCGCGCTCGCCACCACGGACAGCGTGCAGGTCAGCGCGGGGAGCAACTCGACGCACTTCTACTTCACATTGACGGTGGGCTACTCGTTCATCAGCGCCGCCACGGTCAGCGAGGCCGCGCTCATCATCGACAGCATCGACATCGCCGCCGACAGCGTCAACAACCCGAAGCAGCTCCTGGTGCTCTACTTCCCGATAACCAGCCCCGTGAGCGTGCCCGCCGGCGGGGCCGTCAAGTTCCAGTTCACGATCGCGTTCAGGATCTCGCCGTAGGGTGCTCCGAATGAGGGCTAAGCGGCTTGCAGCGCCCTTCGCGGCCCTGAGCCTAGCCGCGCTGCTCGCCCTCGCCCAAAACTACAGCCAGACCCTGAGCTACGCCCTCTCCTGGAGCGCCGGCTGGAGCGCGAGCAGCGCCCCGGTCGCCTACCAGAGCTACGGCGTACCTTGGGCCGCCAGCTGGAGCCTAGCCCTGATGCCCTGGCTGAGACCCAGCCCCGGGATGCCCTGGGCCGCCAGCTGGAGCCTAGCCCTGATGCCCTGGTACACGTGGTCGAGCGCGGTGCCCTGGTCGGCGAGCTGGCTGGCCAGGCGCTCCTTCACGCTGCCGAGGTGGGGTGGGACGAGCGTCACCCTGGAGGTTGACAGCACGGTGAACGTGACCCTGCCCTCCGCTAAGTCGTGGATAGGCTACGCGAACCTGAGCGGGGTCGGCGCGGTGGACTTCGCGCTCCCGCCGGGCGCTAGGCTTGTCGCCTTCGGCGGCGCCGCGCTGAACGGGAGCAGGGTCTACGTGAAGGGGTCTGGCTTCGTCGCGGAGGTGGCGGCGTGCAGGCTGGTCTCGGTGGTCGACCCGCGCGGCTACACGTACGACGTGTACGCCTACTTCAACGGGACGAAGGTCGCGGTCGGAACCAGCTTCCCCTGCGTGCTCGGAGTGCCCTACACCGTAACCGTCGACGGCGGGAGGGTCGCTAACGTGAGGGTGAACGGCGCCAGGGCCTACCCGCCCGTCGCGTTCTCCAACAGCAGCGAGTTCTGGATCACCGTGGTGGTCGCCAACCCCGTCAGCATCAGCGTCGACCAGCTCACTTCCGAGAGGGGCGCCGAGAACTGGGTCGTCGTCACCGTGGCCGGCACGGTGAGGGACGGGAAGTGGGGGACACCGATCTCCGGCGCGACCGTCTTCCTCTCCGCCGCCGGAGCCGCGCAGGACTACGCGATCACCGGCAGCGACGGGAAGTTCTACCTGAGGGCGTTCGCGAGAACGTCGGCCGCGAGCCTGCCGCTCGAGGTTAAAGCCTACCACCCCGACTACGGCGAGAGCAGCTTGGCGCTGACCGCAACGGTGCCCCCGCCCGCGCCGAGCGCGGCGGCGATCGCGGGGATACCGCTCTGGATGATCGCATTGGCGGGCGCCGCCATCGTCGCCGCTCTGTTGCTCGTCGCCTACTGGAGGGCTAGGAGCGCCGAGGCCGTAGCTCAAGCCTCCGAGTGGCTGGAGGGCTAGCGGAAACGCTTTAATACGCGCTTTTTCTCTCCCCTCCCTCGATGAGAGGGAAGGGCTTAGCGTCGATCCTGCTCCTGCTCCTGCTGCTAGCCCCGGAGCCCCTGCGGCTCGTAGCCCCCTGGCTCGAGCAGCCGGTCGCCGAGGCCTCAGCCTCCTCGCGGGCCGGCGGGTGCCCAACCTGCAAGGTCGACCTAGCCGCCCAGCAGGGCAACGAGACCCACGGTTTCCGCGTGCTCTTCAAGCAGTGCTACGGTACCGCGCGCTACACTGGAGCCCCGTACCCGAGCGGTATGCCGCACGCCTTCTTCCAGTTCTCCGGCTCCAGCGCGTACATCTCCAAGGACGGCAGGTACGTGTACATCGGCGCCGGCGACGGTGTCCACATCGTCGACCTGGCGACCGGCAAAGAGGTCGCGAAAGCCGACATGCCTGGCGCCACGTTCTGCACGAACCACCCAGTCGGCGCCTACCTTTACAACCTGAACCCGGATCAGGTGGCCGAGGGGCCGAACGGGACGGTGGTCGAGGCGCCGCACTTCAGCAACCCGCACGTCGTCTACCCGGACGGGACGAAGAGGGAGATCCCGGTCTACGACAAGAGCGAGCTGAAGAACCTCTACAGCTACCAGCTGAAGAGCGAGGGAACCGACTACTTCTGGGGGAACAGCAAGGGGATCGCCGCGTTCAACTTCAACGGGCAGGTCTACTGGAAGAAGGACTACAGCAGCGAGGGCGGGATCGTCCAAGTGAGCGCCAAGAACACGGTAGCCGCCTTGAGCAAGGAGGGCACGCTCCACCTCCTAGACAAGAAGACTGGCAACGAGATCAAGACGATCAAGGGTGTCAGGGCGGTGGCGGAGGGCGGGAGCCACTACGTCGCGCTGGACGGGGGCAACCAGACGCCCATCGCCCTCCTCTACGACAACGGGACGTTGACCGACCCGTTCTACACGATCAACGACGTGATCGCGAAGATGGCGAGCGGCGTCAGCAGGAACATCGCGGCGCTCTTCGCTCTCTCCCCCTCGACCCTCTACATCCTCTTCATCGTCAACCAGACGAAGGTCATCGACACGGCCCAGTTCTCGGTTAAAGCCCGCTACATCACGGTGAAGAAGGAGGGCGAGACGCTGCTCGCCACCGCGGTCGGCGAGGAGACGCTCGTCCTCAGGGTGGACGGCACCAAAGTCGAGGTGCTCGCCTATAAGAAGAACGAGCAGCCCGCCAACGCGGCCGACGTGGCGTTCGCCAAGACCATAAGCGTCAAGGATATGAACGGCACGACCGTGCCCGTGACCCAGCCGTACAACGGCTCCGTCCTGCTGGCGGAGGTGTTCGAGGCCGGCGCGTGCGCCCAGATTTCGCTGATCAACCCGAAGCCGCTGAAGCAGGGGCCGCACGTCGAGGTGAGGGGAACCGCCACCGCGCAAGTCAAGCTCGAGGCGGGCAACCCGGCCTCGATCGGCTTCAGCCCCGGCTCGCACTTCACGCCACTGAAGGTGACGGTCGAGCTCGGCACGGTGACGAGGAAGAAGGTCACGACTTCGATACTCCAGAGGGACAGCAGCGGCTTCCCGGTCGTCACGCCCATGTACGCGGACACCGGCTCGAGCAACATGCAGGTGCTGTTCTTCAACGTGCCGGTCGGCAGGACGGAGTCGTTCTGGAACGTCTCGCTCCGCCCGACGGGCGGGCTGCTGGCCAGCTACAGGTTCAGGGCGGTGGTCTACGCGATGCCGGCGGCGTCCAGGTCGATACCCGTCGCCTCGATCGCCGTCTTCTGGTACAAGGTCGCGCCCACGAGGATCGACGCCTTCGACCAGATCTCGGTGACCGCCTCCATCTCGTCGACCGGCGTCGCCCCCCAGAACGCCCAGAGCATCGAGCTCGCGAAGTTCGCCGAGTACACGGCCGCCATACTGGTCAGCATCGGGACGCTCAAGGGCGCCTCGAAGAGCTTCACCAGCTTCATAAGCGAGCTCCTGGCCCGGCGGGAGGCGCGATCGATCATCGAGGTGGCGCAGATCGCCGAGCAGCCGGCGACGGACGCCGCGAAGCGCGGCAACCAGCTCTTCCAGCAGATACTCAGCAGGATGAAGCGGGTCATGGAGAACTACGGCGACGCGGGCGAGGTCAGCGTGCCCACGCGCACCACGGTCTCCAGCGTCGACAAGGCGCTCGAGGAGGCGGCTAGGAGCGGGGTGACGCCGGAGCAGCTGAGCAGCGCGCTGAAGGCGGCGACCGAGGAGACCTTCAAGAGCAGGCTGGACGCCGTCATCCAGAGCATCTCGCCCAGGGAGGCGGCGGAGGCCTTCCAGAGGGGCTGGCTCACGACCCTGGACGAGTGGAGCGCGCAGGCGGCGCAGCAGGGCTACGTCGAGGCCAAGATCGGCGACCAGGTCGTCAGGCTGACCGCCGACCAGCTCGGGAGGCTGCGGAGCGCCTTCGTGGAGGCGCTCGTCGGCAAGGCCAAGGAGGCGGGCTCGGTCGCCGACCGCCTCGGCCTCGCCGCCTCCCGCCTGACCGGCAACAGCGTGCGGGAGGCGATCGAGGTGCTCTACGACACCATGTACAAGGCGTGCCTGAAGGAGGGGCTGACGCAGGCGGACGCGCACAGGCGCGCGCTCGAGTTCACCGGCGAGGCGGTCAAGGGCGCCTTCGCGGAGGCCCTGACGAGCCTGGCCCAGAGCGGCGCGCCGATCTACGACGCGCACTACGACCTCGGCGCGTGGTTCGTCGTCGTCCCGCCCTTCATGGCGATGGCGGCGCTCGTCTCGAAGAAGGCGGAGGCGGCGGCCGCACCGACGCCCGACGAGGTCGCCGCGAACCTGAAGGCCGCGCTCGTCGAGCAGGGCGTCTCGAGGGCGGCCGCCGAGAGGATCGCCAGCGCCTTCGCCGGCTTCGGGAAGATCACGTGGACGGTCGAGGGGCCGGTGGAGGTCAAGGTGTCCATGATCCCGAACTGGTTCGCGGTGACCACGACGTTCGGCGTCCCGATCGCCCTCAAGATCGCGGCCGGCGTGACCGGCACCTCGACGCTGTTCGGGGCGACGGTCAGCTTCGCCGCGTACGCGGCGCCCCTCGCCATGAGCAGCTGGTTCCTCGCCCAGGGCGCCATCGCTTGGTACACCGCCATGGCCATCGGCGCCGGCAAGGTCGGCTCGACCGTCGTCAGGGGCATCGCCTTCCTCGTCAGCACGCCGGCGGGCGAGGGGATCTACCTGGGGATCGAGAAGCTCCCGGACATCTCGCTCCACGCGCTGCCGTACAACGAGCAGATCCAGACGCTCTACGACACGCTCAAGGCGATGTTCGAGGGGAGCAAGGGCGCGTTCGGCGTCAAGCTCGTGAAGGTCGAGCAGGTGGGATCGAACTTCGAGGCGGAGGACTGGAAGCAGAGGCTCACGCTCGCGTTCGGCAGCGACGTGACGGTCGAGGCGGTCGGCCCCGCCGCCATACCCGTGTTCTGGGCCCAGCCCTCCTTCTCCTTCGACACCGTGACCGAGTGGACGGGCACCGTCGACGTGAAGACGTTCGACGTGGCCGGCGTCAGGGAGAAGACGGTGGTCGTAACCGGCGCGAACGCGACGATGCCGGTCGAGGCTTGGAAGCAGCTGAAGATCACCGCCTACGGCCCCGGCGGCCAGGCGCTGGGCGACTTCGTGCCCTACGAGGTGCAGGCCGGCGGCAGGAGGGCCGTCTACCTGGCGCCCACGTGCCTCTACGACGTGATCCGGATCGGGATCGAGCCGGGCACCGCGTGGGGCGGAGCCAGCGTCGACGCCACCGTCACCGTCGAGGGCGCGGTCATCGCGGACGCGGTTCTCGCCTTTCCGGGCCAGGGAGCCTGGCGCGCCGACGCCGAGTGGAGCAGCGACGCCGACTTCAAGACCGCCGCCGTGGGCATCTTCGGCTTCCAGCAGATCTACGTCGTCGGCGCCCAGAGGGGCTACGGCAAGGGGGAGACCTACCTGGACTACAGCGAGATCCTCAGGTACTGGGACAACTCCACGAAAACGTTCTTCATGCCGGGCGACACCCTGACCGGCGAGGTCGGCACCTTCTGGGCGGCCACCTTCTGGATCTACACGCAGCCCTTCAACCTGGTCAAGCGGGATCCCGGCGACAGGCGGCCGACCACCCCGATCAACCCGACCCCCGGCCCTCAGGAGCGGCCGAGCGACCGCAGCGAGGACGTGCAGCCGAGCCCCACCGTGCCCACGATACCGCCCATATACACGGTGAAGCCCGGCGAGGTGTGGATCGGCCTCTACGTGAACGGCACCTTCCCGTTCGGCACCCTGCCCACGCTGCTCACCGTCTACCTCTTCACCGCCGATAAAGCGACGGTCTACTTCTCGGTCAACTACACGATCTCGGTGGAGGAGGGCGCGGTGTGGAAGGCCGCGGAGCGCGGGCCCATCATGAACGGCACGGTCACCATGAGGGGCAACTACACGAAGGCGTACACCGCGAGGATCGCCCACCTGATCGACAAGGCTGCGCTCCTCGCCAACCGGACTGGGACGCCCGTGATCGTCGGCTTCTACGGCTGGGCCCGCAGGCTGGACACGAACAAGACGGCCAGCGCCTACCTGGCGGTGCCCGTGCTGCCCAACCACGTACCGGTCAAGCCGGCGGCGAGCGTGACCTTCTACGTGTACGACGCAGTCGCGCGGAGGGGGATCCCGGGAGCCAACGTGACGATGAGCGGGCCGGCGTACCTGACCGGCCTCACCAACTCGACCGGCTACCTCACCTTCGCCAACGTGCGGAACGGCACCTACACGGTGACCGTCTCCGCGAGCGGCTACCAGACCTTCTCGACGGTGGTGACGGTCGCCAGGGACACGCTGCTGAACATGCCGCTGCTGCCGGCTAACGCGGCGAACGTGAGCGCCCTGCTCGTCAAGGTGAGGACGAGCGACGGCGTGCCCGTCCAGGGCGCCGCGGTCTACGTGAACGGGACGCTGGTCGGGTACACGGACAGCTACGGCGAGCTGGGAGCCAGCTACCCGTGGGGCGCGCTGCTCAACGTGACGGTCTCCTACATGGACTGGCGGAAGTCGCAGCTGGTCGAGATGGTGTACCCGAGGGTGCTGGTCGTCTTCGAGTACCCGGGCAAGAGCGAGATCTTCAAGCCGCAGGTCACCGCCGTCTTCGTGCAGGCGGTCGGCGAGAGGGCCGCCAGGTACCGGAACATGTCGCTGCTCTGCGCGGTGATGGTGAACTCGAACAACACGTACACCGCGGAGGTCGGCTTCAAGAAGGACGGTAGGGTGGTCTCCAAGACGACCGTCAAGAGGAGCCCGAGCAGGTCGATGCTCGACATCTTCACCGTCTCGGTGAACGCGACTGAGACCGGCGCGCTCGTGCCCTACCTGAACGTGACCTGGGCCAGGGCGGACAGCGACCCGAGGGACAACTACGTGGAGGGCGAGCCGATCAGGAGCGTTGCGCGCGTCTTCGTCGCCCTGGGCATCACCTACGAGGTGGAGAGGTGGGGCTTGAACGTGCCCGGCCTCATCTACCCGGGCAGCACCGTGTTCAGGGTCAACGTGTCCATCTGGGTGGTGGGGCCGCCCGGCCTAGCCGGCAAGGTAAAGATGATTAAGCCGATGAAGCTGAGGGCGTTCCTCAACTACAGGCTGGTCTCGGCCCACAGCCAGCCGCTCGGCAACGCGACCGTGTGGGAGCTGGGCAACGGGACGGTGCTCTCCGTGCTCGTCACGTGCCCCTACGCCAGGTACATGAGCCCGATCCTGCTGGTCGACGACCTGGGCAACGCGACCGAAGACTACGAGCTGGTGGTCAACGCGCCCGGCGGCCCGAAGGAGATCGAGCTGCCGCCGCACGTGATCGTCCAGAAGACCGCCGAGCCCTTGACGCCGGTCGTCAAGTACGGCGACAAGGTGAGGGTCAGGGTGAGGGTTTGGACGAACCTGGTGAAGCCGGGCGAGGGGCTGAACGCGAAGCTCTACTTCCACTACGGTAAGCTGGACAACGAGAGCTACAAGTTCAGCGCATGGAGCGACGTGTTCAACCTGCAGCCCGGAGACCAGGTGGTGGAGACCCAGGTTCCAACGCCGAGGGAGTTCAAGATGCAGTGGTACGAGGCCGCGAAGACCGACGAGGGCTACTTCTTCCTCGGCGCGACCGAGGACAGCTGGGGCGGCGACAACTGGGCGAAAGCCACCATCACCTACATCAACACCGGCAGCGTCTTCACCTGGATCCTCATCGGGCTCGGCGTCATCATCCTGCTGCTCGTCCTCATCGCCTTCCTGAGGAGCGGCCGCAGCTGGCGCAGCGCGATGGCTGCAGCCGAAGCCAGCGAGTGGCTCGAGGACGGCGGAGAGGAAGGGGGCGGAGGCTGGCTCGAGACCCTGAAGGGCTTCAAGCCGCCCTTCAAGCTCTGAACCCAACCCCCCTTTTTTCTTTTTCCCGGGCCGCAAGCTTTTTCCCCTCCAGCGTCCCGGCTCCAGTTGATGGTGGGGCGCGCCCCCCTGGAGGGCTTGGAGGCCTTCTGCCGGGAGGTTGGCGGCAGCGCGGAGAGGGTTGGGGGGAGGCTGGTCTGCCGGTTCGGGACTAGGAGGAGGGTGAGGGTCGCGGCGGGCTGGCTGCCGGGGGGCTACAAGGGCTTGAGCCTGGAGGTCGGCGGGAGGAGGTGGGGCTTCGTCCGGAGGAAGGAGGCTTGGCGGTTCGCGGTGCGCGCGCGTGGCGGGGCGGCGGTGCTCGGCGCCCAATCGGCGACCCTCCTCGAGGAGGAGGCCGAGGGCTTCGAGGCGGCGGTCTCCGAAAGCCCGGAGGGCAGGCTGGTCTTCGAGCTCAAGCTCCTCTGAAACCGGTTTCCGGGCTCGTTTGGCTCAGGTCAAACGGGGGGTGTGAAACGGGAAAGGGAGGGGGAGAGTTCAAGGAAAGAGGGGGCGGTTCACCGGTAGAGGGTTGCCTCGGGGCCGCCGTACTTGCCGAGGAGGATCCTCCACTCGCCCCGCTCCTCCAGGATCGTCTTGTAGTCCTCTTCGGGTATGTGCGTGAAGAGGACGCTCTTCACCGCCTTGAGGCCGCCCGTCCCCCAGCAGACCGCGAGCGCCACGTTCCCCTCCTCCACCGTCCTCAAGGGCACGCCGCCCACCCTGGCCCTGAACATGGGGGTGCCCCCCAGCCTCCGGCACTCCCTGATGAACTCGGCAACCTTCTCCGGGCTCCACCGCTCGACGACCGGCACGCCCCAGCGGCGGGGAGCTGGACTAAAAGCTTTTTGCCCTAGGCGGGCGAAAGGAGAAAAAAGAGGAAGCGCGGGTTTACCCGGTCTTACGCGGCGGTCGTCGTCCCGGTGGCCTGCGTGGTGGCCTGCGTGGCGGCGGCCGCGTGGCCCCTCTTCTTCTTCTTAGCGGCGCCGGCGACCATCTTGCCCCAGACCTTCGCTGGAGCGGCCTTCCTGGCGCCGGTGAGCAGCCCCAGCGCCTTCGGGAGCTCCTTGTACCCGATCTTGAGCTTCTCCACGCGCCTGTTCAGCTTCTTGGGAGTACCGGGGCATTCATTCCTGTCGGCGACCCTCTTGAACCTCACCACCTCCTTGCCCCTGGCGTTCTTCGTGACCACCGGGGCAACCACGATCTCCGTTCCGTCTCTCTTGGTTATGGCGAAGCACACGTCGACGGCGAGCTCTGCCTCGGCCGTCCTCCCGCCATCCAAGATCTTGATCTTCTTACCGGTCTTCTTCACCATCGTTGGTCGAGGTCTAGGTGGGGGTACCCTTTTATGCTTTCCCTGTACACAAGCGGACATTAGTTAGAAACTTTTAAATACCACTGAACACAAGTGAGTACACGTGAACAAAAAAGCTAGGGAAAGGCTCGAGGGCGCCTCGGTGGTCGAGCCGGAGAGCCTCAGGGGCCTGAGGATGGAGCTCCCGGTCGACCTGGTCTTGGAGAACCTGCTCAGGGGGAAGGTTCTCATCCTGGACACCGACTCCGCCTACGAGGCCAGGCTGGTGAGGATGAAGCTCAGGCGGATGATGGAGAAGAAAGGTATAAACGGGAGGCTCGTCCAGGTGCGGGTGGATGACGGCGGGCAGCCGAAGTACGCCATCATGCTCGAGGAGACGCTCAGGGAGCTTCTCGCCGAAGAGGAAGAAGATACCGGTGAGGCTTCTAAGCCTTGACTGCCTCCGCGCCCTCCTCTCCTCCCACGTCGAGGGCAGCGAGGGCGAGCGGGAGCGCTGGGAGTCAGGGTAGCGAAGCCCCTCGGCGAAGCCTTTTTCACCCCCGCCGCCGCGGCCAGCACCGTGAAGTGGTGGGCCCACGAGCTGTGCTCGCTCCTCGTAGTCCTCGCCCTGCTGCGAGACCCCCTCCAGGCGCCGCTGGCGGCGGCCGGGGCGGTGCTCCCCGACGTGGTCGAGCGGGTGGTGGGCGCCAGGCACAGAGCGATGCACGAGCTCGCCCTCTACGTCGCCCTCGTAGCGCTATCGGCGCCGGCCGGCCTGCTCGCCCTCTCGCTCGCCGCGCTAGACCACGTGCTCACCGACGCGCTGACGGTGCGCGGCGTGACCGCCTTCGGGTGGAGGCTCAGGGGCCCCCTGTCGACGGAGAACACCGTGCACAACCTGCTCGCCGTGGCGCTGCACTACGCCGTCGCCGCCCTGCTCGCGCCGTAGCCGCGCGAAACGCTTTTCACCCCCTCCACCCGCTGAAAAGGCGATGGCATGGCGAGGGAGGCAGGTGAGGGAGGAGGACTGCGCGCGCTGCGAGGACGACCTCCTCGCGGCGGAGGAGCAGCTGAGGAGGGTCAAGGAGCTGGCCTCGGGGAAAGGCTCGTCATCGCCGAGGAAGACGGCGGCGCGGAGCTGGTGATATACAGGGCCGCGCCCAGCGAGGCCGGCAGCATCCTCTTCGCGGAGTCGCTGGACGGCAAGCCCAAGCTGGTGGTGATCTTCTTCGAGGAGTCGGAGTGGGTGGAGTAGCAACCCTTTTTGCCGGGCCCCGCGCCACCGGGCTTGATGGCGGAGGCCGCTTACACCCTGCAGCACGTGGTTGCAGCCATGCTGATCGGCGGCATCGTCGGCGCCGCGGCCGGCCATGAAATCTCCGACCACACCGGTGGCAGCCGTGGCAACAAGAACATCGCCGCCGCCGCAGGCGCGGTCGGTGGTGCCCTGGCCGGCAACCAGATCCAGAAGAACGTCACCAGCGATACCTATGACATCAGCGTGCGCATGGATGATGGCCGCACCATCGTGGTCAACCAGCGCGATCTCGGCGGCATCCGCGAGAACACCTACGTGCGCGTCGTTAATGGCAAGGTCATCCTGCGCTGACCTGCACCGGGCCAACGGCAAAGAAAAAGGCCCGCTTGCGCGGGCCTTTTTCATGCCGACGGGCGGCGGGTATTACACCGGCTGCACCTTGTCAGCCTGCAGGCCCTTCTGGCCCTGCACGACTTCGAAGCTCACAGTCTGGCCTTCCTTGAGGCTCTTGAAGCCCTGGGTCTCAATGGCGCGGAAGTGCACGAACACGTCCTCGCCATTCTGCCGGCTGATGAAGCCGAAGCCCTTCGCATCATTGAACCACTTTACGGTACCGGTCTCGCGCTCAGCCATCTCACTAACTCCCTTTGACTCTCTCTTGTTG
>Ga0080005_173545_pt1 | contig 11995 bp, 11 predicted proteins | sample JossMetagenome_2_FD_69208 | JGI IMG/M metagenome (GOLD analysis project Ga0080005, IMG submission 69208) | Hot spring sediment microbial communities from Joseph's Coat, Yellowstone National Park, USA - JC3_ASED (SPADES assembly) (version 2) | ecosystem: Environmental > Aquatic > Thermal springs >... | reverse complement strand
ATTTTCAATAAATAAGTGTATGGGGCCCGTCGTCTAGCCCGGTTAGGACGCCGCCCTGACGCGGCGGAGGTCCGGGGTTCAAATCCCCGCGGGCCCATCGGAATGATTCTTGATTCTTCTTCGCCACTATCTGTTTTTCATATCAGATTTCATATCAGTTTTTAAGCTTGTTTTCATATCTTATAATTGGTGAAGAGTGTGGTCGAGCCTGGTCTTGTTGATTTGAAGAGCTTATCTGATGAGATCAGGTTCAGGATTTTTGATTATCTCTGGAGCAGAGGTGTAAGAAGCTCTGAGCTCGGCATAGACCCCACTTATTCTAACAAGATTAGAAATAGAAAAGCAAGAGTCTCAGATCCTCTCCTTGAAAGGATGTTGAGAATGCTTTCAGTAGAAGAGTTTGCAATGCTTGTAGGCTCAGGATCTGCACATCAACAACTTTATCAGCCTGTCTTCAGTGAGCCTAAGAGCCTTGGCGAAGCTGTGCTCGCCTTGGATCAGCATGTGAAAAGTCTTGAGATAGTCGTTGAGAAATATCCTCAGCTGTCAAATATTTTATATCAGAAGCTTGTAGATCTTCTCAAAACCAAGATTAGAAACTACAGCGTGGCTGTTGCGAAGGAACATTTAGAAGTTTTTGAGAAGTTGCTTAGGTCTAAAGCTCCTAAGACGAGGTCTGAGAGGCTGAGATATCTTAGAAGAGCTTTAGAAGATCTTGGCTGGGAACTCTCTGCAGAAAAGCTTCAAGAATATTTTGCTGAGCTTATGGAGGAGAGTCCCAATATTGCTCAGCATGTGGCTAAGGCTCTGAAGCTTTTTATAAAACATGTTATTAAAGATCCTAATCTTTATCACTCATTTAAAATGCCTAAGGCTGAGGCAGGATTAATTGCTCAGCCTCTCACTCTTGAAGAGGTCAGAGCTGTTGCAAGAGAGATTGACTGGCCTCCTGCAAAAGCTTACTACGCTCTTCTCGCTGAGACAGGCCTCAGACCTGGAGAAGTTTTGAACTCTAAGATACAAGATCTTGATCTGGAGGAGAGAATGCTGAAGATAATGAAGATCGGAGGCTCAACCAAAAGATCTTATGTATCATTCTTCTCTAAAAAGCTGAGAGATTATTTAACAGAAGAATATCTGCCATATAGAGAGGAGTTTATAAAAACTATGGAGAGCAGAGTCAGAAATCTCATCAGAGAGGCAGTTTTTGAGTGGAGAAATCTTTTATTTCCATTCAAAGACTCAGCCTTAAGAGCATCAATATATGATGCTATGGACAGAGCTTTAAAAAGAAGATTCAGACTGTATGACTTGAGGGCTTTTTTCGCGAGCTACATGAGCCTCAGAGGAGTCCCTGGGCAGATAATAGATCTTCTTCAAGGGAGAGTTCCTCCTAGAGAGTTTCAGATTTTGACAAGACATTATCTAGCTGTAAATCTTAGAGAGCTTAGAGAAGTCTATGACAGAGCCGGCTTAGTAGTGTTGTGACAGTTTTTATTAATTACTCAGCTGTGATTACACAATCTCAGTATGAAGTGATTCTTGTAGCCCACGTGCCTTTAAGCAGTCCTTCGATCTTTGATTTAATAAAGTTTTTCACAAATTTCTTCAGCTCATTATCCACAGAACCTTTTCTACAGATTTCGCACCAGCCTGTTAATATGCCTAACATTCTGGTGTTTAAATAGAAAGTCTCCATAGAATTTATAATTTTGTCATACAGTCTCTCAATCTTCTCCTCTAATTTTTTCGCCTTCAGATTTATCTCATATCTCTCTCTCACGATGCGCATAATTGAGGAAATTGTAGGAGCTTCTTTCTCTAAAATATCTATTTTATCACAAAATCTCATGAGGTTCTGACGCATATCTCTCGGATACTTATCGATCTCTCTATAACAAGAATCTTTAATGTTGTCGTTTTTAACAATATTAGGTATCAATTCATCCAGCAAGATATTAGCGTAGAGAACAGGTTCTGCAGGTGGTTTAAGCTCGAGAATTCTCTCAATCTCTTTTATGAAGTTGATTTTGTACTCTTCTCCTCTTTCTTTAATCAGATCCCAATACTTATTTAATAAAGCATCTTCCTTCTCTCTAAGATCCTCAAGATCTTCTAAAATCGGCATCGCTTTTTTAACTTCTTCAATTAATCTCTCATCACTTGTTATAACATGCTCCAGAGCTCTCTCCATGAGATGAAACACTACTGCCCCAGGCATCTCCTCACCATAATACCTCGAGAAGCCTTCTCTCAAAATCTCATTAACAGGTTTCACAGGTCTGACTAAGTCTAGAAGTAGTGCACATGTGCTCATGACAATGTTATCATGCTCTCTGTCTGCAAGAACGTAGCCATAGCCTGAGACATGTCTTAGGAGACCTCTTGCCTCAAGTTTTTTAATAAGTCTGTATGCACTGGCCTCATGCTTGTATTTGCAGTGTTCTTTAAGCATATCTACAAGCTCTCTTCTAGATCTGAAGGTTCTGCCCTCTCTAATAGCTTTCTCAATAATTTTAATCACATCATCCTCAAAACACTTATACTCAGGCATATATCCACACCTATATCAATAAATTTATCACACCTTTAAAAGTTAAAAGTTTTGCGTTAACTTGCGCAAAATGTAAATAAATGTTTCGTTCCCAAATGTAAGCTTGGGTGCAAGGATAAGTATGCTAAGAATATATGTAGGATCATATAAAATTAGGACGAGCGGCGATTCAGCCTACATCCACATCCCGACCAAATTAGCAGTTCAGCTTGGTACACGCAAAGTGAAGGTTATTATGCAAGTTATCTCGGGAGAATGTAATGAAGCAACTCTGCGCGGTAGTGTAATGATCTTCCCTGCAACGCTGACACAAGTTGGGGAAACTTTCAGACTAAAGATCCCGAAGAAATTTCTCCTACTTGCAAAAAGAATTAAAGAGTGCGGCACGGTCGACGTTTGGTTAGAACCTCGATCTGAAAATTGGAAGACTAAAAAGGCGTTTTATTATGGAGACCTCAGAGAGACCTAAGAAACCGGGCCTCTCTGAGGCCCAGCCCCAGAGACCCCCAATTAATAGTATCACTATAGAAAGTTTTAAGCTTTCTGCCGAAAAGCTTTACGAACACGGGCTTAACGTTATACCTCTTGACGACCGCGGAAAACCTCTCGTGAGATATAATTTTGAGAGAAGATCCTCGATAGAAGAGCTTAGAGAAGTTAAAAATCTAACCAAACAGATCGCTGTTGGACTGGGCAAGGGTAATATTTTCACGGAGATAGGCTTGGAGACTTATCTGATTGCGATCTATGTTAAAGATAAGGATCTTCTAGACAAATTAGGTCTTACAGAGGAGGCAAGGAAAAGCGTGTCCTGGACTAGCAACCGTGGTGTCATCAGTCTGCGATGGGTATCAGCAGAAGCGTTTGAGATACTAAAAGAGCTTGACGATGATCTGATTGAAGATGTAGATCTAATATTCAGGGGAATGACTCCCCCTCTGCCAGCTGATAGGGATCGTTTCCTCAGAGCATTTGACCTCGACTCTCCCAATCTAGGAATCGCCACGGTTGCGACCAGGGAAGAGGCCAGATCTCTCCTTGAAACAATAGTTAAAGCGAAGAAATTGTTGAGGGCTTCTCATCAAAAAAACGTAGACGAGATTGAGGAAAAAAAGAAAGATCTTGAGGAAATGATTAGATATCTCATTGATAACATGGATGTCCTTGTGAAACATCTCAGCGGACTGGACATTGAAGATCTTCAGAAAGCGAGAACAGAGATCAAAGCTTCTGTAATATACAATCTGATCGATTATGTTTTTGATGTTGTCCGAGTCTTGCCTGAAGAACCTTCCCAGACGAGCACAACTTATATCGCACACCGAAACGTTCTCTACGAGCCTGAGGAGGTTATAAATCCTGTAGTAGGCTTTCTCATCACAAAAGCCAGCTCGAGACGAAATCTCGTTCAGGAGGTTAAGCAGGCGACGTACTCAACAGGAAAAATAATATATTGGTGGCAGATAGATCCTTGGGATATGCTTAATCTTGCAAATGGCGTCTTAGACCTTCGAGAGCTTAAAATAAAAGAGTCTTCTTCTGAATATTATTTCAGACACAGACTTCTTATAAAGATATCTGATAAAGATCTTGATGAGATAAGAAGCAATAGTTATGAGATTGAGAAGAATGAGGTCTATAAACTATGGCGGAAACATTTTGATAACGAGAATTGGGAATATTTTGTTCACTCGGTAGGGACATTGTTAAGTCCCTATAGACATAAACATATAGGTTTTCTCATAGGGCCCACGAATAGTGGGAAATCAACCTTACTGTATGTGTTGACAAAGCCTATTCAGCCAATAGTCGCCTACGTGGATCTCAGATCTTTGACGTCTTATCAATTCGGGAAAGAGGGTCTTATAGGAAAACAAATCATTGTTCGTTCAGAGAAGGGAGAGAATGTCTTGAGAAATATCGGTGTTATAAACGAGATCATGGGTGAGAGAGACTATATACCGGTTCATAGAAAACATAAACCCCCGATAACTATTAGAAGTCTTAAGAGCATGATGGTTGCTATGAATGATCCTCCTGTAGTATTAGAGTATGGTGGCGGAGAATTCGAAGCGTTCATAAAGAGGTTGAGCCTGATATATATTAAGCCTCCTGATGATTTCAAACCAATACCTAATCTAGAGGTTGATCCTAAGGAGGCTTTTATGTTTCTATTGTGGGCTCGCAGACAACTCGAGAGAAATAACTGGGTCATAAAAAGAAAATCTGATGAGGAGATTATGGAGATACTTATAAGAGAGACTAACCCCGTTTTAAAGTTTCTCGAAGAGTCTGAACTTGTTGAAGGAGATCCTTCGGGAAGAGTGAAAGGAAAAGATCTTTATGATGCTTATGTGAAGTGGAGCGTAGAAAAAGGGTTTAAAGTCGTGGGATTATCAGAGTTCTACTCGATAGTAGGGTCGAAATATCAATCTTATGATAGAGAGGGTGCGAAGTGGTTCAGAGGACTGAGACTCAAGAGATAGAACAATTCATGTTTTTTCATAGTATCTCATGGCGTCTATGTATCCTATGTATCTATTCTGAGACTTACGAAATCTGTTGAAAATTGATCGGTGATTCTAAGCAGTAGGGGGGTTCTAACTTTCTTTTTAGTCACTATTGATCTAGACAGATCATTTTTGTCACTTAATAAGTTTAAGTAGATCTACGGTGAAAACCCTACTGCCTGAATCTACGGCGTAAAAGATCTATGGATCTAGAGAATACGTCCGAGTGCTCTCAGGAGCAGACATCATCCTCTGAGAGACTTTTAAAGTTGCTCAATATTTCGAAGGAAAATTTAGACGCCTCTCAAAGCTTCTTTTGATAATGTGAGGATAGATCTTAATGCTTATCAGGAGACTTAACAGAGGTTCTAGCTAATAGTTCTAGAGACCTCTCGATTTAGTCGAAGTCTAGAGCTCAGATCCTCTGTCTGAATAGTGTCTATGATATGGATATTATAGACACCATCATAGACACTTGAGACAGCTAAGGACATAAGCTACTAAGATCCTAGAAGCGAGTTTTTCTCTCTTTGATGTCTATCGAGTGTTTATCATGGTGTCTATAGACACTTGATAGACACCAAAGTGTCTATATTCATAAAAGAGCTTCTACTTGCAATAGTTTCTATCGTAACTTAACGCGTAAGTTAGAATTCTCATTTTTCACGGATGATCTCTCAAGATCTTTTTGATGAAAAGATTCTCTTAGCGATCGATAGAGTGACAGGAAATTCAGAGAGAGAATCATCTGATGAGCTTTATAAATGTCATTGAGACTGAAGTCTGTGGCATCTCGATTCTTAGATGAAAATTCTGGACATACAAAATTTTCGCCTGAGAATCTTTTTGTCAATTAACAAGTGATTGACAAAAAGATCTTTTTGTATTCATTTGTCAATCCATTTGTCAAAATTTTGTTAATAATAGATCATTGACAAATAAATACATTTTGTATTCATTTGTCTATTCGCCTGTCTGTGATATATCAATAAACTTTGTCTATCATTTGTCTATAGACAGGAGAAGGCTTGTAGTTGCAATAGTTTCTATCGCAACTTCACAGTCAGAGATTTTGTTTTCAACAGATCAAGACTCGCATATATTAGCTTTTCAGACCTCTCTTAATATTGGTGTTAACATCAGGCTGATATTAGGCTAATATTGGTGTGAATATGACAAAGCGAAAATCTAAGAAAGAGACTTACAGAGACAGATGGCTTAGAGAGCATCCTAGAGTATCGTTTTATCTCGAGAGAGATAAATATGAGATGATAAGATCTATGGCAGAGTCTAAAAATATGAGCGTCAAAGAGTTTATTCTTAGCTTGATTGATGGCTTTGAAAAATATTATGAAGATGTTGAAAAAAGAGTTTATGACAGAGCTTTTAATCAAGGCTATCTGTTTGCTCTGATAGATTTTACTGAAGATCCTGAGGCTTTCTACGAGAGATTTAAAAAGATTTATCCAGACGAGGAGCCTCTCTTCTACACATATCCATGTTCAGTATGTAGACAACCCGTGGTCGCTAATCACAGAAGCAGCTCTGCAAAAACTGTTAGAGAAGTTGTTATAAAGACTTTAACAGAAGGTGGCTGGGGGCATGCATGTTGTCATGAAGTTAAAGAGGGCAGAAGGATGTCCTGTTCACATCTGCCCAAAGGATTAAAATAAAAGGCTTCCACTTAAATCATCATATTATCATGTTCTCCTAATATAATATCAATAGATCATGATAATCAAAAGATCTTTCTCAGGTACCGTACCTTAAACATTATAGATAAATTTGTATTTCTCCGCGGTCTCAAAATATTCCAATTACAGCAACCTCATTATAGCAGGCACAACTAAAATGATTATCAGAAATATTGGTATCAGCAACATAAGAAATTAGCAATCCGCATCTAAAAATCATGCAGGTTATTGCTAAAAATTGATTATTTATAATGTGAACTATATGTGTTTTGGAAAGTGTGAACAGATCAGAGTTCACATGTATCGTTCACATGTGCAGTTCACATGTGAATTGATTCTCGCGGAGTGTGAACTTTGATCTGTTCATAATTCACACAGAGTTCACATGTGCAGTTCACGCGTGAACTTCGAGAGAATGAATCAAGTCATAGCGTGAACCAAGGCACGTGTGAACTGATCTATATGCATTTGATAATCTCAAGTAGTTTACAAATAGCGAGTAGGAAATTAGGGTATTCGGTTCTCACCCATGCCTCTATGTTCTCTAGGTCTTGGTAGAGGCCTCGATAATGGTTCTTCAAGTCATCGTAGGGGACCGGCCAGTTATTTTTCTAAAAGAATAGCCCTCTCACCTTTGAATACTTATCATGCTCGAGAATGGGATATCTAAGGGGATTTCTGCGTAAACCATTTTTTCAAAGTCAAATCATTTTGTTGTTTACTCGTACTAGCCCTGCGTTTTTTAAAATGTCAATCCAATCTCTTAGGTGACTTAAGTATCCCAGTTCCTTTAATGCTTCAGCTATTTCCTTTATAAGATCTGATCTCATTTTACTGTTCAAAAGAGTTGTAAAGATCTTCACAAATCCCGTCAAATCCTCAATTACAACGTCAATTTTATTTGTTTTCATGAAATCATCCAGCTTCGCTTGAGCATTTTGACTCAAGTTAATTCTATGCGCTATTAAAATAAGCTTGCTTACTTTTTTTCCAACGCATTTATTAAGCTCTTCTTCAAGCTTGTTGTCATCCAAGAACTCCGTTACAGACACGCCAATCTCTACCTTTCCATTTTCACTTATGCACTCTACATCGGTTACCTTACCAGCGAATTTATCTGCAACAGTAGACTTTGCGGCTCTAATTTCCTTGAATGCCTTGATTCTATCGTTTATAACGCGTAATAAAGCATACACAAGAGCCTGTAGCCTAGCACCTTCGGAGGGCTTAGCTAAAAATTCATTAATTGCATTTACAAGCTCTGTTAATGTAGGAGGCCTAGATATATAGATCTGCATACTAGCCCAGACTTCCGCTTGAAGTTTACGTACTTCAAGTAAAGCTTGTTTAAGAATGTTCCTCGCGAACTCTACATCCCTTTTGTCCTCGACTTTCTTCAATACTTCATATAAAGCCTTCCATCCTTCTTTATCTCTGATCTCTTTGATAATATCTAAAGATATCATCTTGCGACGTAGGGGCTTACTTACATATGGGTCGGAAGAGCCCCCAAGGATATTTCCTAAATAGTTTCTCTCAAACTTAACCACTGTTTCTTTGCAGAATGATCTCGCATCAAACGCACCCGACGTTTTTGCACTTTTCTGTAGAACAAGAGCATTCACATTGGGGTCAACGACTTTAGCTAAAAGCTGTGTTAGGAGTGCATACCTGTAAGATACTGTTTTACCTCTGATTATGGAGCTTATTTTATTAATCAAGTCACTGTCATCTGTGAAAGTTTCTTTGTCCAAGTTCTTTATATCTATTTTCTCTATTTCTTGCCATAGTTTCTCTAGTTCCTCGTAACCTTTTTCAGTTCTTGGTTTAGCGTCTTTCAACTCTCCCGACCCTTCCTATAGTTACTCCCATTTTCTTGAGCTTTTCGAGAACTTCCGATCCGACTTCATCAAGGCTATAGTTTATATATAAACTCTCCTGTCTAGGTTCTTTAACCGAGTGTATGGTTTTTTGTGGTGCATCTATTCTAGTCCAGTCACTATAAAGTTTTTCAAGCAACGAACACTTGTAACTCGATAACGCCACTTTTCCCTTAATGGTGTGTAAGAGGTCTGCTAATCTTATGTGATCTCGTTCTGTCATCTCAAAGCCATATGCTCTCTTGTCTCCCCTAATCTCGGGGGGATACGGCGGGTCTAGATAGAATAGAGTGTCTTTTGAGTCATATCTTTTAATAACATTAAATGCGTCATCGTTTTCTATTTGAACTCTTCTAAGCCTCTCAGCAACAGCCCATAACGCTAGTATTCTATTTACCCACCTTGAAACAGCACCTGCCATGCCACTTCTACTAGTATGCTTACACCAAGCCCATCTGCCAAGGGTGGCTGTTTGCTCCAGACCTATTCTAACTTGCTCAGCTCTAACGAAGAATAACCTGGCTCTCTCAACAGGGTCAAGATCTTTTCTTCCTCTAGCATCAATAGCTTTTTTAAACTCCTCTCTTGAGAAAGGAGTTAGATAGAGCTTCTCTATGAGCTCTGCCGGTCTATCACGTAGTACTTGGAAAAAGTTAGTTATATCTCCATCAATATCGTTTAAAATCTCCACTGGCGAGGGTTCACGGTTAAGTAGCACAGAGGCCGATCCTGCAAACGCCTCGCAAAAAATATGAGTTCTAGGTAATAATGGGAGAAGCCAGTCTAAGTGACTATATTTACCACCATACCACCTAAAGGCTAGAAGCTTCTTATGTCTATCCTTCTCTCTAAGTTCCTCGACAATAACCTCTATCTCATCAGTAGGGGTGATACCTTTATCTATTGTTTCCTCGGCGATGATGATCCACTTCTCTAAAATCCTATATGTTGTGGGGGTTACAATAATCTGCATCGCTTTCCACCAACTATTACCTCCTCTCGTTGTAAGTAAGCGGACTTTCACGTTTAATGCTAACCTCTACTAGGTAGCTCCTGTGCATGTCCACAGGATCTATCCGCCATTTAAACCTGCCCTTGCATTGAGAGCATTTATAGAAGTATACATCCCACCATACATACTTCCATATCTCAGGAACCACAAGTTCTCCTTCGTGGTGGCAATATGGACATTTAGTCATTTTTCTCACCTATATTTTTTAATTTCATGACGAATTGTATAAAAAGGTTCAAACATTTCTTCTTTTATCTCTTTTAAGAAGTTTGTAAAAGAAAAAGAAATTGATACCATGTCTGTAAGATCTTTAGTCTTTTTAGGTTTTATATCAATGGTTTCAACGGCTCTTTTAGTCTTCTCTTCGATGTTTTCAAGAGATACCGTACCTATGATAGGATCTTCAATAGATCCTTTGATCCATTTTAAAGCCTGTTCCTCAATGTAGTCACTCATCATAGAGATAAACACCTATGGGATGACACTCAACCTACTATATATTTAACATCAAAAGTTTAAAATGTCACACCTAAAGATAGAGAAAAGATCGACCTTATTAAGTAATACGATTCAAGAATCTTGTCTTAAGCTTACATATTCTACTGATTTTAATATATCAAGATATTTTAAATAATATTCGTCAGCTTCTCCAAGAAGATCCTTATATCTAGCCTCAGAGATCTTAAGCTCACCAAATCTGCTCTGTACAAACCTGGTCACCCCTCTAGACATAGACTTTATCATCATCTTTAGAACTTGTTGAAATATTCTCTGTGGCGCGACTTTTATTAATATTTATTAATATTTTATAAAAATTATATCGGTGATGTTGTTATTATGCTTATGTTAAGTATTACTAGAGCTAGTAGGTATTGCATAGCTACAGTATCTGAAGAGGTTTGGAGGTTATCAGAAGTTGACATGTTTAATGAGTATGAGAGGTCTCTGAAAGTAGCGGGATTATTGCGAGAAGGAGATGATAAGAATGGTTAAACATGCTATCTTATTAGCTAGTGAGAAGTGGTGTGAAGAGGCTTCTAAGGGTAGGATAAAGATTTATCATTTTATAAAACCTAGAAGGAGGAGTATTCGCGCTCTAGGACCTGGCTCTGTATGTGTAGTTTTAACTAAAAAAACAAGAGAGAAGCCGTCTAGGTTTTACGGTGAATTTACAGTTGTTAGAGTTAGAAAGGTTGGTGCTGATGAGTGGAATGATCTTATTAATAAAGGTTTAATATTCTCCGAAGAACAAGAACGTTTAAGAAGAGGTCAGGAGAGATGGATCATAGAGTTTGAAGAGTTTAGAGAATATGAGGTCAAGGTTGCTAAAGAAGAACTTACTGATGTCAGAACTCGTACAAGCAGACGTCCTATCTCAGATTGGGTTATAACAGGCTTATCCTATATAGATGAGCATGCTTTACAAGCTATCAGGAGTAGAGCTGGAAGAATTATAAGCCATAGAAGTATTGTAGATATGATTAAAGAGATCGGCGAGATATTAAGTTTTCACGTCAAAACTGAAGAAAATACTCCTGATCAAGTCCATAGATTAGATATTACGTGGAGAACTCATCCTACACATTCTCCTTTGAAAGTTTGGGAAGTTGAAACAAGTGGTAATGTAGCATCAGCTTTGGCAAGATTGAAACATGCGTTTGATATATGGCATTCAGAACTATATTTAGTAGTATCTGATGCTAGAACTAGAGAAAGAGCGGAAAATATGGTAAGACCACAAGTTAGAGGTGCTTTTGCCGAGATAGAGAAGTTCTTAACGATATTAGGGACTGATGAGATAGCCAACCTCTATAATAGCTTGAGACCTCATAGAGACATTATATCAAAGCTGGCGAGGAGATACCCGATACATTCCTAAGCTAATCATATAATTAGGATAAAAATACAAACTTAACTTAAAATCACACGAGCTTTCACAGAGCATCTTTTATATTTCTCTCACAGCAGAACTCTCAGATCTCTTCCTATATAAGTATAGACATACATATCCTTTAGGATTGCTTCAGAAATTAGATTGCATATGAGCCTGCATGGATATAAACATGAAAATAAAGTCTGATATGAAGATGGGATAACATTCATATCAGACGCCTAAGGGATATTCATATCGTTGTGCCCTGACGCGGCGGAGGTCCGGGGTTCAAATCCCCGCGGGCCCATTAAGATAGATACTTCTAATGATCATCATCTATAAATCAAGATCTCCAGGATCTTTCTAAAGATCCTATCTATTTGATCCTGATTCTATATTAGGTTTTTATGTCAGCATATACATCAGATCATACGCTATAGTTTGGTAGTTGTTTACTAGGCTCAGGCCGTGT
>Ga0080005_124574_pt1 | contig 12008 bp, 15 predicted proteins | sample JossMetagenome_2_FD_69208 | JGI IMG/M metagenome (GOLD analysis project Ga0080005, IMG submission 69208) | Hot spring sediment microbial communities from Joseph's Coat, Yellowstone National Park, USA - JC3_ASED (SPADES assembly) (version 2) | ecosystem: Environmental > Aquatic > Thermal springs >... | reverse complement strand
GAGAAGAAAGATACAGCTCAACCTCACGCCTCCGCGACTTATTAAGCAAGCCCATCGCATAGCCATGATTAGGATCATCCGGGTTCAGCGCTAACAGAAAAGCTGTTTCCACCAGACCCCTCAACACTAGCCCCCCGGAATCCCCTAGATAACATTTCCTTCAAGGCCTCTTCCTCTGCAATTCTCCTTATATCACGAGAAAAAGTCAAACCCTTAAAGGCCTCCCTCAAAGTCTCGAAGGGATCCTCAGACCTGCTCAAAATCGCAACATCACCCTTCACAACCAGCTTTACCTCTTTCTCAATCCCCAAAGCCTCTCGAACAGCCCTCGGAATCGTTATCCTACCCCTCCTATCAACCCTCAACCTTAGCTCCATACCCACCAAAAATATATAAACCCACTCATATAAATCTTTTGTCTTATGAAACATCGAGCTAGAAAGTTCTTTTTACAAAAACTACTACAGAAAACTAGAATCACCAATGCCCACACGCCAAACAATATTAGTTATTTTTACCCACACTTTCAGCACGCGCCAACCAGCTAAACAACGAAGCAAGCTCTAGAAAAACATATACACATGTATTACAAAAAGTACATATATGGCAATCATTACCGTTAGGATCCCCGAAGATCTAAAAAAGAAAATGCGCGAAATAGACATAAACTGGAGCGAATACATCAGATCCGCCATAGAGAAAAGAATAGAAGAAGAAAAAAGAAAAAACATAGCCAAAGCAGTCCTACTAAACGAGAAACTCAGAAAAAAATCCAAGGGCGAACCACCCGCCGAAGAGATCATACGAACATTCAGGGAAAGCCGCTATGGAGACAGCTGTAATTGACACAAGCGTAGCAGTCAAGTGGTTCATAGAAGAACACGGCACACAAAAAGCACTAGAACTAAGAGACCGCTACATAGATGGAGAACTAAAACTTATAGCGCCCCAACTATTCCCATATGAAGTACTAAACGCCCTATGCTACAAACACCTCTTCACAATAGACGAGCTAAAAACAATAGGCGAAGCCCTCGAGGCCTATTCCATAGACCTATATCCACTAGTCGGGAAACTCCGCGACACAACAATCCAAACAGCACACGAAAACAACATAACAATCTACGACGCCTCATACATTGCACTAGCCATAATCAAAAACACAACACTTTACACCGCAGACAAAAAACTAAAAAACAAACTCACGCCCCAACTTAGACAACTAGTCAAAACACTAGACGAAATCTAACACAAACCCCCTCCCAGCTCCTAAGCAAAACATTTTTGAGATAGAGCCTCCCTTTAAGCCTTCACCTTGGAAACCCTCCTTAGCTAACGAGAAAAACTCGACCCTTCTAAGACTCCCAAAAGACTTCCCAATCCTACCGAGCCTGCCCTCCTTGTCTCTGAGACCCTTCACTCTCGCCTCACCCGATTCCTCCAGAAGGCTTCTCAGAGCCAGAAGACAGTTTTTCAAGGTGCTCCAATATACGCCCCAGGGTAGCCGAAATCTTCTCCACCTCAGAAGCTATGTGAATAAGGAGGAGCAAAGTAAAGATCATCCAGAAAAACCAAACAAGTAGGAAAAGCCCTCCAAAATCCATACCATCACCCCACGATGTATGGAAAAACAAAACAATATATATAACCTAACCCTTAAGTATTTATCCAAACACTGTTCGAACATAAGCCGCTAAAACCGTCAAGACACAAATATACAGCTATCCCTATAACCTCTTCGTGCTTCCCTTCCTTATAGCCTCTAACACCTCTTCAAACCTATAAACCCTGGACCCGAAAAGAATACACTCTCCTCACTACATAAGCACGGGCCTAGGCAACTCCATCGTTGCAGGACCTCTCTCTCATTCACCTACACGCGGCAGACCAGTCCTAGAACATCGTCGCCCTCTTCCTTTCCAGCGAAAGAGAATACCTCAAAAGCACCACACCAACCGGAATCAACACTAGAGCCTCCAGGACAAGAACACCCAGCTCGGCGGCAACACCGCTTAGCACCGCACCGCCCAAGAGAACCCTCCTCATGGCGCCAACAGCATATGTCTGAGGCAGAATGTCCCCCACTATGGCCAGCCCTCTTGGGAGAAGCTCCCGAGGAACATATATCCCAGAGACCAGGGGCACAAACAGCCTCACGAACCACACTATCGGCTCGACGCCCCTATACGCGCCAGCAAGAAAATACATCGAGGCCGACACCAGACCTATACCACTACACGCCGCCACACTCAACAAGACTATTAAAAACACAAGTCCCCAGTCCACCCCCGCCGACAATCGAAAACCAAAGAACAGGACCCCCGCCAAGAGATACAAGGCAAATGTCAAGGTCTCCATAAGATATCGCCAGCTCACCCTCGCAAATATGAAGACATAAGGCGATATACCGGCAAGGTGCAAGAAGTCCCTCCTAGACAAGTGCACCCCGCCCACCCCCATCCTCCCATGGTACAGCGCCGCCATAGAGTGGTAGTAAACCTCTAGCGAGGCATCCATATACGTGTTAATCATCAAGCCCGAAACGATATACGCCATAAAGTTCCCACCATAAAGAGGACTGGAGCCCCCAAAAGCCTCCGCAAAATACTTGAAAAGCAGTAGCGAGAAGAAGATCTGGAGAAACTGGAAGGGAATATTCCAGAGCCACCATACAGCTACGTTCGATACCTCCTCATAGTAGAAAGTCGCAACATGCCCCAAATACACCCGGACCCTCTCAAGAACACTCTGAATGCTAACCGTACCGCTCACCCCTCGCAGACCCCACATAGTAGATATATGCATCCTCAAGGTTAGCCCTCCGAACACTAAGCCTACTAACCCTAGCCCCCCTAGATATCAACTCGTTGAGAAGCCTCGGCAGAACCTCGTCGCTATCCTTAACACCTAGAACTGCCTCATACTCCCCAACCTCCGGCCTCAAAGGGCGAACCTCAACATAGCTTGGACCAAACTCCCTGAGCAAACCGCCCAAATCAAAGTAGACCCTGTAAGCCTCCAGCCTTATCGACTCCTCCACACCACTGCTCCTAACAAGCTCCCCCACAGGCCCGTCAGCAATCACCCTGCCGCGATCCATAATAATCACCCTGCTCGCAACCTCCTGTGCCTCCAGTGGGTGATGAGTAGCATAGAGAACGGTCACCCCAAGCCTCCTATTTAAGTCGAGCAGGTAGCCCCGAAGCATCCTGGCAACCTCTGGGCTCAGCCCCATAGTCGGCTCGTCAAGAAGGTAGACAGGGCTCCTCCTCAAGAGACCTATAAGCAGGCAAACCCTAGCCTGCTGGCCAGTAGAAAGAGACCCAAAAGGCCTATCCAAAACATCTTCCAGCCCAAACCTACCAGCGAGATCCAGCACATCGTCAAACCGGGCACCAAACAGCCTAGACATTACGCGCAGATTCTGCCTCACCGTCAACCTCGCCTGAGCCCACGCCCCAGCAGCAGCCAGGGAAGGAATATAGGTAACCTGCCGGACGGCCATATCCCTCTCCTTAACCACATCATAACCCATAACCTCAGCCCTCCCGCTACTCGGCGGTATAATCCCAGCCAGAATCTTGATGAGAGTCGTCTTTCCAGACCCATTAGGACCCAGAACACATACAAACTCGCCCTCCCCGACCCTCAGAGACACGCCACTCAGCGCGTAGACCTCCCTCTTCCTCACAACCGCACGCATAAAAACCTCATAAACAAACCTACTCCCAAAAACATCGTAGAGAGACCCCGGGTCATAAAACCCGGCCCCCAGGATCCTATAAACCCTCGTCAACCCCTCCGCAAAAACAGCGTCCCCACTCAACACTCGCCACCTGCCCACTCAATCTCTAAAAAACACAGCAACCCAAAAAGCTTACCAGCTGTACAAGCAACAGCCAAGCCAATGCTCCAAACAAGCTTACTTCTCTTCTGAGGTCGCTCTGGGAAGCATTCTCTTCATCACGCATACTGATTCCTTAGCATACATCCAGTCTAAAAGGAAAAACAATTGAGTCTTTAAATTTATTTCCTTGGAATATTGTTTTCTCCCAAGGCTTCCACCTATAAACCTCGACAATGGGAACCAAAAACTCAAATATTTTTAATAAACGTGATGAGAGAAAAGCCTCGCATACGCCGTCAAGAGGTATTTCTCGCACCACCCCTAAACTCTTAATTTAAGAGTTTCAACTGGGAATATAAGCAGGCCAGAAACATTAATAATGAAAAAATATGAGCGAAACTGTATTACCCGTAGAAGGCATAAAAGTTGCCGAGCTAGCCATAAAGCTACGCAAATACTTTGACACGGTTTATGGCGCCCACATCTTCCTCGCTATAGGTACTGTGATAGCATCGTACTGGATGATAATCTTTGCTACAGCTACTGTCTTCAGCTTATACGAGTCGCTAATCTTTTGGCTTGGGGCTCTAATCTTAATGTGGGTCCTTATACCCTTCTCTATACGGCTCGTTCCCTATCCTTCACCTATAAAAACAGCCTCTATTGTGAAGAAGCTTTCCACCTGGGTTCTGCCATTTATCATACTATACACAGCTAGCATTTCATTAATCCTTTCCAAAGATCCTCTATTAACCGATATGGGAAAAACCCTCAACATGGGTGGCGCTGGGTGGTACCTGGCCGTCACACTAGGCCTGCTTTTAAACCACTTTGTCTGGGAGAAGCAAGCCTACAATAAAGGACAAATTCTAGCAAAACCCTTCCTGATCTCAGGAGTCTTTATGCTGGCAACATCTCCGGCAGTCTACTATTTTGGACACCAAGATATTGGCGCGGGAAACATCTTGGCCGTCGGGCTAGTGCTTCTCGGCTGCGGGATTGCCGCCTTTATCTCTATACGTAAAGCCTACAGGTGGCTCCAAGGTGAATAAGACCAATGATGTGGCTTATCTACTCAGAAACTTAAACAGTGAGCTCTTCAACTCGAAACGCTTCATGATAGTTTCGTTACTCTACATATTTGGAAAAATGAAGCTCTCAGAGCTGAGGAAAATACTCGGCCTGTCATGGGGAGACCTAGACACCCACATAAAGAAACTAGTTGAACAAGGCTACGTAGAGCTCTGGAAAGAGCCTGGCGAGAAAAAAGTACTGGAGACAGTTGCCTACCTAACCGGCAAGGGTAGGCAAGAGTACGAGAAACTATACGACGTCCTTAGGGCTCTCTCATTCCAAATAGAGACAAAATAATATTTCTTTATTTTTGTACGGAACATGCCCTGAGGAAAATCTTAATGTAGCCTTGATCTATAGCAAAAGTTTTTTACGTAGGTTCCTGGCTGTAATGTATTAAGAGTCGATCTTGGAGAGCTGTATGTACGCGGTTGAAACTGTTGACCTTACAAGGACTTATGTTAGGTACAACTATAAGGGGACACGTATCTCTATGGATGCAGACGACAATCCTGGCGGCCTGTTCTTATCCCTCTACAACAGGTATTTCAACAGGAACGTTGTAAAAGAGGAAGTAGTAGCAGTGGATCACGTTAACATCAAGATCCCGAGGGGGGAGAGCTCGTCTGCCTCCTCGGGCCAAACGGATCCGGCAAAACCACGCTACTCAGGGTCCTAGCCACGCTGCTGAAGCCTACAAGCGGCACAGCCTACATAATGGGCCACGACATCGTAAAGGAGGAGGAAGAGAGCTGGAGACATGTTACATACATTGCCGGCCTCCTAACGGGTGGGGCATGGATGGATGCCAGACTCACGCCAAGGCAGATACTCTTGATACAGTCAAAGCTCTATGGCTTCCCACGGGAAAGAATCAACGACGCCTTGAAGCTCGCGGGCCTAGAAGACGTTGCAGACGCAAGGGTTGCAACCTTCTCCACGGGTATGCTTGCAAGGCTATCTGTCGCTATAGGCCTCCTCAGAGAGTCCCCAGTTTATCTACTCGACGAGCCCATGAGCGGGATCTCGAGGGACATAGCAATGGAGATATACACCTACATGAAGGAAAGCATCGTTAGGAAGGCTAACGCTACAATAATCTATGCGACCCACAACCTAGTCGAGGCCGAGATGTACGCCGACAGAGTCATACTCATGCACCGTGGAAAAGTGATCGCCCAGGGCAAGCCAGAAGAACTCATAACTGAAACTTTCAAGGAACAGTCAATAGATTTCGAGGCGTCAAACTGCACCAGGGACGTCTTAAAGCTGGTCGAGGGGATAAGCGGTATATCTAGCTTAGTCGAGCTTGGGAAAACAGAGGAGGACACGTGTAGGTTTGTAATCTACACCGAGAACCCACGGGGAGTCTTGCCAAAAGTCATCACTACCATTGTTGAGAATGGCGGAGAAGTAAAATACGTAAAGGTGAACAAGCCTACCCTCGAGGACATATTCATTAAGCTTGTTCGCGAAAGGCTGGGTGACCGCTCATGAATATGGAACGCTTCAAGACAAAAATGGCCCTTTTCCGGACCCACTTCTTCAGGTTCCTACTCTTCAACCTCGTAATGCGGTACTACTGGCTCGAATGGATGCTGCCCTTCCACGTCGTCAACCTAGTGCTAGGAGCATCGACATGGATATTCTTCGGCAAAAGCTTCGAGGCAACGAGCCCAATATACCAGCAGTACGGCGGAGACTTCGTGGCATTCCTAATACTTGGACTAATGCTCAACAGCTTCTACACCTATACCCTCGACGCGTTCAGAATGGCTACACTCTTCATACTAAAGGGCAGAGTGGGGAGCATGGGGCAACACCTCAGCATGTACGACTACCTGAAGCTCTCAGGCATACCATTCTCGGCCCCCCTCCTCGCCTTCGTAGTCAACGGCTACATCGAGCAGTTCATCTCTATCTTCATCTATTTCCTCGTAGGGCTCCTCTTCGGATTCAAGATGGGCACCGGAAACTACCCTGTAGCCATCCTAGGCATAGCCATTGGGTGGTTCGCCGTGGCAGGCATAGGGCTTATATCCGCAAGCATGATAACGATCCTAGGCGCATGGAAAGGCATAGAGCCCGTCAGGTGGCTCGTAGGAGTGCTAGCGGGGCTCGTAAGCGGCGTCTACTTCCCCGTCGAGGTCCTACCAGAACAACTCCAAGCAGTCTCTCGACTACTCCCACAGACATATGCGATGAGAATAGCGAGGCTGGCGCTCCTACAAGGCCTCGGGCTAAGCGGCCTATGGCAAGACTTCGCAGCCTTAACACTCTCCGCCTTAATCCTGTTCCCCCTAGGAGTAACACTATACAGGTACTTTATCGACCTAGTACGTGTCAAGACACTAGTCGAATAAACCCATACAAAGCAGGACAGCGCGCCCAATACAACCTAGCCCTATAAAAACAGCCCACACGCCTCGGTGCATAGAAACTTCAGAACGCAACACTCCCTTAGAAATACCGTTACATACCGTTACGTAACGGTAAATTTATAGGTAGCATTCCGTTACTAACATTGAATGGACAAGACAGAAAGTGAGACCCTAGAATTCAAGCGGTCCCTCTCCGACTTCGACTCCATACTAGCCACAATATCCGCTTTCGCCAACACAAGGGGAGGAAGAATACTCATAGGTGTCGACGATGATGGAAAAGTAGTAGGTGTCTATATAGGCAAGGGGACACTAGAAGAACTTGTAAACAAAATATCCCAAAACACACAGCCCAAAATCTACCCCGAGATCAAGGTCTCCAATATAAATGGCAAGCAAATAATTGAGATAATAGTCACAGAGCGAAGCGACAAGCCCGTCTTCGCTAAAGGCATCGCATATAAGAGAGTCGGAAAAAGCAACGTAAAAATGGACAGAGACGAAATCTTAAACCTTCTCCGAAAAACATACGAAGTCTCCTACGAAGACGCAGAAGCTGCACCCCTCGAAGCCATAGACACCGAAAAAGTAGAGACGTTCATAGCCAGAGCACGCGAAACAAGACTAATACATCCACCACAAGACACAGCAACAGTCCTCAAAAACCTCGGCCTCACAGACAGCAAAGCCAGCCTGGCCGCGGTCCTACTCTTCGGCAAAAACCCACAAGCATACGCCCCCTGGGCAGTTATAAAAATAGGCAAATTCACATCCGAACACGAGAGGCCACTCTACGAAAAAGAGATAGTAGGCGTCCTTGTAGAACAAATCGAGAAGAGCTACGCTGAGGTACTCTCCCTAATAAGAAAAGAAATAGTAGTCGAGAAACCAGCCAGAAAAGAAATCTACGAGTACCCACCAGAAGCAATAAGAGAACTCATCGTCAACGCAGTAGCCCACAGAGACTATTCAATAAAAAGCCCCATCTACATAAAAATATACCCCGACAAACTCACAATAGAAAACCCAGGAGGCCTACCACCAGGCATAACAATAGAAGACCTCAAAAAGCCCCACACCTCCATACTCAGAAACCCCAAAATAGCAAACACACTCTACATCCTCGGATACATAGAGAAATGGGGCATAGGAACACTAACAGTAATCAAAAAATGCATACAAAACGGAAACGGCGAGCCAACCTTCCAAACAAACCACACATTCAAAGCCGAAATAAAAAGCAGATACATAACATCCACAGACAACCGCGAACAACTCATAATACAATACCTAGCAACCAAAAAACAAGCCACAAGACGAGAAATCGAAAAACTACTCGGACTAAAAGAAAGCACAGTAAGAAAAATCCTAGAAAACATGCAAAACAAAGGACTCATAACCAAACAAGGAACAGGCAAAAAAACCACATACAAACTAAACATATAACAGCCCGCACAACCACATAACAAGACTTATTAAATCTTACTAAAGAAATATTATTAACCCCCAAACCACGGCCAAGACGCCTCGAAAAAACAGGACCAAAAACATACCCAGCCGTATAGACCCCACCATCAACAACACCATACCAAAATTAAAACCTTCCCCTAACCCAAAACAATCCCACAGGCCCCTAGAAAAACCTCATTACCAAAAAACTCGTCACTCGTGAAAGCTAAACCTCTCCTAAAACAAAGCCAACACGATCGTATTTGAGACACGCCTATACGTCATCATACTTCAACCAGGGCTTCTAAGGAGGACGCTATCCAGGAATAGACCTAGAACCACTCAAGCTACTGTCTCGGTTCTTCACTTCGCCCAAACAATAGTTGGAATGCGCTAAGTCCTCGCCCCCTTCAGCAACAACTCTACATCCTTCAAATACTCCTCCACTTTCTCCAGCTCCACCTCGACCTCCCCCAGGTCAACTAAACCCTCATAGAAGGTCTCCCCGTGGAGAACCTTGTACCTCTCCATGTACCTGTCCCTCAGCCCCAGCCTCTTCACCCCCTCAAACCTCCTCTCGATGTCCCTAAGAGCAACCCTCCTCTCGTAGTGGCTCAGCGGCCTAGAACCAGTAAACGCATAGACAAAGGCATCCGTCGCCTGGACAACGGCGTTCCACGCCTTCTCAGCCGCGTCCCTAACCCTCACCGGGTCCCCCCTCGACTCGAGAAACCCCTTCTTAGCCGCCTCCAGGAAACTCCAAGCATCGCCAAGCCTCGCCTTTACAAAATCCTCGCCCACAAGTATAATAAAGACAAGCCAAAAATAAAGATATACACCCCCTGCCCACAGCGTTCCGCACAAACATACGCCACAAAGACTCTTCACCCCTCCTCATAGATGAAACTATCTCATTATCACAAACTCTCATCTTCGCCTCCAACTCCCCCTCATACTTCCTAGCCAGTTCCTCAAGCCTCTTTTGTCCCTCTTTCCAGTCCTTCTTCTTGTCCCAAGGCTCAGGCTACTGACTCATACACCCTACCTATCAAGTCACAGGCCCAAAAACCCTTGCTTTCTTCCCGTATTTCCGAAAGGACGACCTTACCCAAGAACACTCAAAGAAAAAAACCACTTTCAAGATATTCCTTAAACCACAAACTAGGGGAAGCTATAAACTTTGGCTTCGCCGAAATGAAAGATAAAACGTCTCTTGGGCTTTTCGGGTTTATTGGGATTTATAAGTACCCCTGACTCATCTATATCCGCTAAAAAGAAATCCTCAAAGTATACTTCGGCGCGCTCAAATTTCCATATTCCGTATTTGTAGTATTTGAACACAATTTTGCCTCTGCCTAGGGGGAGCGGCACCCTGTGCATCCAGACTGGATCCATAAATCCCTCACCCAGGAACTTGCCGAGGTGCTGTTGAAGTATTAGCTTCAACTCTTCTGCGTCTGTTTTAGAAGAAATAAAATATGATTCGAGCTCACGCTCAAGGTACGACTTGTATTCGAAAAGCTCATGGAGAGCTTTTAATTCCTCGCTTCCTAATTCAAAGAATATCGAAGACCGTCCTGGTTCCAATACCTTGTCTAATCTCTCCCTCCGCTGGGACTTGTCCTCCCCGTTTCCAGAAGACTTGCTTTCCTGGGATTCGGCCTGCTTTTTCTCTTCACCCATACAGAAATATTAGTGAAACACATACAAAAAAAACTTTGCCACACAGGAACATAGCATGCGAATCACCGGCGACGCCATAAACTTTTTTTGGGTCCTTATTTGTCTTGTTCCTATGAACAACAGCGCGCGCTATCGCCGATTGTGGAACTAGCAAGACTTACGCGTAGGTTTGGACGCCTTATCCCCTAATTGTATCAACAGATGTGTTACTAGAATACATAACCAACGGCTTTAAGGATTACGCTCTACTAAAGACAGACAGGCTAGATATTGAATGGTCTTCTGACGATTTCTCCTACGTAGTTCTAAAAAACACGAACCCAGATCTATTGAAAGATGAGTTCCATGTCAACATCATTGTTCTACGGGACATTATTTTAGATACATTAAGACTTTATTGGGTTATTATTCCAAACAATGCTACCATTATCAACTACGCATTATCACGCTCTGCACCACTTGGCTTAATCCCCATAGCCTATCCTCCACAGGAGCAGATGCCAGGCTCACAGGACAAGCTAACCTCTGCGGTAACAAGCTTCCTGTTGGACACGAACTAGCGCGCGCTACTACCCGACGCCACCAAACCATAAACCCAAAGCCGTACTCCAACGCGCCATAGAGAGAACATCCACCCGAGATATACGCATCAAACACACAAGTGAAACCACACGCTAGCAATCTCAGGGCTAGGGATCACCGGACCGCCAAACCCTGGCCTCCCCAAAGTCGAGAATGACGTAGCCTGCCCTCTTCCTAATCGAGTCGCCTGCAAAAAGCGCCACCGCGTCAGTGAATTCAATACATACACGGTAAGCAAAACGCAATCTAAGGACATTATAGTACCCTAGCCAAGCAGGGGTAATCCCCTCTACCCGTTCATCAAAACGCCCCGTCATCACATAGAAATATCTCAACTCTACCATGAAATAGGGGCGGGAATATACAACATCATGCAACTCGCCAAACCATTCCTGCAACCTAAAGACATCAATAACATTATCCACATACAACTTCAAAGCTCCAGCCCAGAACCTATCCACCCTCTTGTAGAACTCCTCCTTAAAGAACTCCTTAACTTCCCTCATCTTCTCCTCTAAAACCCTCTCCCCGCCCCGACCCGCTCCAGCCCCATCCAGGCCGTCGAACCGCCAGACTCTGGCCTCCTTAAAGTCGAGAATGATAAAGCCCGTCATCTTATTAGTCGAGTCACCTGTAAAAAGCACCACCGCGTCAACGAAATCTATATCTACACCGGAAACGAAGCTCAAACTAAAGACACCGTAATATCCTAGAATAGTGGGTCTAACCCCCTCCACACGTTCACTAGAACGCTCCGTCATCTCTTTGAAATACCTCAATTCTATTTCGAAATAGGGACTAAAAGACACAACATCATGCAACTCGCCAAACCATTCCTGTAGCTTAAAGACGTCGACAACATTATCCACATACAACTTCAAAGCCCCAGCCCAGAACCTCTCCACCCTCTTATGGAACTCCCCGTTCAAAAACTCCTCAAGTTCCCTCATCTTTTCCTCTAAAACCCTCACCTCGCCCCGACCAGCCCCAGC
>Ga0080005_130159_pt1 | contig 12019 bp, 9 predicted proteins | sample JossMetagenome_2_FD_69208 | JGI IMG/M metagenome (GOLD analysis project Ga0080005, IMG submission 69208) | Hot spring sediment microbial communities from Joseph's Coat, Yellowstone National Park, USA - JC3_ASED (SPADES assembly) (version 2) | ecosystem: Environmental > Aquatic > Thermal springs >... | reverse complement strand
CGTATCTTTTATATAATTAAAGACTTCATCAAATATTTTTTCAATTAATTCTTCTTCCACGGGCCGATCTGAAGCATAAACATAACTAAAATAACAATACTCAAAGCTTTGTGAAACCTTTACAGCAAATTTTTCACAGCTAGGCCTAGAGGCAAAGCTAAAAATATCTTTAAATCTTGATTTAAAACATTGATAAAAACTATCTATAGACATAGTTCTGGTCTCTATAAAATTCTTAAGTATCTAAAATAAAAATTTTCTAGAAATCATGAATCTGATGCTTTAAACAGGTTGCTTATAGTGTTAGCCATGCGTTTTCCAAAACCTGTAAATTTTGATCAGTTTACACCCTGCATAAACTCTCAGTCCACATGTATAAGATCTATTATTACAAGAAATTTTTATGGACAAGTCTCATATGAGAGATCTATGTGAACTGAGTATGACACATGAATAGGACACGCATGAACGACGTATATGAACACTGATCTGTTTGAACTTTTCGGGTATATGCTATTCACATTATAAACAATCAACTTTTAGTAGCAAACTATATGATTTTTATAAGCAGATTGCCACTAATTTTTAAAATAATTATTTATTTATTTATTTATTCATCATCTATATGTTTTGGGCATTGTTTGTGAGCTCCTCATCTACTGAAAATAAACATTTTGAGAAGGCTCTTGAGAGTCCTTTTGAAGCGTCAAAACAACTACGTGAGATTTTAAATAAGCTTTCAAAGGACTTAACAGATTTTGCTAGAGATATATGTGTAGAGCATAATATTGACCCGAACGTTAAGATTGTTCCTACGCTTATTCATTATCTCGAGCATGAGGTTATGACAAGATATGTCGGAGGTTGGGGGATTGACATTGAAACAATAGTTAAGGAACGAATGGAAAAGAAAAAAGTGTATATACATGCCTGGTATGACCCAGAGAGGAGAACTATCTTTATCTATATTGATCTACCTGAAGATATGTTCTGTACAAGTCTTGCTCATGAATTGATACATCATTGTCAATATACATGTCATTCAGAGAAATGTAAAAATGTTTGTGAATATTGGCTTAATATTGATGAAGCAAGAGAAATAGATGAATCAATACCTTATAATTTAAGACCTCACGAAATCGAAGCCTATACTAAGGACGAAGAATTTTGCAGAAGAATTAAAGAAAACAAGAGATTCAATGAAGTTTATAAGAAATATAACGACGCATTTCAAGAAGTTAAGGAGATAATGGCCTCATTAATACTAATTTATGGATAATCTACTTAATTGCTTTTTAACATACTTTATCAGTCATTTTCATAGTTTTTCTATATAGCTTAAGTATTTCGAGAAGTTTTCATCAGCTTCTCCAAGAAGATCCTCATATCTAGCCTCAGAAATCTTAAGCTCTCCGAATCTGCTCCGAATAAATCTGGCTACCTCTTGAGACAATGTCTTTATCATTAGTTTCCGAGACTTTCTGCGAAGTACTTATGTATTAGTAGGTAAACATATGATTAGGAACTGCTATGTAGAGTAGACTGCATATGAGCTTGCATGGATATAAACATGAAAATAAAGTCTGATATGAAGATGGGATAACATTCATATCAGACGCTTAAGGGATATTCATATCGTTGTATCCTTACAAATCCTTATTTTTAAGACGGTCAATACGATGAGCTGAAACTAAACCCTTCTCTAATGCCTTCTGAAAACAATCACCACATACCTCAATAAAATCACTATCTATAAAGACAATATGTATAGATTTTAACGACTTAATACTCTCGAGACAGAAGATACATGAACGATGTCTCAACCTATACCTTAATTCATCAACAGATAATCGAAACCTCTCACAACACCTAAACAACTCATGAAGTTATAAGTAAGAGTTCCAATATCAGCAAAACTCTTAATTAGAGAAGAATCATTATAATATCGACGGAGAACATCAGCTAACTCAAGAGTACTACAACAATAGAAGTCCTTAAACAGTTTCTCATACACCCTCTTAAAAACCTTCTCAGCAATAACACCTTTCAAATACCTATCACCATCAACTAAAACATTATAGTCTACGTAACGTACCATAAAACCGCCCATCAACAAACTACGCATTCATCGAACATTATAAATACTAATGCTATTATCTGAATCATAAAGTACTTCTATCTAGAATTAGAGTTTAAGATGATATTATAATAGAGTTAAATAGTTAGTTACAGGTCCTCTACTTGGGTGGTTTTGTGAGTGTTGATAATCCTCTAGTTTTGTGGCTTCAATCTACAACTTTCCTCTTTGATTTAGATGTTGTTAAGAAGGCTTATGATGGGAGTTATAGACTCCTCCCGGCAGATGTTCAAAAGGCTTTACAGGTGAATTATCTTCAAGATATATTCCACTCACTAGACTTACTACTGTGTATGCTGCCTTACCGTGATCTTCAGTACGGTCCTAAGAGTAAAGGAGGTAAACGTGAGATAGTTGAGTTAAGAAAACGTATGAAGTTAGGGTGGGTAGCTTATAATATTAACGCTATCCAAAAACTACTGAATACGAATAATTGGGATGTCGTTAAGAAGGAGCTTTGGGATTGGTATAATAGTAAAGGACATCAATTTAGGGATCAGGAAGGTTTTAAAGGCTTCATAGAATTCCTAGAAGGTTATTTACAAACAACAATAGCTGAACTCTCGGTACTTTATGTATATCTCTATAATGATAGACCACTCATGCCGTTAGGCTTTATGCAACATCTAATCACTTTAGGGCCTAGCGGACCGACATTAGGAGACTTCATAGATATTGAAACCCTAACATTTGTTGAAGTTAAGTCAAATAGAGCTTCGGTAGAACCATCATCACTACTCTCATTAACAATAAATACTAGACTACCTTCAGCAATAGCCATACCTAGGTATGAAGTTAATGTTGAGAAAGGAGTTATAGATGAGAACTGTATAGTTGTTGAATTCTACACACTAACTACTGCAGGTAAGAAACGACCATGGATAGTACATGATGAAGAAAAAGACCTAAAAGCTGATGTAGTAGATGAGCTAAAACCATTAATGCAGAATATATCAATATTAAGAAAAAACGCTGAAAACTACCTACAGGAAATAAAACAAACCAGTAATACCTCTAACACATAAACAATACTAAATAAACCTCACATAAACATACTTTCAAGTCTTAATGATAACGCTGGTATTAATCAATAAATGACTAATGCCCTTAAAATATTAACTAAATTATTCTAATAATATCTCTCCTAATAGTCGATTAAAACATAGTTGTGATTAATCTTCTCCCTTAACACCCTTACCAGAGACCATATCCAAAGCTACTTCAAGAGCTTCTTTATCAACATTAGAATCCAATATATTTACAAGCTCTCTAAACTCAGGGAGTTGTGCTATATCTCTCAGCGCTACTCTCTGATTAGAGTACTCCCTGTTTGGAGCCTTCCTATGAAGTTCTCTAGAGAGCTCCACAACCCTCCTTCTCACCTCATCACCCACATTATTCCATGACAGGCCCGCTACATATATCACAAGTATAGGTCTAGCATATTGATGTCTAATAAATGATCTCTTAGCCTCAATAACTTTAAACGCAAGGTAGTTTAGGACAGCAGCATAGTAATAGGCTATAAGTTCATTACTGCACTCGATATAGCCGACCTCAACTTTAACAATGAAATTATCATCCGGTGGTTTGAAGACTGATGCCGTAAAAGCTCTATCTCGTCTATATACAACATAGTATTTATTCGTATTTAAGGTTGTAATAGTACTTGGTTGTTGTAGCTCATCAATCAACTTCTTTATTCTCTTATGGTCCTCTCTTGAGATATATCTTTCATTTAGTTTCAATGCCTCTTCGAGAAACTTTCTAAGAGCGTTATCACCACGTTGCGAAAGTATTATATCTAAGTATCTAATGATTCTAAACGGATTTATCTCACCAACATATATCATCTTGTAAACTTTAACATGATATTTATCTAGATAGCTTGTAGGCACGGCTAGAATGCCCGTGGTGTTATATAATTTAAATTTAAATACCGCCTTATCTAGGTGGTATTCAGTTAAGATAAGACCGGCATACATTTCCTCACCTTTTTTCTCCTCACCACCATAAATGCCTCCTATGAAGAGACCTGCGGGAGCTATCCTATCAACATTTAGCTCTCTTGCAAGTATGCTGAGATCTTCTGTGAAATAGAGTAACCCTGGTTTAACGTAATCTTCATAACTTTTATTATATGGTTTTACTTCTAAGTATCCCCTAATATCTGTAAGACTCAAGTTCTTACTATATGCTTTACCTTCAGGCAATCTTAACTTAATCACATACAACTCTGAACTCCAACTCATCTTACATCACCTCCTTTCTCTTCGCAATGATGACAGCGGGGTAAATACCGTGCTGAAAAACATCAAAATCAAAATCGAATAACTTCAATTTAATGCTCTCACCCTTCAATAAGCCTTCTAAAATGCAGAAGGTCGCTATTATGCCGGCTGGCATGGAGCTTTTATGATTAAACAATTGATCTTTATTCATAATAAACCCTACACCTTCCTCAGCAAATTCTATAGATTTACTAAGAGCAGCGACCGCTATATCAGCCCCTACGATAACCTGTGCTGCCTTTTCACCTACACACCTCCTAACTTTCTTTAACATATATTCCCTTATCTTATCAGAGTAAGGGGCTTTATACTCAGTTACATGTATCCAAGGTGGGTTAGTGATTATAATGGTAGGCTTAAACTTTGTCATTAAAATAGGTACGTATATTGATAATAATACAACAGACCACACATCATTCCCTCCATGTCTTACAATTAGATCGGCAATAGCTTTAGCTACTTCGTGTTTCTCGAAGTACTCTAAAAACTTCTGAATGAAGGGATCTCTAAGGTTACTTAGACTTTTTACCAGATAATCTTCAATTCTCCTTTCAAGGCATTTAAGATTTAGCTGACATTCGTGGTATGAAAATCTTATGGAGTATGTTAGAGTTTTCTCTAAGTCTCTAAGCATAGCTAGGATTTGAAAGGCATTACCTAACTTAATTTGATTAAGATTTATTAGTGTTTGTAGGTACGCCTGAGCTTTCTTAGCTAGATTTTCTAAGCCCGCAATAGGTGTCGAACCTTCACCAAACCATGTAGCAAAGGTGTCCACATGATATATATGTGGTGGGTTTCCAGGCTCTCTCCCAGTCACCCTTAAGTATGCTATTACGAGTTCAGCTCTAGCGACAGCTACGGCTAAGGGGTTTATGTCGAAGCCCACCACCTCACCTAAGGCCTTATCCGGATCTTCACCTTCATTAACCTTCCTATAGAACGCTTTAACTAGGAATGTCCCCGAACCACAGAACGGATCTAAGATTATCCTATCTTTCACGTTGAACTCGTTAAGCATCATTTCTACAAGCCATAATGGTGTATAGTATTCTCCTAACTCCCTCCTAACTTTAGGTTCTACAAGGAACTCATAGAGGATCCTGAAAACATCCTCAGTCACACCTAGAGACCACCCTACTATGTTGGCTCTTCCTACGACCTCCTCTAACACCTTCCTGATATGGCTTTCACTCCTTCTGTCAAAGAGGGCTATCCTCCACCAGTTTAGGTATGGGAGGGCTATATCAATACTGATCAGGGATCCGCTACACACATCCTCTACTCTTCCTACTCTACCTAAGGATGCTGTTAGGGAGGCTAAAACAGCCATATGCATGTACGTATGCCTCATGAAGAGGTCTATATAGAAGTCCTCGCTTCTCTCCCCGCCATAGAATAAGCTCATCATACCCTTGTAAGCTTCATATAATGGTTTAACCCTAGGATCCTCCTTAACCGCGTCAAAAACTCTTCTGAGACTTTCTAAAATCCTCTCATACTCAAGTTTATATAGAGTTTCGATGTTATTTGGTGTCGGAGGTATTCTTATTGTGCCTAGTTGAGGGATTATCTGGGTTTTTAGAAGCTCCTCAGCCCTTTCCTTATTACATTCTTCCAAGAGCTGTAGCCCTGCCCCAGCGACCCTATATATCCTCCACTTATTCCAGTTGGTAGTTATAAAGAATTTTGCCCTCGAAACTAGAGACCAATACTTTCCCATAGCGTCCCTTTCAGCATCATCAAACTCCTGCTCGTGAGACTTGAAATCAAAGACTATTTCACCACCTAAAGCCATATCAATAGCCTTCCGCTCACCACCTACGTATATCTCCTGGGTCATTAGGATGGTTACCCCCTCAGGTGTCTCAAGAAGTTTTAACAGCATGTATGACTGAAGATCCTTACTAACCTCATACCTTTTATTAACAACATCTATCATAATTTTCTTCAAAAGTTCTACTACCTGAACTCGAATATTTTCATGTGGTCTCATAGACATTTTAAGACCTCTAAAATTATAGCTTAGCTTCTACTATTAACTATTTTAAAATCATTGGTTAAATCTTTTTTAGACAATCATATACTGAAGCATGAACCAGATAATTAAAACTATCTCTAAAGACTCAGATCTTTCCGAGAGATAGCCTCTGTCTAAAAAAGATTTAACCAAATAGCCGAAGGATTTTATGCTGATAAAATTTTTGAGACCCATAAAAAGATCGAGTGTTCTAATGAAATTATTATTACAAAAAGGACTATAGATCTTTCTAAAGAGAAGCTTCACTGATCTTTCACGCCTACTCTATGTTAGATGTAGAGTAAATAATAGGTAGGAAGCAATAAATATTAAGTATTCATCATATATGATCTAATTTTGATTTTCTTATGATTCAAAAAAAGATCCTTCCATAGCGATCGGGCTTATTTCCTATTATTCTCTTATATGAATAAAAAATATATATTATATATATATGATCTTAATGACCACCTGATCACCTGATCACTTAAACCCCTAGAGAAAAATATCATGAGATCTTTTACGCCTACTTACCATCTAGAGGTAAGTAAATAGTAAGTAGATAGTAAGTAAATAATAAGTAGATGATAAGTAATCATCGATAATGATCTAATTTTTAGTTTTTTATTTTTCTTATGATTTAGATTCAAGAAAGATCTTTTTTAGTGATCATAATCCTCATCTCGATGAGATTACAAAAGGATTACGATGAGATTACACATCGACATATGATCTAGATTTTTGATTTTTTCAAAAATTTTATGATTCAGATTCTAGATCAGATCAAAAATTTGTAAAGGGGGGTATCCCCCAAAAATCTGATGAAATACTTACCGCCTACTTACCTCTAAGAGGTAAGTAGATCCGATGAGGCCGATCTTAAAAGATCTAAAATGATCCGATGAATTTTCTCTAGATGATAAGTAGGCGTAAAAGATCCCATGGGAAAAATTTAAAACTATCATTATACTTATCATCTAGAGAAAAAGATCATAGATCTCTTACATATATGTTTTTGATCGTTATTCCAGCTATTGTTCTTGATGTAGGTGTCAATCCTATTATCTCTCTCAATCTTTTCAAGCCCATTTCAGGAAGGCCGTGTTCTCTTCTTGCGTATTCTTTAAATTTTGTTATAAATGATGATTTACATATGATCTCTTCTTTTTCAAGGCCATAATTTACTACTATGGCCCCGTCTCTTTCTAAAGCTTTTAACACGTCTGTAGAATTTGTTTTCTCTATAGTTTCTGAGGGATAACTAGAGATCCTTACGTCTTTTATTGAGCCTTCTAAAGCTTTTCTTACATACATTATGAATATATCTTTATAAAGTTCTTCAATGTTTTCCTTCTCTAATTCCGTCTCAGGCTCTGAGGGTTCTGGAAACGGTTCTAATCCATATTTCTTATATAGACTAGTCCATGCTTTATATCCTAGTTTAACAAGTTCTTTTCTTATCTCATCTCTCGATAGGTTCCTAAGGTTATTAATCTCTGGGATAAGCTCTTCTAATTTTATCAAAAGCTCTTTTCCTATATATTTCAAGGCCTTTTTTATGTTGGGATCCATAGTTCTAGGTGTGTATCCTACGGCCTTAGAGATATCTATTCCTTCTTCTCTAGAGATCTCTACAAGTATAAATTTATCCATCTGCCAAGGGACCAGCGTTATGTCTTTATTTGAGGCTCCTATAAGAACTCTTATTGCTAAAAAGGTCCCAGCATATTGGTGTCCGCCTGAGACTCTTAATAATTCTTGTGTTGATGACCTATGTAAAATATCTATCACTTCAGCACTCTCCCTTTTACCTTCTTTATATCCTTGAATTATTTCACCTAATTCATCAACTATTGCTGGAAGCGTAGATAGAGATAATAACACACGGGTCTGATAATCTGTTTTTGGAAAAGGCTCTGGCCAGTCGATCCCGAATATCTCTTTAAGAAGATCCAGCAATAACGATTTTCCAGACCCCTCTCTTCCATGAATAACCATATGAAAAACGATATTAAGGATCTTCTTAATATAATGAGCCAATGGTGTTATAGCTGAATAACTTAGAACTAGAGAGGCTTTAGAAGGATCTTTATATGCCTCAACAAGCCTCTTTATTACTTCAAGCGTCTTCTTTTTAACCTCAGGTTCAACATCATCCTCAGGGATCTTCCATATATTAAGGATCTTCCATGATGGTGTGTATCCAGCTTCTTTTACAAAAACAATTTTGTCATCAACGATCCAAGGCCCTACTGAATAAAATAATGATTCTTCTCCTTCAGCTATTTCTTGAATAAGTCTTTCAATAGCATATTTATATCTATATTCAATTCCATAGTTTTTAGATATGAAAGATATTATCTCTTCAAGCGATCCAGTCATATATATATCTCTAAAATACACTCGATAAAGTCCGTGTGAATCTAATCCTAATATTCTTACGTTTCTAACATTTTTTATTTTAGCATCTGAAATAATCTGAATAGAAAGCTCTTCTTTAGATCTTTTGAAATGATAGACGCCTTCTTCCCCAGCATACACCCACTCAATTATTTCATTTCCTTTCTTTTTCAACCATGCTGAAAACGGGATCCTTCCTATATCAAGTGTTGAATATACATCTATGAGAGCCTGAGAGACATTTGTCTCAATATCTTTTTTATCGAAACCTTCTTCTCTAAGTATCTCCTCAATAACTTCTTTAAGCCCTGAGATCTTTTTTAATTCATCTATATTCTCGATATAGACTTCATCACCATAGATATAATCGAGGATCTTAGATAGCTTCTCAGGATCTTCAATATCTAATGTTAGAAACGATTCAACAAGTTTATAGCCTGACTCGTATGAGATATTGCTTTTCCTAAACAAATCAAGTAGTGTGTAAATAATTTTCTCTCTATAACCTTCTTTGGCATATCCTTTTACTCTCTCAAATAAATTGTTGATCTTTTCATCTTTAACATCTTTCAACCCTCTCAGGATCTTGATCTTATCAATTTTCTTCTTAAGATCCTCATTTTTATAGATGTCAGCTAACGTGTTAAGCATTTCAACAAGGATTTTTTCATCAAGATTGTTAGATAATCTCTTTACGATCCTTATGAACTCGTTTGGATCAACATTATCTTTATATCCTCTCTCAACAAGATCTTTCCAATATTTAATCTTGTTTTCAGCTGGTTCTTGTGATCTTAATATGTTTATCATGAAATCTATAGAGTCTCTCTTTAAAGTCTCTCTCTTATCCCTCCTGCGGATCTTTCTAAGAAGATCCAGAGCCTCTTCTCGAGTCGATACAGACAAGATTCCGAGGCTGTATCTCTCTTCAAAATTGAAGCTTTTTAGAAAACTTTTTTCGTCTTCTGGGATCTCTACTATTCCTCTGAACCGCAGATCGATGTCATCCACATGATCATCATCAAGTTCTCTCAAGATCTCATATGCCTCAGAAGAGATCCACAGAAGAATTCTTATTCCTTTATGTTGAAATGAGACACTTTTAAGATAATATTCTTCTAATTCTCTCTCTTTCAAAAGGTTTAGATCTTTGGCATATAATTCAGCCAACCATGTCTCCAAGCCTCTCTCGGTGAAAATATTACCCTTGCCCAGTCCAACAGCGATCTGCCTAGTTAGATCCTTGACTCGTCTAAGCTCTTCTATCGAGGATCTTCTCTCAAAGCTGTATCTCACAAGAGGTTTTTCGCGGTCGTCAAGAGGTATAATGTTGAGGCCATGTTCGTAAAGCTTTTCGGCTAAGGTTATGACAGATGTTCTGACGTCTTTTAGGGATTTCATTATCATACCTCAAAGCTTTCAAGACTCGATTCGTAGATCTTAACTGCTATTTTTCTTTGAGATCCTCTTTTTCATAGATCTCGCCAGAGATCTTTATAACTCTCTATGGCGCTGTAGATATTACTCTTCTTTTTCTGCGGATCTATATTCTTTTTCATATTTTGTTAGATCTTCAGGAAGCTCAATGAAGACCTTTACTGGAACTTTCCTCTGCCACAAATAGATCCAAAGATCATTCCTGGTAGTTGGGAGATTGATGATAAACCTCGGCTTTCCCCGCCCGTAATCTTTAGTTGCCATCACGACGAACCTTTCACCTACATCTATCACGCGACTGCTTTTTATCATATATTCATACATACCATTCATAGTTATCTCCCCGATTAAATCCGTGCTTCTGTCGGGAAATAAATCTTGAAGTAACTTCCCATTAAGGGATAGGATGTATGTTCTAATCAGTGAGCTTATATATTAACTTTCATGTGACAACATATAAATAGGGGCTTTTGTGAGTAATAAAGATCTTAAGAAGTCTGAGGGTGTTGAAAGACTTGAGATTGTTCTTCGACCATGTATTAACGTAGTTTATGGAGATGCTTATAAAACTGTTTTGAAAAAAATCATCGAGATATATAATAATAGTAAAGGTGCTGAGGGAGCTTCATTTTATCGTCTCTATAAAGAAGGTGTTTTAAAGAGCAAGAATAGGCTTGGGACTGTGCTAGAGAACCTCTTTAAGTGCGGGTATGTGACATACAAAGAGAGAGAAGCTAAAACGAAAAGCCCTAAGGGGAGGAGGGATTATTATCCCACCCCTATGGGATTTGTGATGAATATAACGCTTAAGATCAGAGATCTATACTTCTTCATAGAGGCTTTACTTAACCAGAGACCCCTAAGAGCTCTAGACGAGGTCATCGTTATCGAAAAAGTAGATTATTTTATTGAAAAAATTCGCATGGCTGTTACATATGCATATATTTTAACTAAACTTTATTGGCCTCCGAAAACAACATCGCCTTTATATATTGAGAAAGGTCGCCAAGCAATTCTTCATGTTGCGGAGCAACTTCGTATTCTAAGTACGATGTTTGCAAAAATGTCGCCGGAAGATCTTCAGGAGCCCAGTATGCAGAAATTCATCGTCGAGATCATTAAAGGAGGACTAGATGAAGAGTTAAATGATCTTCGAGATAAAAAAAGTTTTTATAGACAACTAGTACACCTGCGTCGTATAGAGTGTTCTAAAGAAAGCAAAGACTTGGATTGTATATTGTTAAACATTTTCAAAGACTTAGAAGAGGTTTACGAAATCCTTCTTAAACATCTTGCGAGTTCAAGCGACATCGAAATTATATCATAAGTTAAGACATAGATGAGCTAAAGTTCACGTTTTCACATATCGATCGTGAACTGATTCTCATCAGAGTCAAGCCTGCCACGCCGGAGATCCCGGGTTCGAATCCCGGCCGCCGCATCAAGACCATCCCCCTGTTGATCCTTGTTTATAAATTAATGTTCCTTAAAATCCTGACCTCCTCCCCGCCCTAAAGGGCGAGGCTTTCAGTTGTAAACTTGAGATTAGTTGATTACAAACAAAAGATTTATAAGCTTTGGATACCCCAAGTAAACTTGGGGTATAGTAAGTATTGTTGTTTGATATAAAACCTAAAGATCGAAGAAACGATCTATATGATTTTGATAAAGAGCTTGAGATGCTTAAAAAAGGTTTAGAGAAAGCTCCTATAACTCTTTTGATTGGAGTTAGAA
>Ga0080005_155178_pt1 | contig 12028 bp, 15 predicted proteins | sample JossMetagenome_2_FD_69208 | JGI IMG/M metagenome (GOLD analysis project Ga0080005, IMG submission 69208) | Hot spring sediment microbial communities from Joseph's Coat, Yellowstone National Park, USA - JC3_ASED (SPADES assembly) (version 2) | ecosystem: Environmental > Aquatic > Thermal springs >... | reverse complement strand
GAGTTTCTTTGCTTTTTCAGAGAACTCCTTCGGGATGTATATGATGTATTTTCCTTTGCCGTGACTCGATATTTTGGCTCTGAAGACCAATTCCACACCCATAAGATCAGATTAACCAAAACATTTAAATATTTTTTGGTATATATATGAATGTATGTTGGTGCATGGCAAGTCTAACAGACGATGAGCCGTGCACTGCCCCCAGCTGACGGCGGGCACTGAACTATGATGTCACGCCCGTGAGGGGTGCTTGAACTGTGAGGGACGCCCCAGTGGGCGTAGAAACCTCGCCCTTTAGAGCGGGGAGCCGTCAGTAATATATTATTTTGTAAAATAAAAGAAAAAAGCTTTTCTAACCACCCACACCCTTGGCGAGGATTCCCATCGCTTAACCCCCTTTTCTGTTAATTTTTAATAGCATACAGTATCAAAATTCAATGAATTTGTAGAGAATCTTAGGTGTTCATCAAAAACCCAATCGCAACCAGCAAAGCCTCTATCGGTTATAATAGCTTCTCCTCCGATATTAGTATACCAGGTCTTTTTTGTAGATGATTTTGCACATAGTCTAAGCGTCTCAATGTATAAATAACATATCAAGTCTTTTTCCCATTGATATCTAATTATACCATCATATCTCCATCCTTCTCCATTCTCTTTTACAAGTGTTATTGTGTATTTATCTCTGTTCCTGAAGACTGCCATCCTTCTTACTGCGTATTTTATATCTTCCATTATAAGAGACAAATCGGTAATATCTTCACCACCAGCTACTCTAATTATCCCTAAAATTATCGATTCTCCAGGCATGCCCATACTCCCCAACGAATTAAATAATACTTCTGCTACAGTTGTAACATTAGTAAACGGAATCGGAGAATAAAATGGTTGCCATATAGTAAATCTTACCTCCATCGCTGACGCACTGTTTCGTTTTCTCCGCACGTCTTCTGGGTACTTGGTAAATATTGAATATGTTACCTCGTATCCATAAGGGTCGTATTTTCTATTAGGATACCTACGTGGGTATCCTGGAACAACCAGTTTGGATTTTATCATAAAATTCCTAATAACGGATGCAGACATGCCAGTAAGCCTGGACATATAGTTTGTTGCTGTAGATAATGAGTAATCTCTTTCTACCATTAACTGATAAGCCAAAATTGCTATTCGAAATAGGTCCTAATTAGGTTCAGCCAGCATACGCAATAATTCGTTATATGTACGTCTAATCATAGCCTCGCTTATCATCCATGGCTCTGTTACAAATCTTATAGGTGGTACTACCACACAAATTTGTATACGAGGAGGTACAAGAGGTGGTATAAAAGCACACTTATTAACCATAACAGAATGTCTTTTTATTACTCTCCCAGTTCTACAATTCTTTTCTATTTCTATCTCAAAATAACATAAATAATCTCCCCATTGGTACCTAAATGTCCCCTCATAAATTATGTTACCTTGCTGTATTCTGAATCTACCATGATTTATGAATGGAGAAACTCTAACTGTATAAGAAAATGCTCCAGCAGAGGATGTAATAAAATGGGCAACATCGCGTAATACATGATAAAAATCTGTATAATAAAAAGGGAACCATAGGGAGAAGACGAGTGTACCTCCCCCATGAATATTAGCTGTAACTGTAGCTAGATAACCTAGTGGAACATATCTTCCATTTACCTTTCTAAATAAATACCTCCCAGCGGAAATCGCGTCTGAAATCCTAAAACCGATAGGACTGCCAGTTATTTCCCTAACGGCTTTACTTAAGGTATACCGCTTTGTTACCATAAGGTAATAAGCGTTAGCTGCTAACGCAAAATTCCTATACGAAAAGGAATTGCCAAATCTGGCATATAAATCACTTATCTGTCTTGGAGTGAGCATAAATTAAAAATAAAAAGGGGGGTTAAAAAATTAGCTGGAAGTCTCTGGGAATTTTATTCTTTGAATAAAATCTTCCTTAGGCTTCATATGGTGATGGGTAATTATATGAGAATTTATTGAACGTTTTGACGTGAATTCTTTACCACATAACTTGCAAACATATACATCTGCATCAGTAACACTGTTCTTTTCTTCTAATTCAAGTTGCATTATCTTATTATATGCTATTAATCCTAACCTTTCAATCTCCCTCCTAATCTCTTCCATCTCTTCTAATTCAAAATATCCGTCTTGTATCTTCTTCTTTAAATCGTTTATAGTCTTTAATATTTCATCTTTTGGTTTTACTACCACTACTATATTCACCCCATTCCGTGAATTCTATGCCGCTAGGTGCCTTAGTTACTTTGTAAATATGTCCCTTAACCAAGTTGGACTGTGCAGAAATCACTATAATTTGCCTAACATGGTTCCTAGATTTATCGACTAAGATATGTATATCGTCTATATCGTTCACATCTATGAAGAGATCGGAATAAAATTCTGCAGGTAATGTATCCTTATCATAAATTAAAGCTGTTGGGGCGAATTTATCAATATCGGTTGGGTGAAATATGAAGATTTTATCTATATATTGAGATTGATAAGAAGAGGTAACATAAAATAATGTGATATTTGTACCTATAATGCTCGTCCTATATTTGCTCCTAATTCTCATAACTATATCATTAAGTTGCCTTATAAGGTTCCTGCCGAATTCTGTGGAGTCGTCTATGAGGTATATCTCGTCTGGTCTGTGACTTATTAAATAATGGTCACCGCTCTCTAAATTTGATGGGTTTTCCGTATCAACAAAGTAGAGGAATGTTTCATCGTAGCCGTTTAAACCGCCTACACCAGGTAAAAAGACTTGCACAACTGGTAGGTTCCTTGCTTGTTTTATTTTCATTATTAGAGTCACTAAGTCGTCACGTGTTGAAATCGTCTTTATTTCAGCCTTTTCTCTCTCCTCTCTAACTTCTTCCTCCATTTGTGTAGGAGCTGGTTTTGGAGGTGGAGCAGTAGTAGGTGGTGGTGGTGTAGTAGGTGTTAGTAACCTTGTAACAGATTCTATAACGTAGTCTGGATTCTCTGCAATCGCCGATAATACCCTTTCCCTCTTCTCTGGCTCTGTCTTGTTTAAATAAGTTAGGAAACTGTTAAGCCTCCTAAGGGATGCGTTAACGTCTTTAGATAAACTTACTACATTATTCAATATTGTAACCATTGTTGAATAATATGCTTCCTTGTCTGGAACTTGGTTGCCTATTTGTACAATTTTATCTAAAGCGGAAATTGCTGAGTCCATAGCTGGTTTGGGTAAGCTCGATATTGAAGCTAATGCGGAAATTAGTTGCTTCTTACCCTCCTCTGGTATCTTATCAAGAATTTCCTCAATTTCTGACTTCTTTGCTTGACAAATACTTGATAGCTTTTGATAGTCCTTTGTAGTAATACCGAATTGGTTCATGAGGTTACCTATGTAAGTTAGGAATTGCTCAACTTCAGAATAAGACTCAAATGGTGGTTGACCAGTCTTGGTGATTATATCGTTAACTCCCTCTACAGTATAATATTCCAAGTTAGACCTATACTGAGATTCGGCAGCAACAGCAGCTTCCTCTGGTGCTTCTGTTTTAACTCCGCCTTCAAGACACGACTTAAACTTATCTGGAGAACCACCAGAATCGGCTACGCATTGAAATACCTTATTTATAAAGGTAGCAACAGAATTATATAGAGCGACGCCTTTCAACGGGCCCGATTTTGAACGTAAATATGGTAGAAGATTTGTTTGACAGTCAATATAATCTACAAGAGATTCCAGAGTTGATTTAAAATCTGGTACTCTAGATATTACTTGTTTCAACTGTTCTGCTATTCTATCATAAGATAAATGATCCAATATATCGTCTATCGATTGACCTTGCGACTTTATAGTATCTGAACAATGACGTAGAATCTTCTCAGCAAATACTCTAGCAAGACCTTCTAAACCTGTGGACTTTGGCGGTATAACAACTTTGGGTACTGTTTTTTTAGGTGAAACAGAAGCTTCTGGTAATACAACTAAACGTTGTGTTATGTTTTCATCATTAAGTTTCTCCGCTTGTGGCCCTATATTTATACTTTCATTATTTAATATTTCGTATGCATTTTTATCGAGATCTTTAGTTACCTTTTCTGGTGGAAGAAGCCCTAGTGTTACTAAATAAATCACCATATCGGCACAAGGAGTCTCAGTACCACCCATGTTTTTGTAAGTGTTTAGATTTTTGGTGTATGCAGCCTCTACTGCAGAATTAGCGTCATCAGATATGTCTAATAGCTTCTGCCCTAGACCAACTATTAATTGTGGTACCGTGGTATAATCATCAAAAAATTCATCACATGCATCAACCTTATCTTGAAGAGGAGCAGATTGGTTGTTCAATACGTTACTTACATCTTTATATTCATCTAGAAATTTATCCCATCTCCCAAACGTCAAGTCTCTTAACACGCTTAAAAATGCAGGATTCTCGATAAAACTTCCATGTGTTATAATATTATCTTTACCAGCTTTCCTATAAATTGGTCTACAATTGTGAACAAGGTCTAACAAAGCATTATAAACTTGATTTTCCTCGTCAAGTCTTTTTTTCCTTGGCATTGTTTACACCCAACAATCTTGCCAATACTGGATATTGATTTACAATGTCGTTTAAAACTTTTTTTGTTTCATCCCTAATTTCTGGATCTTCTAATATTCCCTTTATTATAGTTCTAGCCGCATCTCTTAAATCTGGGTTAGATAAAATAGATTTTACCATATTTGATACAAAAGTATTTATAAGTTTTTTTAGTTCATCGTCATGTGAGGCGTTGTCAATCACCTTCTTTATAATATTAATTAAATCGTTAACTGAAAACGAAGCAACTATAGATTTTATGGACGTCTTCGCTACTTCCTTAGACACAAAATATGAGGCTATAGAAGCCAATGCTATAACTATTACATCGTTTATTATATCAGATATTCCACCACTAACAGGAACGACTACTACCAATTCTCAATCTCAGTTAATATTTTACCAAGTTGTATATTAGCATTACTGAAGCATGGTTTTTTATACACCTTCTTAATAACCTTACCGTCATTGCGTACATACCTTAACACAAAATAAGAAAATCCAGCATACTCGAATAAATATAAGTCACCAAACAGCATTGACTCTACCTTAATACCTTCCATAGTTTCATATTTTGTTATCCTGTAAAGGTTACTTACTTGAATTTTCTTACCATCAATATAAATAACAGAAGTAGTGGATATAGGCTCTATTTCATATTCGTCTGGAATAATATAATTGTTGTCACAAATATTTATAACCTTTGCCATGACCTCCTCCCAGCCCTAATGGGCGAGGCTTATCGTTCACTTTATCGACTTTCAATCTTTCAGATTGAATAGTTTGTCCCAGTCCTCCTCGACTTCATCTTTTTCGACGTCTTTTCTCTCTTTCTTATCACCACGATCTTCATCATCGGATTGGTCGTTCTCATCTTTCTCTTCCTTCACTTCTACATCATCCATATCTGGTTCTTCAGATATAAGCTGAAGAATATGCTGTTTTATAGCAAACTCAAAAGGTGCAGTTCTACCCCTGAACAAGAAGATTTTATACCTGTTTCTCAGATCCTCATCTATCTGTTTTAAACCAGCTGGAGATTTTATAAACGCAACTAGTACTTTTTTATCATTCTCTCTTATTATCACTATTGCGGAGTTCTCGCCTACAAACACAATATAAGGTTTACCTTCGTCGTTTATACCTTTGTTTGGGATAGGATCTCTAACAAGTGATTCAAATGCTGGATCATCGTTAAGTTTCTCGTGAATAATCTTTAATAAATCGGGTGTTAAATCCTCTCCTTTCTTCTTATTTATTGTTATCTCATAAATAGCCACCCGATGTCACCCCATTACCCTCTTCTTGAATCTCTTGAATTGGACAAAAGACAACAACCAAAAAGGAAAAAGTAGGAGTACGCTTCCATCCAACACGATATCCTGATTGTGGAAAAACTCTAACATCCTCTTCTCTTGCAATTATCTGCATGGCCAAAATTTCGTTTTCCTCATTATTCAAGGGGGATATACTACGAAGATATTTTTTAAATTCCTTCTCTGAAGCCTCTTGAGCGTAAAGCTTAACGCCAAGACATCCATCATCAAACATCTTCTTTATCATAAATTAAGACATGCACATATGAGTTAAAAACTTTACTTTTCGCTAACCTTCTCCCCATTATTCAAGGTAGTAGCTTCTAAGATGGGGCTAACAACGCTTCGGTGTCTATCGTATCGTCATACATCAAATTCGTTTCAAAACTTTCGAACTGTGATACTTGATCAATAGTTAGAACATTAATTTGAACTAAATAATTCGCGAAACTATAAACCGCTGAAACGTTGAGGTTATATACGTTGTTAAGTGAATTAATTACACCTGCTGCTTGATCAGGAGTAATTATACCATTTTCTAAGTCGTATCTGATTATCGCGTTGCTTAAAATGTTTGCAGCTGCACCGCCATTATTTGCACCGCCATTCTTAAACGTCTTTAATGATTTTATAATCTCTGCTATTCCGTATGCGATACCAACAGCTAGTAAAGCGTCTGCAACAGCTTGTGCAACAATATCTAATGGATTCTGACCTAGGCTCTTCGCAATATTAGCCATACCTTTTGCTGCATTATTCATACATTGCTGCAACTGTGCTAATGTTTGGAGTTCTGCTTGATTAAATCCTTCAGGAGATTCTGTAATGAACTTATTAAACGCGTCAGCATACTGTTCAGCACACTGCTGGAACTCTTGTTGATATGCTGATAATGCAGAAGAAACCGCACTTGAAACTATAGGTGATACAACAAGGATATGAATGAAATAGATTAATAGAACAATTATGACGACCGTAATAGCAACAACTATTATTATGAACTGAGTATTGTTCATAAGATATACACTACAATAGTTGTTTTAAACTTAACTTTCCTCACCCTTTAAAGGGTGTAGCTCATTGAGTACGTTGATTTGTGGGTTTTGGTTGGAACGCTTTAAGTATATCTACTAACCTATCTCTAATTTCAGGCGTAGTTAGCATCTTTCCAAGTACTTGTAATAATATAGTTGTATAATCTGCAGCTTTTGCTTCTGTTGATTTAGTAGCGTTAGCAAGTGATGTAGCCGCATTAAGTAATTCTGTGAACTGTTCTAATGGATTTGGTACTTCTTCTCTTCCAGCATCAACTATAGATTGTCTTATATGTCTCCTTTCACTGTCGATATAAGTATATAACAGTTCCAGTGGATAATCATATGTTGTTTTCGAAGGCTTAGATGGCGGGGATACAATCTCTCCAAACTTAGGCATAAGAAAAAATGGTAACATATATTTATAAAGTTATCGCTTGACCTCCTCCCCGCCCTAAAGGGCGAGGTTTCTCGATCGTTTTGTCAGAGATTGGAAAAAATGCGGACGTTTATTTTTATTTATTTATTTTCATTTTTGTTTTCTGTTTTCTTACTAAGTGAACTCAAAACATTAAATATAGAGTCTATTGCCTCTTTAGGCGTTATTGCACCGCTACTGTACTGCTTGTATATCTCGTTTACCGCCTTCTCTACTTGAGATAAAGATATTGTCGGTTCTATACCAGTTCTCATTATGCTCATTTGTGTTATCATTACCTCCTGTAATGCCGAGGCAAAAAGTACAGATAACGTAGCAATAGTTTCTTTACCTACTCCTCTTCTTTCTAACATTGGATATAATGTACCATCTACAAACTTTACCGATTCACGTGCAACTTTTATGAAAGACCAATATTCTTCCTTAGGTATTTCAATATTTTTGGTAATCTTAGGTGCCTCATCTTTCTTCTCACTCATCCATTAACACCGATATATTATGAATGGATCATTGACGTGATGAAAGGATAAATTATGGAATTCCACATTTTGTTTATAAAATCTAATAAATCTATAGTTATATTACTTATCATATCCATATTCTTCACGTTCTCAATTTTCACTAGCTCAAACGTTCTATCATCAGACGTATCGGCTATTAATTCTATATTTGATGTGTTCTCGCCTATTTTGCCTGCAATGCCTACTATCTTTTCGTCTGTAACTATAAGTAACGCTTTACCTATCGCGTCTGTCAAAACTGAAAGGAAGCTGTCGTCGTTTACATTTTTTAAGCTTTCAGTCTTCTTATTTATCGACTCGTACATATCCTTTATAATCGGCATCATAGACTTGTTGATAAACTCGTGCAGATTTACCGCAGTATCGTGTATCTGTGTGGAATCTGTAACATATAACTGCATTGGTATATAAATGTCCCCAACATCTGTGATTACTTTTATATATTCCCTTATTATTCCCTTATCTTCCTCTATTTCTGGTTGACCTATATCTATACCCTTAACATGTGTAGCGAAACTTATCGCTTTTTTCCTTAATTCTTCATCTGCTTTTAATTGATCATATAAATCCATGGCTCTATTTACTAACTGATCTATATTCATACTCATATGATAGTCTAATATTATAAAACTTTTAAATTTTACTTTCTAGAAGGGTTGTTTAAAAATTTTTTGGTAAAGTTACGCCTTGTTGTCCTTGGTATTTGCCATGGTAGGGGTTCTCAACTGGTGTTAATGTCCTGGCGAAAATAAGGTGAAGGAATCTAGTCCCCCTCTTTATCTTTACTGGAAAAGCGGAACCTAGTACTTCTATTGTGAGCTGACCTTCAAAGCCTGCATCTACTATAGTCGGCGGGATGATAAGCCCGAGCCTGGCAAAAGATGACCTCAAGTTGACGAAAGCCATTACGTCGTTCGGCAGTTTAACGTATTCCTCAGTAACTAGCAGTACGTGTTCGTTAGGGTAAATGATGAATTCATCGCCTTTCTCTATCTCATAAAATGAACGCGGATCTTTCTCTATCTCGTATATTTCGTCAGTCTTCTTAAAGCGGGCTATCTCTCCGCCCACTCTTAAATCGACCCCGTTCTCTCTTATAGTATCTTGAGTAAGAGGAGAAATTACTATCCAACCCTTTTCTAGGTAGTATTTTAAATCTCTATCTCCAAGAATCATGGGTGGGTCACCGTACCCTGTGCACCTTCTAGGGATGGGGAATCACCAGCATAGTATTTTTTCTTGCACCAGGCTATGCAATCGCTATCATCGTCGCCAGGGTCGCTGAAATGAACCTTACAGTCATGAATACACTGCCACAAGTCAGCAAAACCCATACTAGATAATATGCACTTAGGTATACCATCACGATATACACCTTCTGGGCATCTGGTAATCTCAAAACTCCATGTTCCGCTAAGGACGTTCTCTATTGTCATTGGCCTGTCACTAGTTAAATTGTTCAATATTATACAATTAGGTCCAGCATACTTAAAGAGGCGGGGATGGACTTTCTTTACTTCTTCTAGCATTTTCCATGCTACTGCTCTAATCTCCCACTGTGCCCTTGAGCATAGTCTGAGGGCAAAGAAGTTGTATAACTCTCTGGCGTTCATTGTCACAACAATGTTTGTATTTACTCCGTTAGGTAGGACGTATCTGGCATCTTCCTCTGGTACTCCAGCCTCTAGGAGTTTGTAGTAGTGGTTGTACGCATCTTTATATGCCTCCTCAACGACATCCTTTGCTCTCCTTTCTGTGGAAGGAGGTATAACGGGCTGATAATATTCATCAACGGGCTTAGCAAACCTATGGCTCATTTGAGTGTATGATGCAATGCGGTGTCTCACTAGCTGATGAGAGGCAACTCTGCTTATACCCTCTATTGAGAAGGTATAACTACTGTGCTCTAGGGGCGACCAGTAGCCGTGAATGATAGCGTCACGGATCCATACTTCTACTTCCTCATCCGTCATTGTCTTCTCGTGGTAATCCCAACCCTTTCTAGACCTGCTCATCTTAGAAGCAATGGCAACCACTCTTTCTCCATCTTTCGTATAAGAAACTAGCTCAACTTTCATCTTTTTCCACCACCTTTAACGCCGTATATCTTAAATCTTCGTAGTCAATACGATCAAAAACTTCTTCCGTATCCATTACAACATAGTTGTCTTTTTGTAATAACAGGAATTTTGCTCTCTCATCAACTTCTGCCAAGTAATAATAGGCATCACTATTTGTGCTGAACAACATTGCCTTTAGTTTATTCTCTCTTATATAGTTTACAAACCACTTAAGAAGTGCCTGTAACCTCTTGGGGTGCAAGTTTAGTGTCTCGATATCGTCTATTAGAAGTATATCTGGTTTGTGATAATATACCAACCACAGTAACTTTACCATGTTACTAATGCCTCTCCCTAAATTATCCAAATATGTTACATTGTCACCTTTTTCATATATGAAATCGTCAACCACGCGTATTATAGTACCATCGATGAATTCTTCATCAATGAGTTCTTTTATCATATTATTGAACTTCATATCTTCATCGTTAGGCATAATGCGTATATCATAATGTGATTGGTGAGCAAATGTCCGAAAGGTGTAAGGATATACTATCATTACCTTATACTTAGTACTACCTTTACAATCATAGTGATACATTTCAGAAATAGCTGGAACAACAGAATTAAATGGAACACGTGTTCTTTCTGCAATAACATGTTCACATTTTACTTCTTCACCGTCGATATTAACTGAAAAGTTTTCATAATCAATGTCACCTTTTGCATTCAAAATTGTAGGAATATTATTCTCGTTCGTTAGTGCTATTCTCTCCAAAAATGACGTTTTGCCGACTCCGTTATCACCAACTATAGCAACTGTAGTTATATTTTCAAGTGATATGGAACGATTATCATAAGCTACTGAGAGTTTGTTTAACATATGGATCCCACCTATTAACGAGTTAGCTCGTATATTTCTGCTTGAATTTTTTGTACTAAAAACAGTGCTTTATCAATTTTTGCTTTATCATTTTTTCCCGTCATATAATCAATTTTCACGTTATGTATCAACTCTAGTAACTCTCTGATGTCCTCGTCTATAACATCAAATTTTTCTTTTATTGTTTCTATTTTTATCCACCTCTTCTATCAATTAGAAGGAGGGGTTAAAAAGTTTTCGATGAGAGGACGTAGTTTTAAATGATTGTTTGTGTGCAACATCTACATTATTGAAAATCTTCCTTGCTTGTGTGCAAGTTACATTTTATTAAATGTTATTTTTGCTTATGTGCAGCATATATCTTATTAAAATGCGTTATTGTTTGTGTGCAATTTGTATTTTATTGACAATCAGTCTTGCTTGTGTGCAATCGGTAGTTTATTGAGCACTTTTGTTGCTTGTGTGCAACTGACTAATTATTGAGTTAGCCACTCGCTTGTGTGCAGTAACTTTTTTATTGATATATTTGATTGCTTGTGTGCAACTCTTTCATTATTGAGGGGTCGGACTTTCATAGGGTTTCATGATTTTTCATATCAACCCTCGTCCTCATTCCCCCTGTCCGGCTCCCCACGCCTAGGTTAGGGAGTATGGACTCCCAGCCACGACATGGGGAGCCTCATCGAACCCATCCTCCCCCTCACATTGCTCCTCGGGTTCATTGTAGGGCCCTCTTCTACATGTTAATATTAACGGAAAAGTTTATAAATTTTGCGGTTACTTATAATCATATGGAACAGATTGTTTTCCATGGTGTCATATCCTCAGCTGGTAGGGATAAGTACGGGGATCAGAGGTATACAATAAACGTGCCGAAAAGCGTGAGGGATAAGGTTAGTAAAATCGCTGGAAAGGAGGTGATAGTAATTGTTATCCTACCAGATGATGAGGAATAGGATTATCTGTTCTAGGGAAGCCCTCGAAAACTTCCAATTCGTTACAATAAACGGTAAGGTAATTTTTGAAGATAAGGATAGGGTTGTTAGGATTGCAAGGGCTTACTCACAGGTAGTTAAGAGTGCTATTAAACCGTTGTTTGACGGGAAAAGTGTAGACGAGTTGACCAAGGAGTTTTACAGCATCTTACCAAACTACATTTACCTAGAAACCG
>Ga0080005_118257_pt1 | contig 12078 bp, 10 predicted proteins | sample JossMetagenome_2_FD_69208 | JGI IMG/M metagenome (GOLD analysis project Ga0080005, IMG submission 69208) | Hot spring sediment microbial communities from Joseph's Coat, Yellowstone National Park, USA - JC3_ASED (SPADES assembly) (version 2) | ecosystem: Environmental > Aquatic > Thermal springs >... | reverse complement strand
AAAAGGCTTATACTTATCACGAGAAGAAGAAAGCCTCTTAACAACATCACCAAAAACCCCACGATCAACAAAAAACTTTATAACCTTAGAAGAAAGAGGAGGAGATACTATAGATCTTTCAGCAACAACCTCCAAATTAACATTAACAAGAACATTAGGATATATAGAATCTATCTTGTCACCATCTCTATCAGACATGTGTACCATAATATTAATTTAGAAATAGAACTTATTTAAAAAGATCTGGATGCATCAACAGGCGTCTTCATATATCAAATAAATTATCCACCTGACATAAACTTCTAAAATATATATGCAAAGCTATAGGAAGGTTAAATAATATAAAAGTTACATCAGCGCAGATCTAACTTCCTCACCATTCGGAGGGACTAACCGCTCATCATAAATCTCTATATTAAGTTTATTTTAAAATCATAAAAATTTTGTTAAAAACCATTAATGGAAAGTCTGACTTAATAATCATGGAGAGAATATTTTAATGCCCAAAAGATCCTTAAATATTATTTGTATATTATGGAACTACTTTCTAACATGGTTGATTCAGGATCTCTTGAGATTACTGGGAATGAGATGTATATTCGGAGGCAGATGAAGCATATGCTCTCTCAATGTTATACGTCTTTACTTTAACTAATCCTAGACCTATACCTCTAGATCTACCGACACCTAAGTACGTTGCTAACGCGAGTAGTTTATCATATATCTTAAGAAGTTTATTGCTTATACACTCATAGGATACCCAACCTCTAAAACCTTTGGCAACTCTTAAATTTCCCTTTTCATCTTTACCGATTACTACTGATGTAGGTCTCAGCCTATAATCAATTTCGACTAATATTATATCTGATAACCTGCCTAATTTATAGGCTTGCCAATCATCAGCCTCCGGATTTGGAATCCTCTCTTCAGGACTTACAACGGAGTTCCAAAGCCTCAGTAAATATGAAAATATTAATGATGGTTGTGGAATTAGCTTATGTCTCTCGGGTAATAATCTAGATTTATGTTTAAGTGTTGGTGGTAGCATGTATTTAGAGGTAAGTATTGTAGGCGTTATAAAGTCGATCCTAAAGAACTTACTGAGTCCTAAACTTAAATCCTTAACTTCTATAATATCGAGAGAATCTATGTTAATCCTAAACTTACCATACGGGGTATCATAAACTCCCTCTAAAGATGATAGCTCATCAATTAAGCTATATTCAGTGGATACTAAAGATAAGTAAGCGATTAAAGGAGTATTGCCAACAGCGGTGAGAGGAGATCCGCTGGCATTATAACTGATTAATGGACGATCATTAAGAAATAAAGGACTAATACTTATAGGCTTGAAAGGCATTGATGATTTACTTAACACACTAATTTTACCACCTCTAGTTTCGATAATAAACTTAACAATTTTAGAACTAAGTGGAGGCAGGATAACATCAGATAGTGGGACAACTATAAATCGACAGCTAATTAGATATGACATAAAACATCAACCATCTTAAAGCTATGATATATATAATGTAAGAAAATATCATAAAACTCAAATGTAATCTGCACACCCCCAAACCTTCTAAAACGTATAAATTATCGTATTACCCTCTACTTCTACTAGCTACAATCCCATCACAAAGATTTAATATACCTAAGGCGGCATCAATTATAAATCTCTGGTGCGGAGGTTTTCTAAGATTGAAAAGATATTCACGTTTTAATGGTATTCCTGGCAAATCCTTGATCGATGATGATTTCGTAAGAGTTTCGTAAGCGCTCTCTATGATTTTTTTAGATAACTCAGTCTTCATGATATATATAACCTCATTAAATAATCTTAATAATAGATCCTCCCAACAATCAGTGTAAACATTAAAATCGCGGTGTAAATCTTTTAATAAAAACTTTACTACATTAATTTGCGCATAATGATGTAGGAGTATCGGGATTACGACAATCAAGACATATATGTTTCCCTCGGTAAATCTCTCTAGATCTTTTAATAAGATCTTGTTGAAAGTATCACTAATACTCTCAGCACTTAATTCGCTTAGTCCGGCTTTTCGACCAAGATATATAGAAAACTGTGTAGATAATATGTAATGATCAGTAAATTCTTTACATGCATCTTCACAATTTAACTGATAATCCTTATGAGCTTTACCTATATCATGTAAAAGTCCAGCTATAGCAATTAATTCATTTACTAGGGTTTCATCGACTTTGTAAATATTATGTATTTTTTTACTAAGACCCTTGCTTTCCCATCTATCTTTACAACATATCATCACATTTCTCAAATGATCAATTAAATACTCAGCCTTATTATTATCCTTAAAAGCGTAACAGGCCATTATACAACTAATCCCTCCTTTGAATAACATTTCTTATCTACAAGAAAAGTTAATGTAATATTTAAACCTTGATATTTTTTATACGCATTCCTGAGAACTTTTATATACCATCTAAGAAACTTTCCTGAATCACTGTTTCTTAGAACATTTTCATAATCAGAATCAGCTAATTTAACATCGATTATTTCATCAGAATCTTTCATAAAAACTATGTAAGGACCAAGTATACAGTCTCTTAAAACCAGCTTCTTAACTCTCTCAAAGTCGACCACGATACTCTTCTTCAATAATTCATTATATTTAACCCCAGCTATTTCATCAGGTTCTCCTATAACAATAGTTGTCAATAGCTCTCTAAGTAATGAGCCTTTGCTTTTTAGTAGAATATTTTCAATATCTTGCTGAGGTATTAATAAGGGGTAGAGCAATGTTCTTAATAGTATCTTAGTTTCATTATCCTCACTTAATGTAATATTTTCCAGAAGTATACGATAACTATAGATTCCGTCAACATTGTAGGGCAATTTCCAAGATATTCTTTCTCCAAATTTGTTTACAAATTCGAGCATTTCCTGAGATGATGTATCTCTGACTATGAAAATATCTGCCTCTTTACAATTCAGATCTCTACAAATCCTTCCAGTTCTCTGAACCACAGAGAATGGGTTGCCACCATCTGTGATTAAATCATCAAAACTGATATTGACCCCAGCCTCGACTATACTTGTTGCAACTAATACTTTAACTCGATTAATCTTAGAGAAAACTTTCTCTTTATCTTCCATGGTTAATAAACTATGGATTAAAGCTATGTCGTCTCCTAAATCCTTACGTAGTGCTCGGTAGATTTCAACAGCTTTCATTATGCTGTCACGGGCCACAAATACTCTCCTACCTGATAAAATCTTCTCCTTCACCTTCTCTATAATTTCAGCATCATTTATAATTTTGGTGTTCCATTTAATGTTTAGTACTGAAGCTTCAAAATCTTTATCGCTAATTACAACCTTATGTCTATTTGCTTTAGCAGATCTGCCGAGCTCTACCAATACAACATCATCTCCTAAACTATCATATATGCTTTCCACTAGTTTACTAGGGATCGTAGCACTAGCTATTATTGTAGGAATTTTAGCGGAATTGGCTATTTCTAACATTGTTTTAAACGTTGTAAATATCTTACTCCTAGATATTTCATTAAAGTCCTCAATTATAGCATGTACTTCATCTAGGAAAAGTGCTGAGACGTAAATTCTGGACCAAGGTATTGTATAATGTTTCTTATAACTATAGATCTCAGTGACAGGTATTCTAAACATATTAAATACGAGGGAGTCTAATGTAGTTATTATATATCGGGCGTCAAAGAGAGGTTCCTTCCTTAAAGACATACCTAACTCGTTATCTATACCAAGATGCTCTCCCATCTGATAAGCAATTTCATCAATATCTATACCGACATCTTTTAAAGCTTTTCCGACAACATTGAGTATCTCTCTTCTCCTCCCTCGCTCGTCCTTACATCTGTAATTATTAATAAAAGCATTAAGTAAAAGACATAGATATATATCCCTTACTATAGCTCTGAACGGTAGCGAATGTATAAACGAATAACATGTTTCTTTTTTAATAAGTTCTGAGGCTATCAAAGGTGCTGAAATTGTCTTGCCATATCCTGTTGGCGCGTTAATGACTAGTTTAGGAACTTCATGTTTACTGGACTTAACTATTTCCAACACTTTTTCTATCAAAGGATTCAAGAAACTTTAACCTCTAATAATCCTTCATATATTTCTCTCCATAAATCTTCACTGCCGTATATAACTCTGAGAGCATTTATAGTGGATTCAGAGGTGAGAGCTCTAAGAGCTTTATAGAGCTCCTGTAGATCCCCAATGCTGTAGTAAGTAATTATTGCTTTAGATAGATCCTCAATAAATGATCTAACTATTCTAGCCTCTCTGGTATCAGTGGCAGGATAATTAGATGTCAGATTGTAGATAGATCCTGCGATCCCCAGCCTAAAAATAGTCCTGGCCAGGTCTGTAAGATCTAATGCTTCAAAAGCTTTAAGCATAACTTTATTGCCACTCTTCATCGTCCTAACACTCTCGAGCATTAAACCACTGGTCTCTCTAAGTTTATTACCGTAGTTGAGTACTATAGCTGATGCGACGCCGCATAACAAAGTCAGACGCCCTCCTTCACCACTTACGACAGATGATATCACAGATTTAGCCATTCCATGGATCTTCCTGAAGTCTATATCTGCAGATATTGGTACATCAGGATATGCATATATAATTTCTTCCTTCTCTCCCTCCCTAAGGCGATATGTCATTGCAATATGAGCTCCAACTATGGCTAAACCAAGCATATATGATGTTACACCTATATTCTCTATTTTTCGATAGCTTAGAGAAACCTTAGGCATATATACTCTTATATGTTCGGCGAATTCCAATGATAAAGCTGGCGGTAATGCTATAAATTCCGTCTTACCTTGAACCGCACTACATATATAATCAACGGCTCTACACAACCTAAATAATTCTCGGTCATCATTAGATGTTAGAATAAATGGTATATTCTCACAAATATCGGCTATCTTACCTCTTTTATTCTTACTCTTTTTCTTCTCTCTAAGCATGCTTACATATTCATTAGCTCTTTGACAAAGGTCGCCAAGATCTTCTTCTTTTGTCATCTCTATTCTGCTACCAATTAGGTAATGAGTAGCTACATTAGCGAACCAAGTTATTGTATAGTCTCTGTAAAGATTTACAGTGTTAAAGTCTATAACAATACCTTTAAATCTTTTAGCTATTTTCGAACACCTCTTATCACCTCCTTAGGTACAGGTATTTCAAATTCATCAATCAGAATCAGAGCGCCTTCGCCCTTGAGCTCTGAATGAATTTTCTTAAGTGGAATACAGTATTCCTCAGTCTCTGGCGATCTTATCGAAGTAAAGTTAATTTCTGAAAGTTTTGGCATATGCGATGTATAGGCTGTTTCTCCCGGGCAATTTGCCACTCTAGTTGGGAAATAAAAGAACGTGTCAAAACTATCTTTATCATTAATTCTTATAGCATTCTCTAATTTCTCTATAACTACATCTTCAACGACAACAATACTCTCTTTCCTTCCTAGTCTCACTATTCCATAAACATAGTTTAATAGAGAAGGGTCAGAAATTATATAAAAGATGTAAATGTTTTCATCTAGATAATATGTAACTCCACGGACACCAATACTATAGAGCATCTCATATTTATCCCAATGCTTCTTTCTCATATAAATTACTTGAAAGACTCTTTCAATATCTCTAGATCTAAAATGACCTTCTGCACCTGCTGAAGCATATATAACCTTACCAAGTAATCTCCTGGCTGGGCTATACAACTTTTCTCCGATTACATCGACCTCTAAATTAATAGACTTTCTCAAGTATGGATATGCTAAAGCCCCAACAAGTGTGGTTGGCGGCGGTAGCGGATATGTTGGCGCTGTAGTGCTTGCCTGAGGTTGATATACCGATATCCCATAAGGCGCCTTAAGTTTTATTAACACAGCGTACGTCACTTAGAAATCCCTTGCAACTTCTCTATTACAGTTATTAACGTCTCTATGAGTTCTGTTATAGTTGATGCCTTAACTACTTCTACCTTGAGATTATCTGGAATTTTTATGTTAAGTCCTTCATTATCCATATAAACTAAATGTATCCTCTCATTAACTTCTCTTAAAGCCTCTATATATTTTGAAGCTCTTGCAATGGTTTTGGATATATAATCATCACCATTCACGTAAACTCTAGGTGCCGAGACCATGAATGGCACAGGATCTGATACGGCGCCGATTGCTCCTAAAACTTCAGATATCGGTAGATATCTAGCTTTTTTAGCACCAAAGTTTAGCCCTTCTACCAGCGCTTCAATAGCTTTAAATGCTAGTTTAACTCTCTTCCATTTATCTCCAACGAAAGTACCATTACTTCTCTTTCCTATTTTATCTATATCTACACCTACTGTAAGCATATAGATTGCTGAACCGCTCTCTATATTGAAAGGATTATGTGCTCCAGTTTCGAAATTGTATCGGACATGAAATTGAGACTCGAGAACTGCCTTTCCACTCTCTGTATCAGGTACTAAATAGCTGAACATCACAGCTGATGTTCTTCTGACTCCAAGTTCAGGAATTAAGAATCCTGTGAGATCCTCTACCACACAGCTTTCAATTAAACTATCATGATTCACATTACTTCCTTTACCCTCTGTTGAATGCTTTATAAATCCTCCTATACTTTCATATCTTTTGCACTGATCGCACACAGGTAAACCTAATCTTGAAGCCAGTTCCACTAACATTCTCTGATACCCGTTAGCTATAGATTGACCTGAGATTGCTGGTACTGTCATAATTCTGTACATTAATTTTCCATTTTTTTCAACTCTCTTAAATACAGATACAGTTCTATGCCTAGTATAAGCACCTAAGGATTCTACCATATTTAGGGCCTCCACTTCTACTCTAAATCTAAACGCAATGGATGCGAACATATAATCACCTCTTTGTTTGATCTGATGATTCAGTTTTCTCTTTTGGGGAAGATCCCTCTTTCTCCTTTTCTATATTCTTCTTTTTTAACTCTCGTGATAATCCAGTTGTTAAAGCCTCAATAGCTATCCTTCTAGCTAGACTAGCTCCACGCCTGTTTACTTCATCAAGAAATTGCTTAATTTCTTCATCTGATGGAATTTTATCTAAACCTTTTCTAACTTCTGTCGACGCATATCTTAAAGCTTCATAGAGGGCCGTATATATTGTCTCTAGGTCTGTTGCTCTAGCCAGCCTGTCTACCGGGCCGTATACTTTTTCTTTGACTAGGTAAGCTAAGAGTTCAACTATGCCTGTGTATTTGCTACTCAAATCTTTCACCATATAATTTTTCACATAACCGTAAATATCATTGTTTTGTAAATCTGATGTGTACTGTCATGTTTAAAAATTAAGATGTAAACATGAAACCATATGAATATTTAAATAACATGAAAATTCTATAAATATAGGGGTGACCGGCACGACATCTGCATTCATACTCTTAGGATTTGACATAGGACATGCTGTGTTAAGTATATTGAACTTCAAGCCGTCAGTAATAACGATCGTTGTTGCTACTATCAATGGTTCACCCGATCCGAGAACAGTTGCAACATATTCAAGCTTGGAGCAATTAGCCGCACTTAGTAGAATAAGGTCTAACAGATTAGACATTGAAATTTCTAATATAAATAGATCTGTGGGAGTTATCGGAGAAGAGCTCATGAGATTAGCTCAAGAAAGTGTGCCAGTGATTGTTGATATAGGAGGTGGTATGAGGCTTCTCGTACTTGAGACTCTATTAGCTATTCTATCTCTACCTAAGTGGCTTCAGGATTTAGTAAAGGTTGTAGCATATTTCGAAGGAACTAACAGATATGTAGAACTCGATTACAAGGATCTCATGAAGATTATCAGAGCATATAAATTACATAGGGAGAGTGCAGAAGAGCTTACATATATAGATAAGAAAATTCTTGAAATTTTAGATAAAAAGAGAAAAGCTTCGCTAAAAGAGATACATGAAGAATTAATAAGGCAGGGCATTACAACAAGTAAACAAAATGTTAATCGAATTTTAACGAAATTAGAAGATAAAGGATATATTAGGAAAATTGAAAGAGGCATCTACGTAAAAGCAATATTATGATCAATATTGGTTTACATCGTCTAATGAATCTAATAATCTAATTCTGTCTTAAAATATTTTTCATCACACAGTTAATTCCAAAACTTTATATAAAACATTTGCATAGTCCATTTAAATATCACATCATGTCTACATTAGAACTTTTCGATACTGATTATATATTAAAATACTAGACGACGTTATAATGGAAATTTTAATAACACCTATGGAAACACGTTCTTAATTATATAAAAAGATCTTTGAGTTAATTTATTTCAAGGGATTATATTAGTTACTACATTGTTTCAATTTCATAATAGATCTTCCTAGAACAATCAACATTGTCCAAACCTCTTGTCCTGCTTTCAATTCTATAATAGATCTTCACCATAACCTCAGAGCAGGTTCCGAGACTTAACATATATCCTACTTTCAATTCTATAATAGATCTTCAAATATGGCTCGCATGTTTTAATTGTGCCCCAATTTAAGAACTTTCAATTCTATAATAGATCTTCATTGTTGAATCAGGCGGAGGAAGATGCGAAGATGAAGACGCTTTCAATTCTATAATAGATCTTCTGTTATAGATGTGTATACAGATCCTGTTTTTCTCATCCTTTCAATTCTATAATAGATCTTCAAGGGATCTATTCTTCTACTCATAGGACAGACCCTCCTCCGCACTTTCAATTCTATAATAGATCTTCACCTTTTTTCAAATCTATTGTGATGAACGTTGTCATCGCTATGCTTTCAATTCTATAATAGATCTTCGGAAGAACCTCTGAGACTCCCGCCCTCTTAGAGACTATGACCTTTCAATTCTATAATAGATCTTCTGACTATGGATGCTGCAAGTATCGGTGTGCATAAGTGACTTTCAATTCTATAATAGATCTTCTTTTTCTCAAGAGAATATCTAGAGACGGTCGCAATAATGTTCTCTTCTTTCAATTCTATAATAGATCTTCGCGTAAAGCCTCAGCCGAACGCTGGAAACCTCGCCCTTTACTTTCAATTCTATAATAGATCTTCAGTTCAGACAAGGAAAACGAGGCGAATTTGCCATAGTAAACTTTCAATTCTATAATAGATCTTCTTCGTTTTCCTCATGGTATTTTCTGATTAGCTGAACATTATCTCTTTCAATTCTATAATAGATCTTCAGAAGATGTTCTACATGAAATTAGACGAAGAGATGAAGATGACTTTCAATTCTATAATAGATCTTCTTCACTATAAACGCTATGGCTATAAGAGTTGATAACATCTCCTTTCAATTCTATAATAGATCTTCTTTTTAAGATTAAACATTCAGGGGGTTGCTAATGCAGATACCTTTCAATTCTATAATAGATCTTCAAATGTCTTAGTGTATTCATTTTCATCATAGTCTTTTTTGACTTTCAATTCTATAATAGATCTTCCTCTTCAGAGTTTTTTGGTTGAGAGTGTTATAGATCCTGTCTCTTTCAATTCTATAATAGATCTTCAGACTCAGCGATCACTCTTATCAGCTGTGTAGATCCGTCTTTCAATTCTATAATAGATCTTCTAATTGAAGATGCAATTAAAGAGGTTTTTGAAAAACATGAGCTTTCAATTCTATAATAGATCTTCAAATATCATTATATATTTATTATAAATGGTGAAATCCCTACTTTCAATTCTATAATAGATCTTCTCATCAGAATATGATGTTTTCACTCTACCATAAGGATCTAACTTTCAATTCTATAATAGATCTTCATTAGAGACATATACATACAAATCCTTAAGGTTTATTCTATTCTTTCAATTCTATAATAGATCTTCCCAGTCTCCCACTCCTGTATCATCTTCTATTGTCTTCACTACAGTCTTTCAATTCTATAATAGATCTTCACAGGCACGTGAATAATTATTTTCTAGTCTATCTATATACTTCTTTCAATTCTATAATAGATCTTCTTGTGACAGGCTATATAGATGACCAAGACTACTACGTATTCTTTCAATTCTATAATAGATCTTCCGGGAGCGTGTGGGAAGGAATAAAAGGCTTCTTCAACTGGCTCCTTTCAATTCTATAATAGATCTTCGCTGAGAACAGCACAGGCATTGAAAGCAAGATTTGTGGCTTTCTTTCAATTCTATAATAGATCTTCATCATGATGTGTGTGATATGTATCAGAGTGTCTTTAGATGCTTTCAATTCTATAATAGATCTTCGGACGTGAAAAAGCAAATAGAGGAAATGAAAAAGAGAGAGCACTTTCAATTCTATAATAGATCTTCTCAATGTTCATATTCTCACCCTACACATTTAGACAATATGAGCTTTCAATTCTATAATAGATCTTCTTGATCTTGATTTTCTCTCAGAGTTTTATCATTCGGTATCTTTCTTTCAATTCTATAATAGATCTTCTTTGGATCTATTGTTACTATGAACTGAATAGCATCACTAATCTTTCAATTCTATAATAGATCTTCGTCTTCTTATTATCAATGCAGCATCCTCCACAACTTCATTCTTTCAATTCTATAATAGATCTTCATGCTAGTAATAAGCAGAATATTGATAGAATTGTAAATACTTCTTTCAATTCTATAATAGATCTTCTCTCTGCTTAAAGAGGCTCTATCATACGGCTTCACTCAGGCTTTCAATTCTATAATAGATCTTCCGATCCGTCATGTAGAGTCTCTCCTTGTACTTTTTTCCTAGGATCTTTTTTTAACCATATTGGTTCTCTAGTCATCGCCGGGAATCATCTATAATAGATCTACGGCTCAAATAATATTATCTTAGAAATCTTATAAATATTATTGATCATGATCGCTGGAAATTGATATCCGCAAAGCTTATTAGCTTCAAAAATTTTTGATCTAGATCAACCATAGATCATTTGAGAGGATCCGATGAAAACATAGATCATGATCATCTTCTCTTAGAGGAAAAAATCTTTTGATCTAGAATCATACGATAATAATATGAATATATTTTTCTTAATGAATGGAAATATATTTAATTACTCGCTTGCTTTAGAAAATTATAGTTGGGCATGTAACTGCGGATTATTAGGATGTTCTACATGTAGTGCAAATGCAACACCACCAGCACCACCTGGAAATATAAGTACAACTAAAAAACCAATATTTGTGCAATCATACATAAATGCGTATGAGACGGCGTTTAATCAACCTTCAAATCGTCAAAATGCTTTAAATAAGTATCAGTTCTTTACTTCTAATGATACAAATAATGATTTTATACCTGGAACTTTTGGATCACTTGAAGAATATAAAAATATTGGAGAAAAATTTGGGATAAGATATTTAACAAATAGTATTAATAATTATATAGGAATTCCTTATTTATTTATTTCAACAGGTTCTGGAGATAGTCCTGGTTTTATGTATCTAAATTGGATTATAGTTACTTATGGGGTACCTTATGTTATAAGTATATCTTAAAAATATTGGTACTAAAAACTAGCTGGAAGGATTGTATACTTTATATGGGGAATTAAAGGAAATGGCTGAACCGGCCGGACTAAATGGTATTCCATACGGAATTATAGTTCCATTAGGTAGTACTAATACATATCCTCCAGGTCCGGCTCCGTACCCTCCATATACTTTGTTTGATATGCTACTGTTCCTGTTGTGTTTGTCCATTTAAATACTGGTGAGTTTCCTGGTAGTTCTGCTGCATATGTTCCGGGTGTATTTATTGCTGCTACGAAGTTATTTATCCATTCTTTATATGTATAAAATCCTGCAATGTTTGCTTCATTTATTTTATTAGCATCTATTAAATAATATGTTTGTCCATCAATTGTTATCTGTTTAATTGGTACCTGTCCTTTAATCACATAGAAATCATGTAGAGGCACATAACGTTGATTATTTACTGGATCAATTTTTCCAACAAAATCATTATTTAATTTAATTATTTGATTATGATTATTAATTATTGTATCTGAGTATCTACCATCC
>Ga0080005_131585_pt1 | contig 12090 bp, 10 predicted proteins | sample JossMetagenome_2_FD_69208 | JGI IMG/M metagenome (GOLD analysis project Ga0080005, IMG submission 69208) | Hot spring sediment microbial communities from Joseph's Coat, Yellowstone National Park, USA - JC3_ASED (SPADES assembly) (version 2) | ecosystem: Environmental > Aquatic > Thermal springs >... | reverse complement strand
TCTGACCACGCCGTCGAGCTCCTTAACCGCTCTCATGAGCATCTCGAAGTTGTGCTGGCCGAGGGCCTTTCGAAGCGCCGAGAAGAAGGCCGCCTCGTCGGACATGAGCCTCTCCGGCTTGAGGCCCATGGCCTTGAGCTTAGTCAAGACCATGGTCCTCGCGGCGTCGTCCAGATAGGCTAAGAATATGGCGGGCTTCACTGAGGCCCACCAACGCCCTCAATTTATATATTACTACTTAAGGCTGCCGGGACAGCGCAGCGTCCGCGTCCCGCTCGTCCAGCAGGAAGACGTCGACGAGCCACCTGCGGAGGTCGTCCCTGTGCCTCCTCTTGAAGCCCCCGTCGGCGGATCTGAGCTCCTTGAGCGAGCAGAGCCTCACGCCCTCGGCGTAGAAGCACCTCTCGTCATCCAGCTTGAGCCTCTCGGCGTATTCTCTGCTCCAGACCTCCCTTATGAGCGCCGTCAAGGCGGCGAGGGCGTTCATGTGGATATCGTGCGCCTTGTAGGCAGATCCGTAGGGGCTGAAGTAGGAATGCACCTCGCCGGCCGGCCCCAGCTTGATGGCCTGGTAGTAGAGGTGGTCGCTGGTGGAGAGAAGCCTCCAGAGCCTCAGGGCGTCGCCGCCGACGGCCCTGGCGTAGGGGTACAGCCATTTGAGCAGAGCGAAGGCGTCCCTCTGGAGCTCGTTGCCCAGCCACGCCGAGAGGTCGCGCTCGTCGGCCCAGCTGACGGTGGCCCACGGAGGCACGTCGTATACATCCCGCGGCTGGTGCCCCTCCGCGGCCTCGGACGCCGTGGCGAACCTCAGCCTCGGCCTTCTGGCCACCTCGCGCGGAAGCCACCGGAGGAACTCGTGGATGCCCGACTCGGGCCAGTGGTGCTCGCCGAACGTCTCGTAGTCCACCGCTATCAAGACGACGTCGCCGGGCGTCGACTCCAGCCAAGACGCGTACTTGTCGGCGGTCAGCGGCCATTGATCCCACCACCGGGCCCCGAACCTGAAGCCTATGTCGTCGCTCAGGCGGTAGTTCCGCACGAGGACTCTCGCGTCGCAGCCCCAGGCCTTGTAGACGTAGTTGGGCGACCTCCACCCAAGGACCCAGTCGACGCCCTCGGTGACGACGGTCGAGAAGCCCATGGAGCGCAGGAAGCAAGCCACGTCGTTGTTGTAGATGAACTCGGTGTTCTCGGCGGCGCGCGGCCTATAGCCCACGAGCTCCTCCACGGCACCCGCCTGCATCTCCACCTGCTCCCTGAACTCCTCCCCATCCACGAACCAGGCGAGGCTGTGGAAGTACGTCTGCGCCGCGAACTCGAAGCCCCGCGAGGCCAGCTCCCGGAACAGGTCCAGCACGTCGGGGGCGTGCCTCCTGAGCTGCTCCAGCGCCAGCCCGCTGACGCTGAAGGTGGCCTTAAGCCCCACCTCCCTGGCCGCCTCCAGCAAGATCTTGGTGGACTTGCGGTAGACGCGCTCGGCCACCCGCGAGAAGATCGCGGAATCCAGCTCTCCGTAGAACATCTCCTCGAAGGAAGGCAGACGGGGGAAAACCCTGTGGAGGTCGGGCCTAAGCCTGTAGGGCTGATGCACCTCGAAGAACAGAACTACATCCACGCCAAGAGCTCTAAGCCTAGTTATTAATGTTATCAGAGAGGCCGGCAGAGAGAGGCTTGTATAAAACCATATGATTAAAATAATTTAATTAACAAATAATGAGTACGAAATTTTAATAATAAGTAATTATAGAGCTGTATTCGATATTCTAAATTTTATTGCAATAAAAATATTTTAGGTGTGGTTCTCCACGATGTATGTTCAGGGTCATCGAAGTCGATCTCTCCAGGCGCGTCTGGCGCGTCGGCGAGGAGTCGGCCAGGAGGTTTCTAGGTGGGAGGGGTTTGGGGTCCTGGTTGCTCTACAGCCTCGGCGGCTACTTGGTCGAGCCGCTCTCGCCTGGAAATCCCCTGATAATAGCCTCGGGGCCCCTCGGCGGGACGAGGATCCCCATGGCCACGCGGGCCTACGCGGTCTTCCGGTCGCCCCTTACCGGCATCCTTGGCGGCAGCAACATCGGCGGGACGCTCGGCGCGGTCATGAGGTGGGCGGGCGCAGACGCCGTGGTCGTCACGGGCAGATCCGAGAGGCCCACCTACCTGTTGATACAGGACGGGCGCGTGGAGTTTAGAGACGCCGCAGATCTCTGGGGCAAAGACGCTATAGAGACTGAGGTGGAGCTGAAGAAGGAGCACGGGCGCAACGCCGCCGTGCTGGCGATCGGCCCGGCGGGGGAGAACTTGGTTAGATTCGCCTCCATCAACCACGAGTACTGGAGGCAGTTCGGGAGGACGGGCGGCGGGGCGGTCATGGGGTCTAAGAGGCTGAAGGCGGTGGTCTTCGTCGCGAGCAGAAGGGAGGCGGATGTGGCGAAGCCAGACGCCCTGGACAGATGGATCAGGGAATTCCTCCCGACGTTCGTGGAGAAAACCACGGCCTTGAGGGAAGGCGGCACGCTCAGGCTTGTCGACGTCGGGAACCCCATGGGGTTCTTCCCCGCCTACTACTGGACCCGCCTGTCGCTGGACGGCTGGGAGGCCCTCTCCTGGAGCAGAAAGATAAAGCCGGAGTACTTCCTAAGGCCGGAGGCCTGTCTCTACTGCCCCGCCGCCTGCCACCGGCCGGTGAGGAGCGCCAAGCTCGGCGTCGCCGTAGATCTCGAGTACGAGACGATCTTCGCCGTGGGCGGCCTCGCCGCGGTTAGGGACGTGGACTGGGTCATAAAGATAAACGACATAGCCGACAGGCTCGGTCTCGACACCATAAGCCTCGGCAACGTCCTCGCCTTCGCCGTCGCGGCGTCTAAGAGCGGCAAGTTGCCTCTAGATCTGGACTGGGGGGACGGGGAGGCGCTGGCGAGGCTGGCCGAGGACATCGCCTACAGGCGCGGTGTCGGCGATCTGCTCGCCGAGGGGGTCAAGAAGGCCGCCGAGCGGCTGGGGGCAGAGGACGTGGCTGTCCACGTCAAGGGCCTGGAGCCCGCCGGCTACGACCCCCGGGCGCTGAAAGGCATGGCTCTCAACTACGCCATAGGTTATAGGGGAGCCGACCACCTGGCCACCATGGCGTACGCGCTGGATATATCGGGCAAATTCGGCGGAGCCGACTACCTAGGCCCCGAGAAGGTCGAGGCCGTAGTCCACATGGAGAACGTAGCCGCCGCGATGGACTCCCTGGTGCTCTGTAAATTCGGCAGAGACCCCTACGACGCATATCCAGGCGGCAGGTTTTACGACATTGTTGCGCAGCTTCTGACGTGGGTCACCGGCGAAGAGTGGAAAGGTGTTGACGTCAAGGAGGCCGCGGAGAGGATAGTGCTACTGAACAGAATAATCAACGTAAAGATGGGCGTCGACTCACGGCAGGACGACCTCCCAGCCCCGCTCAAGAAGCCGCTGACCTTCGAGGGAAAGACCAAGAAGGTAGACGAAAAGGAGTTGAAGGAGGCGCTTAGACACTACTACACGTTAAGAGGCTGGGACGAAAACGGGATACCCAAGGAGGAAACCGTAGGAAGGCTACTCCCGGAGCTACAGCACGCCTAGCCGAGCACAGGCCAGGCAAGCCGCACGGCGCCGCCGAAGTCCAGACGCCCACAGCCGGGTTCCGCGCTAAGCCGCGCTGGACGAGCCAGCGGCCACCCGCACGTCCGCCGCCCCGAAGACGCCGAGGATTTTAGGCAGAGGGCCCCCAGCCGGCAGAACCTCAAGTCTGGGCCTACCCCCAGAACGCCACGGCTCCGCCCTCCTTTCCACCTACCTCATACGGGTTCGGCCCTCTTCATCATGGCATATCGCCTGCATTAACCTGCCTTGCCCATCCTCAATGTAGCCATATATCGACCTACGCCCAGCCATAGAGACAGATACGATACGGCCGAGACAACTCGACATCTCAGGCCGGGTTTGGCATGCCCCGTATGTGGAGGCCTACAAGCCCCACGTCGCGAGGCGACGGCGATCCGCATCCAGCCGCTAACAATCGAGCCGCAGACGATGGCATAATCGGCCCTCCGCGTGGATCGCAGAGACGGCGGATGGCGCAATCCCTCTTCCTCAGCGTCATTCGGCCCCCTCGCCAGCCGGTGGACGATGCGGCGCCCTCCGCCCGGTGTGGCTACTTCCTTTTCCCTCTTCTTCTGACCGCGTCCTGCAAGTCGGCGTCGGTCAGTTGCTCTATTATTTCCCGTATCTGGTGGTACAGGTCGGCGCCCTTCTCCGTGGCCACGTAGTATTCGCCGTCTCTAGCCACGAGCCCCCTCTCCTCCATCACCGCGAGGTACTGGGACAAGCGCCTCGGGTTTACCCTGGCCCTGGCGGCCAGCCGCCAGGCGGCGCGCTCTCCTTCCAGAAGCGCCTCCAGTATCCTCGCCACGACGTACACGTCAGGTAAGGAGTTCCCTCGCCTTTTCATAGATCTCGGCGGCGCGCCAGAGGGACCTGTAGTACCAGAGGTAGCGGCCCAACAGAGGGGCGGAGGCGGCCGCCGCCGTGAGGAGAGCCGCCACGGCGAGGTAGACGCGCGGCGTGGTCCAGAAGACTAAGATGTAGTGACCGCCGCCCAGATCCACCGCGGCCACCGGGGGAAGCCCCCCAGGGGCATGGACTTGGGCTATAAAGGCGTAGGTCCTGTAGTCATATACGGCGTAGGCGAGGTCCACGGCCAGGGCGGCGGCCGCGACGGCGTGCAGAAGCGGGGCGGATAGGCAGAGCCACGGCCTAGCCGCGAAGAGGCGGCCCGCGGCCAGCACCTCCAGCTGATCTCCCCCGCCGCTGCGGACGAGGAGAGCCGGCGCGGCCCACGCCGCCAGCCCGGCCGCCGACAGGAGGACCAGCGGAAGCCCCCAGACCCCGCTCCAGGCGACCGCCGCCAGAGCCCAGACCCAGACCAGGGAGACCGCCGTAGATGCCGCGTAGAGGAGGCAACGGCTCCTCGAGCGGATCAACGGCTCAACCATAGCTACGCGGACCTGCCGTCGCGGCCCTCCGCGGCCGCGGAGGGACTGCGGGACGCGGCGCAGAGCCCCCCGAAGGTGCCTGCGGCGGAGGACTTGGAGATGCCTGCGGAGGGGCGCCGCCCCTCTACCCCACAGTCCGTGCGTACGTATCCCGCGCTGGACGCGGCCGCGGGGCTCCGCCGGGAGTATATGCCGATCTGCGGGAGGCTTGCCCGGAGGCCCACGCCGGCGGTCGTGGGAGCCGACCGTCCCGAAGGGTCCTGACCAGCGTCTAGAGCCGATGCCAGAGTCGATGCCGATAAAGCCAATCTGTCCATAATCCCAGCAACGTGCAAACTAAAAATTTTTCTATCTCATATATTTTGTCGGCATCGAGCGGCTCTTCAAATGTCCGCTATGTACTTTTAGTACATGAGGTTTATAAACCCATGCACACGGCGGGGCATGTCCAGATCCCGGGTCCTGGGGATCGCGGCCGTGGCGGCGTTAGTTCTGGCCGTGGCGGCGGCTGCAATCCAGCTCGCGAATCTACAGCACCACGCGGTTCCGCCAAACGGGCAATACGAGGCCAAGCTTGAGGGCAACCTGCTCAAGGTCATAGACCCCAGAACCGGCAAGGTGGTGGCACAAGGTATGGTAGTACGCTTTGTGAACTTGACCGTAGTTAGGGCTGAGTTCAAGCTTGAGGGCAACCTGCTCAAGGTCATAGACCCCAGAACCGGCAAGGTGGTGGCACAAGGTATGGTAGTACGCTTTGTGAATTCGAGCGCGGTGAGGGCCGTATCTGAGGCGGCTCCGTCAAACGGCGTCGAGCGGTATGAGATCAAGCCTGCAATCATTCGCGTAACGGTGCCTATTTCCGGCACGTTGCCGCCTAGTTCGGTGAGCATATATGGGCCTTACTCGGGCGCCATAGATCTGCAGATTCAACTCTCTTGGAGACCTGCCTCGTACGTATGTGCGGGCTATATATATGCATCTACGGGAAGCGGTCCGGTGACCTGCACATACGGCACGAGCGTCTCGGCGGATTTCCCCGTAAATCCGTCAGAAACAATATATGCAATAGTGGGTAACGGTGGACCCAATACGATTACGTACGGCGGCACGCTGACGTTATACTACAATATAACAAACTAAAGATTTTTCTCTATATTTTGTCGGCATCGAGTAGCTCTTCACATGTCCGCTATGTACTTTTAGTACATGAGGTTTATAAACCCACGCACACGGCGGGGCGTGTCCAAACTTCGGGTGCTGGGGATCGCGGCCGTGGCGACCGCCTTGTTGGGCGTAATGCTCGCCGTGGCGTCGAATCTATGGTTGTCCGCGAAAGCCTATGAGCCGCTCGCGACGATGCAAAGTCTTGGCGTTATTGCCGATTTCAGCGATGGCTCTACATCGCCTTCGCTCATGTATAAGATGATAAACAACATGTATCACAGCGCTCTGAGGGGCTTCGTCACGCTAAAACAGCCACCATATCCGGTGGTTGACGTTAAGCTATTCAACAATACCCTAGTCACGTTTGAGCTACCTAGCGGCTTTAAGTACAGATACGCCTCAATCGTTATCCACGGCAATAGGATCTATGTATACGAATTTAATAGCGCACAGGACTATAAGCTGTACGCGGTAGTCTCAAGGCCGATAGCCTCAGTAACGATAAAGATAATATATCCTAAGACTAAGGTTGGGAACGCCACGTTGTTGCCAGTCGGCACCTTTAAGGCTGAGAAGTTCGAAGTGCCATTACCAGGCACCGACGCGAATATCGACCCAATTTTTCAATCGTATTCGGCCGTATGGTACTCATCATTAGGCCAGTTAATCGAAAATACCACTGCAGCTGGTTGGTTCTTCATAGTGCCTTACCAAGAAGTTAATAGTATACTAGTTGATGGTAGCGCATACCCAGGTTTTGCGTATGCGCTATGTACATCAGACGCGCCGGGCGCAACCAACGGCGTTGGATCATACGCAGCACAGGTGTATGTCCATGCTGGTTATGCTGCTGATGATTGCCCAGTAACCTGGGTATTATCTATGTGGCCATGGGTTGGCATGGATGCCGCGGGCAATGTTTATGTCCCAACGTCATTCCCTGGGGCGAGCTCGTTCGAAGCTGCATGTGTATGCACAGGTGCGTCGTTTTCATTCCAGTTCCCACCGCCTAACGGCGGCTAGTATTTAGCCCCCTCTTCGCCGCCGGATTTTTCCTTTCTGCTCTTGGCCGTCTGGATTTCGCCCACTGGGCGCCCCTCGGCTTAGGTCTGGACGGAGGCCGGGCCCGATCGCGATCGGACCCACGTCCAACCTAGGGAGGACTTCGAAGGCGATCTGGGCCGGATCCGCGCGAGGCGGCCTGCCGGAGGCTCCTCCGGCCGTGGCCTTAAGCCGCTGTGGAGCGCCGGGGGCGCCCTCCGGGGCTGGGAGCGGCTAGATGTAGCCGTAGTCTCTGAACAGGCGGTCCATGGAGTAGTACTCGCCGAAGGTCCTGTAGGCGTTGTACGCAACCTGCCAGTAGCTCCCGTTGCTCAGGGCGTCGAGCGCCTCCTCGACCTTGCGCTTGAATTCGTCGTATTCCTTCTCCAGCTCGGGAGAGTCCAGCGGGAGCAACTTCCTCCTGTCCTCGCCGAAGAGCCAGCCGTTGTAGCCGTCCTTGACCACCTCCTCGACGGCGCCGTCCCTCGAGGCGACGGGCGGTATCCCGTTTATGCCGGCCTTCATGAAGGAGGTGCCCGACGCCTCCCAGCCGGAGAACGGCGTGAAGGTGAATATGTCGGAGGCCCAGACGATGTACCTGGCCTTCTCCACGTAGAGGTCGGGTATGTAGGCGACGTTGGGCCTGGAGGATGCGAGCCGTCTGAACTCGGCCATCATCCTCACGCCGTAGTCGTCGTTGGGGTGGGCCCTCCCGCCCAGCAGGAAGAACAGGTCCGTGTCGAGGTCCTCTATCAGCTGCGCTATGAAGTGGGGGCGCTTGTAGCGGGTGAGCCTCCTGGCCCATACGACCACGGGCTTGTCGGTCCTTATGCCGAGCGCCTTGAGGGCCTCCGCCTTGGCCCTGGCCCTGGCCGCCTTGAGCTCGTCGGGGCTCTTCACGTCAGACAGAGCCGGGTGCCTCCAGCGCGGCACCTCGACGGCGTTCGTCACCGCCCTGAGCTTCGCGGCGTGGTGCGGGAAGGTGGACAGCGCGAAGTCCAGCATCTTCTTTGACACCACTATGCCCTCCCTGCCGGCGGCCAGCCCTATCTCTGTCAGCACCACGGGGTTCATGGCGAACTCGTAGCCGAACTCCCGTTTGAACAGCCTGCCGGGGAAGGCCGGATGTCCCCAGGGCGCAGGCGTGTGTATGACCAGCCTGTAGTTGGCGCCGGGCCTCACGAGGGGCACCAAGGCGGTGTACGCCTCCTGGAGGTCGAAGTACTTGACCTTGTCCCAGCCTATGCGCCTCTCGACGTAGCGCACGGCCGCCTTGGCCAGGATGACGTACTTCCTGAACCGGTCGAGGTCCGTGGACTCCACGTACAGCCTCTCGGCCGCCTTCACGGCCCAGTCGGGCCGAAGGGGCTTGACGAAGACGGCGGTCGCCGTGTTGAGCTGGTATAGATACAGCCCCACCTCCACGTCCTCCCCCTCCACCTCGATCCAGCACGTGCCGGCCGGCTTGAGGGACTTCAGGAAGTCGGTCTGGGGCTCCTCCTCGGGGACGAGCTGTCCATTCTCCTCCTTGTAGCGGACGTAGCCCTTGTCGTAGAGCAGAGTTATGGCCGTGTACGGCACGCCGAGCCTCGCGGCGGCGTAGAACTTATCGCCCTCCAGGACTCCGAGCCCCCCGGCGTAGTTCCTGCTCCCCTCCAGCGCCAGCTCGGGCGTCACGGACACGATCACATGCCGAGAGATCGGACCTCTTATAAACTTCATGCTTTAAAAAGTGTAATTGCGTAGACCCATGGCAGGCTGGCAGGGTCGGGTCCTGAGGGTCGACCTCACCAGGAGGAAGTACGTGGTCCAGGAGCTCGACGGCTTTATGGCGAGGGACTTCATAGGCGGGAGGGGCCTCGCGGCGAAGATTCTGTGGGACGAGCTCCCGCCCGGCGTGGATCCGTTATCGCCGCACAACAAGCTCATATTTGCGGCGGGGCCGCTGACCGGTTTGACTAACGTCAACATGGGGAAGCTGGTGGTGGCGGCCAAGTCGCCCATAACGGGGGGCTACGGCGACGGCAACATAGGCGCGTGGGCCGGCGTCTACATGCGGCGGGCGGGCTACGACGCCGTGGTGGTCGAGGGAAGGGCTGAGAGGCCTACATACATCTATATAGACGAGAAGGGGGTCCAGTTCCTGGACGCGTCCGACCTGTGGGGCCTGAACACCTGGGCCACGGAGGACAAGTTGCAGAAAATACACGGGAGAGACGCCGGCGTCATCTCCATAGGCCCCGCCGGCGAGAATCTGGTGAAATACGCGGTGGTGGTGGCCCAGAGGGGTAGGGCCGGGGGGAGGCCGGGCATGGGCGCCGTCATGGGTTCCAAGAACCTCAAGGCGGTCGTGGTGAAGGGTAGGGGCGAGATACCGGTCGCCGACAGGTCCATAAACAAGTTGGGCCTCGAGGCCGTGGAGCAGGGCAGGAAGATGCCGGGCTACAACTTCTGGATGAAGCAGGGCACCACGTCCACCGTGGAGTGGGCCCAGGAGGCCAGCGTGTTGCCTACCTACAACTTCTCGGAGGGGCAGTTCGACGAGTTCGAGAAGATAGGCGGGGCCATGGTCGAGAAGATGGAGGTGGACCTCAAGTCCTGCCCGCTGTGCTTCATGCCCTGCGGCCACTGGGTCCCCGCCGAGGGCGGAGTCGCCGAGGTCGACTACGAGAACATAGCCCTGCTGGGCTCGAACCTAGGCATAGGCGACCTCTCCAAGGTGGCGGAGCTCAACCGCATAGCCGACCTCATGGGGATGGACACCATATCCCTCGGCAACACCTTGGGCTTCGCCATGGAGGCAAGCGAGAGGGGCCTGACGAAGGAGCACGGGCTGAAGGTCGAGTGGGGGGACTACAGAGCCGCGAGGGACCTGGCGCTGGATATAGCCTACAGGAGGGGCTTCGGCGACCTGCTGGCCGAGGGCACCATGAGGGCCTCGCGGAGGCTCAAGGCGGAGGAGCTGGCGGTGCAGGTCAAGGGGCTGGAGGTCTCGGCCTACGACTGCCACGCGGCGCCCGCCATGGCGCTCGCCTACGCCACGTCGCCCATAGGCCCCCACCACAAGGACGCCTGGGTCATCTCGTGGGAGGTCAAGACGGACCGCCTCGGCTACACAAGGGAGAAGGCCGCCAAGGTGGTCGAGCTACAGAGGATAAGGGGAGGCTGGTTCGAGGCGTTCGTGGGGTGCCGCCTACCTTGGGTCGAGATCTCCCTGCCGCTGGACTGGTACCCCAGGCTCTTCAAGGCCGCCACCGGCGTCGACGCGACGCCGGACTACTTCAACGAGGTCGGCGACCGTATATACGCCCTCATAAGGGCCTTCTGGGTGAGGGAATACGGCCGCTGGAGCAGGGAGCTCGACGTGCCGCCCCCCAAGTGGTTCAAGAGGCCGCTCACCAAGGGCCCCCTCAAGGGCGCGCGCCTGGACTACGGCAAGTACGACGAGATGTTGAGCCACTACTACGACATAAGGGGCTGGGACGAAAACGGAGTCCCCAGGAGGAGCACCTTGCGGCGCCTCGGCCTGGACTACGTGGCGCCCGTCCTCGAGAGGTACGTGGAGCTGAAGGACTGACGGCGGCCTCCCGCACGCGGCCGGCCGCGCGGCTAGAGCCACTGCGTCAGCTCCGTCTGTCCCCTGGGCGGTATTCTGGAGGCCCTCAGCCCCAGTCTGTTGAGCCATCTGGCCAGCTCGTCCACGTGTCCATATACGGTATAGATCCTCCTGGCCCGGCTCCTCAGGGCGGCCTCCAGGAGGGCCGGGAAGTCGGCGTGGTTGCTCAGCGGTATGCCCACGCCCCTCTCGGGCTTGGCCACGGCGTAGTGGCCGCTCAGCTCCACGACGAGCGAGCCGGGGGGAGGCCGGGAGGTGAGGCCCAGGACCACCGCCTCCCCGGGGCCCGGCCTGACGCCCCGCGCCAGCTCCCTGCCGCCGGGGAAGCCCAGGGCCCTGTTCAAGGCGGCTATCCTCGGCTCTAGGTACAGCCTGCGGCTCGGCAGAAGCCTCGCCATCTCCTGCCCCTTCCCCAGAGGGCCTGCTCTTATGGCCACCGGGACGTCGCCCCTATCCGCAAGGGCCGCGATCTCCCCGTAGAGCCTCTCGCGGGGCGGGAAGACGTACTGGCGGGAGCCGTAGGTGGCCTCCATGACCAGCACGTCGGCCTCGACGGCGTCGGCCCCCCCGACCACGTTGCTGCCGGCCGGGTTGAAATCGCCGGTCAGCCCCACCGTGCCCTCCCGCGACTCCAGGACGTACATGACGCTCCCAGGCACGTGCCCTGCGTTCAGCACGTGGAGGTAGAACTTGCCGAGGTCCAGCCTGTCGCCGGGCCTTACCAGGGCGTACCTCCTGGGCCTTACCCCGTACCTCACGAGCAGGACCTGCAGGGTCTCTCTGGTCAGCACGGCGAAGGCCCTCCTGACGTGCCGCGTGACGTGGTCGCTGTGTCCGTGCGTCAACAGCACCGCGTCGTACTCCGCCTCGCGGAAGGGCCTGAAGGGATCCACCAAGACCTTGAAGCCCCTCCCCTCCACCACGACGCCGCCGTCGAAGAACACCCGCACGTCTATGCCGAAACCGTTTTTTAAAGAAGAACGCGGAGCCCTCCGATGATGACCTGTCCCTTTGGGCCTCAGATGGCCGCTTATGCCACAGGCTGAGCGCCTCCCCCCGCCGACGCGTAGCTTTTTTCTGCAGGTCCGTGCCCCTCCATGTTGCTGAAGACCCACGTGATCTTCGGCGTAGCCGTGGGGTTCCTGGCCATGCGGCTCGGGGCCCCGCCGGCGGCCTCCCTGGCCGCCGCGGCGGTTCTCTCGGCCCTGATAAACCCGGCGATGGACTACCTGGGCCACGAGTCGGGGAGGCGGGTCC
>Ga0080005_126128_pt1 | contig 12098 bp, 13 predicted proteins | sample JossMetagenome_2_FD_69208 | JGI IMG/M metagenome (GOLD analysis project Ga0080005, IMG submission 69208) | Hot spring sediment microbial communities from Joseph's Coat, Yellowstone National Park, USA - JC3_ASED (SPADES assembly) (version 2) | ecosystem: Environmental > Aquatic > Thermal springs >... | reverse complement strand
CCCCCTCACCCTCGCAGGCGCCCTCCTCACCGCCCCCGGCGCCGCCCTGGCGGGATGGGTAGCCTACCGCTTCTTCTACCAAGGAGTACCCCACTACCTACTCGGCACCCTCGCCATAATACTCATACTCCTGGGAGGCGTCTCCATAGCCCTCCTCCCCCTCGCCACAGCCCTAGTCAGACTACAAGCCGCAGTAGCGCGAACCACGAGGCGGCACGAGGCGCCCACAGACTGCCTCCCACCGCCGCCCCAGCCACCACCCCCGGCGCCCCAGAAGCCCGAGGAGCCGCCCCCCACAGCTCTGGAGAGGGCGGCGCAAGGGCTAGTCATAGCCTTCACAGTGCTGTTAGCCACAGCCGCCTACTACCTCGGCATAGGCGACGCAAATACAGCCAATAAGCTGGCTCAGTGGGCCTACTACGCCCTAGCCGGAGCCGTCCTCGCACTACTCGCCGACACAGCAATCCACCACAGACCTTAAGCTTTTTAAAAAGAGTAAACATTATACCGTGGATGTTGAGGTTTTGAAGCGGGCTTTGCGGGAGCTGGTGGAGAGGGAGCCGTCTTTTCTCAGAGATCTCTTTCTAGACGCGCTGAGGTCCGACGGCTACGTCGCCGACGTCCTTCTGGAGCTGTTCACTAAACATCCAGAGGCTAGGCTGAAGCTTGCGCAGGTGGTAGCAGGATCCTTCGCCGTGCCTCTTAACGTAGCAACAAAGGACGACATCAAAAGCTGAAGAACCATGACCGAGGATGTAGAAAAGCCTAAGTTGAAACGGCGGAAGGACTTGATGACGATGAGGGAGCTTCTTGAGGAGCTCGGAATTCACCCGGAGGACAGCGGCCGCGAGATGGTTCAATATCTGCTTGAGCAGAGGGGCTACAAATGCACGGCGGAGCAGTTGCGTCTAGATTCGGATTACGAGCTGGACATCTACTGCAACGCCGGCGTGCTTACTGCAGTAGGCAAGGTGAAGGTTAGGGCCAGCGGCAGCGACGTGGAGAAGACCTTCGAGAGGGCGCAAGAGCTGTTGCGCAGATGGCCAGAGAAGATATCCGGCAGGCTCGTGCCGGTCCTCTACACGCTGTTGGCAGAGCCCCCAGCAGTCCAGAGGGCGAGGGAGCTCAAGGTGTGGCTTATCGAAAGCAAAAGAGAAGTCGTAACGCTGGAGGAGATCCTCGGGCAGGGGCAAGGCTGAAACAGCCCGTCACTACCCCCCGTGCACCTCCATATAATTCTCGAAGAGGAAGCGCCTCTCCACCTTGAGGGGGCCCCCCGACAGCTCAAACCTCCTCCCGTCTACCTCAGCCACGCCGTCTATCCGGCTCGGCGAGCCATCCCCCGCGAAGCACACCCTGCCAGAGAAGGAAAAGACGTGCCCCGCCAGCCTCACCTCCCTAAGCCACACATCGTAGCAAGGCCCCCCGCCGTCTATGGAAAGGGCGCCGGAAGCCCTCAGCTGGAGGTACAGAGCGACGAGGTTCACGCCCTCCCGCACACAGACGCCGGAGGGGTCGCACACAGCCCCCCGCCACAGGTTAACGGCGAACCTGTACCCGCCCAGCTCCCCATAGGCGTGGCTCCCATCCGCCGACACCACCCCCCACGGGAAATACGCCGCATACACCCCAGACCGCGCCTTCTCCAGAAAATCCACCGGCGGCAAAAACACCGCTAGGAAAGCCGCCAATATGAACGCCGCCGCCGTCGCAAAGACGATGCTCCACCCACGCGCCATATACACAACAGTAGCCGCCTTATTAATACCTTACCTCGCGCTATACGCCCACCACCTCGCCCAAAACCTCCACACACCCCCCGGCGACGACTACCCCATACACGTCTACCTCGCCCTACAAGCCAGAGAAAACCCCCTCGCGGTCGTCACGGCGTCGGCGGAGTACCCATCCCTAGTCCACCTCCTCGGCCTCCTCACAGCCGACCCCATCGCCCTCGGCAGGCTCTACGCCGCATACGGCGCCCTGCTGATAGCCGCCGGCGCCCTCCTATATGCCGCCCTCTTCACACAGATCACCGGCAGAAGAGCCGCCGCCCTCGCCGGGGCCGCAGTCGTCATCGGCTCCGTCAGAACCCTCGCAGGCATAACAGACGGACAAATAGCAGACAAAACCGTACTCCTCCTCGTCGTCCCCCTCTCCCTACTCCTATACGCCAAAGGCCGCCCAGCCGCCGCCGTAGCCGCCCTGGCGCCAGCCGCCTTCATAAACTACCTCGGACTCGCCTACGCCGCCGCCCTAGCCGTTGCGTATGCCATATACGGCGGCACACGGGCAAGAATCACGCTGACGGCCCTAGCCCTAGCCGGCGCCGCCCTCTTCACCCACAAACTCACCGCCGTCGCCCAGCTGGCGGCCTACGCCGACCAGCCTCCCCCCGCCCCCTGGGACCCCCTACGGGGACTCGTCTACGCCTTCTACGGCCCCTCAGCGCCGCTACTAGCCGCCGCCGCGGCATACGCCGCCCTAAAGACCAAGAAGACGGCCCCCCTGGCCCTCGCCGCGCTGATCGTCCTCGCCGCAGGCCTCGCCTCCCCCCAATACGGCGAAAGACTCATGAGGATAGCCTCCCTAATGCTCCCAGCCGCCGCCGTCGGAGGACTGCTCGAGGCAGGGCGCGGCAGAGCCGCCGCGCTGGTCCTAGCCGCATACCTAGCCGGGCCCGCCGCCGCGGGATGGGCATGGGCCACGGGGCACATAGACGGCCTATACGCCCCCGTCCACCGCCTCACCCCCGACAAACTCCACGCATACCAACAGGCGCTGAAGGCCCTGCCCCCCCACAGCAACGTCCAAGTCATGTGGCAACTAGACCTCTGGCTTTTGCCCCTGGCCAAAGCCCAGAGGCCGGACATAAACGTGACGGCGGTCGCGTGCGTCTGGACCCCCGCCCAGTACTACGTCTACACGCCCCCCGACCCCCGGCAGTGGTACATGCCCTGCACCCTAGCCGCCGGGCCCCCGCCCGGCAGAGAGATCGCCAGGTGGGGCGACACCGCGCTCTATGAAGGTCCTGGCCATAGCTGAGCTCATCTGGCCCACAGACAGCAGCGGAGGATCCCTAGCCACCCACCTACACCTCAAGAGGCTCGTCCAGGAAGGCGCCGAGGTCACGGTAGTAGGCCCAGCCGCGCCCCCCGGAGCCAAGCTGATAAAGGCGGCGTCGCCCACCACCCGCCCCGCCCTATGGCTCTGGATAGCCAAAAGACGGAGGTGGCTATATAGACTCGCCGCGCAACACGACGTGGTATATATACCGCGCTACGCCTACCCCATGGTCGATATAGCCCACGCCGCCGGGGTGCCTGCCGTCGTTCATATGCACGGCTACCCCACCTACAAATCCCTCGGCACACCCGGCGACTGGAAGCTGGAAAAAGGCGCCGCGAAGCTCTACGCCGCCGTTGCCCACGGCCCCGTCGAGAAGGCCATAGACCGCTGGCTCAGACGCGCAGACGCCGTCATATGCGTGTCAAAAACCCACTGCCAGAAGCTGGCGCCGTACAGGCCCGTATACGTGCCGAACCCCCCACCCGACGACCTGCCACCGCCCCAGCCCCCACGCCGCTACTTCATATACCTCGGTGGGGATCAACGGCACAAGTGCCCCCACCTCGCCCGCGCCGCCGCACGCGCCGCAGGCATGCCGCTCGTCGAGCCGAGAGGCGCGCCGAGGCAAGCCACGCTGCGGCTGGTGGCGGGCGCCTGGGCCCTCCTATTCCCCTCATGCTGGGAAGAACCCATGCCCTACGCCGTGTATGAGGCGTTGCTGATGGGAATCCCCGTAGTCGCCCTCCCAATCGGCGGACAAGCAGAGCTAATAAACCAGACACCCTCCGCCCAGTTCACGGCAGAAGACACATCAGCAAAAGCCTTCATAAAAGCCGCCATACGCGTAGCCTCATTAACTAGACAAGAAGCGGCACTCATAAGGATAAAGATAGCAGACTCGTTGATCGCCCACTCAGAAACGGCTAAGGACTCACAACCTCTTGGAAGTGTACTCCGCGCAAAAATTAAAGAATACGAGAGTTCGTCACCCCGTGCCTAATTTTAGTCGACTAGGCCGCCACGCATTAACCTACTTCGCCACCACTGGAATCCTCTTACTTCTCCTCGCCGGCATTCTCCTCTGGCTCCTCATAGACAAGTACAACGACACCAGAAAGCTAGACATCCACCATGTGGTTGCAACCTTCCTCGCCCTTGCGCTGGGACACACATTGCTCATAACAGGCGTTGTGGCCTACGTGGCCTCACGCAAAGGCTACTCGGACCCCCCACTTCCCGACCTGCCAAAAGCCACAACTGTAGCGCTGATTCCAGCCTACAATGAGGAAAAGACCATTGCAGACGTGGTTAAAGAGGCGAAGAAATTCGTAGACTTGGTGATAGTAGTGGACGACGGGTCGAGAGACGCCACGGCCAAAGTCGCCGAAGAGGCCGGCGCGGTCGTAGTGAGGCATCCCCGCAACATGGGATATGGAGCCGCGGTAAAAACACTCATGAGGGCGGCCCTAGCCGCAGACGCCAAATACGCAGTCCTCCTAGACGCCGACGGCCAACACGACCCAGCCGACATCCCCAAATTCCTACAAAAACTAAAAGAGGGGGCCGACGTCGTAATAGGCAACAGGTTCAAAACAAGCAAAATCCCCACCTACAGGAAGATAGGCATATACACGATCAGAACAACCCTACGGCTCCTCGGTATAAAAACAACCGACCCAGAAAACGGCTACCGAGCCTTCAACAGAAAGGCCCTCGAAACCCTAGTAAAAGAGCTGGAAGAGACGTGGATGGGCATCTCGTCACAGACAGTGTACATCGCAACCCGCAGGAAGCTCCGCATAGACGAGATCCCAACTACGGTAAGATACGAGGGAGAAACATCCACAGAATCCCCCATATCCCACGGTCTCTCTGTGATATGGACAATAATATGGACATGGCTCACCGAAAAGCCAAGACGAACCCTAGCCATGGGGGTAGCCGCCTTAGCCGCGTCTGCAACCCTCCTCACCTACGTAACCCTCCTCTTCAACACCACCAGATATATTCGGCTAACCTACACCACACTGGCAACACTCCTAGAGATAGCCGCCACGGTATTAATCGCAATAGCCGTAGCGTCAGCAGTGAGAAAATGAGGGTCGTCGTCACCGGCGGCGCCGGCTTTATCGGTAGCCACCTGGCGGCGCACCTCGCGGAAAGGGGATTTAGGGTTGTGGCGGTGGATAGCTTGGAGAGGGCGTCAGCAGTGAAGCGTCTTGAGGAGGCCGGCGTGCCGCTTATAGTGGGCGACGTCCGCTCTGTCGACCTGCCGCCGTCGGATGCGGTGGTGCACGCCGCGGCGTATATAAACGTGGAGGAGAGCTGGGAGAGGCCTTATGAATACATGTGGAACAACGCCGCCGCCACCGCGCGGGTGGCCAAGCAGTGCGCCGAGACGGGCGCCCGCCTCGTCTACACCTCCTCAGCTGCTGTCTACGGCGAACCCCAACGCCTCCCCATCGATGAGAGCCACCCCACAAAGCCACTGTCGCCCTACGGACTCTCGAAGCTGGCGGGGGAGCAGGTGGCGCAGATGCTCGCGCCGGGGGCCGCCGTGCTCCGCCTCTTCAACGTCTACGGCCTAGGCCAGACGGGGCCCTACGCCGGCGTCGTCTCGAAATTCATCGAGAGGGCCAAGGGGGGCCTCCCCCCGGTGATCTACGGCGACGGGACGCAGACCCGCGACTTCATACATGTGGCCGACGTGGCCCGTTTCGTCGAAGTCGTCCTAGAGCGCGGCGCTACTGGCGTCTTCAACGTGGGGACCGGCAGGTCCGTCTCGATAAGAGAGCTGGCCGACGTAGTGATGCGGCTGGCTGGGCTGAGCGGCGAGCCTCTCTACGCCCCGCCTAGGCCCGGCGATATCAAACACAGCGTTGCAGACGTGACAAAAGCTAAATCACTGGGCTGGCAACCCCAGATCCCGTTGGAAGAGGGGCTGAGGAGGCTATGGACTCTAACCTCATCTCTTCAGTAAACGGCCAACACGAGCCTGTTGACATGCCCAAATTCCTCCAGGCGCTAAAAAGCGGCGCTGACCACGCAGTTGGAACCGCTTCCAGCATACAAAGAAGCCGAAAAGCTCTCGAAACCCTAGACCAAGACTTCGACCCCTCATACGGCGTAGAGACAGAAATAAACTACCAACTCAGAAAAACCAAAACCGCCGAAATACCAACCACGGTAAAGTACCACGAAGCATCAAGCAAAGCAAACCCCCTACTCCAAGGACTCAACCTCTTCTAGTCAATACTACGGACCGACCTCACAAAAAGACATGCATTAACATTAACACTAGGCGCGACCTCCCTAATTATATCTATCACGCTGTTCATACACACCCTCATTATATTCAACGCAACAAGATACATCAGACTAACCTACACAACACTGGCAATACTTCTAGAAATAGCAGGTATATTTCTAATATTAATAGAAGCTATAATCCTGCCACTAAGACGACAAACAATACAATGAGACATGTCAACTAAAGTAAAGATTTGGGGTTACCTGAAGGTGATAACAATAATAGCAGTTATAGCCCTATACGTATACCACACATCCCGTCTAACGCTGTTACCTGTGATACCCTCAGGTGATGATATGATATACCATATTTACGCTTGTATTTATAAAGATTTTACCACATATCTACTCTCGGATTCTCAATATCCTAATTTTGTCCAAGTGATTTGTCACATAACTACTGGTCAGAATATCTTACATGCAATCCTATTCTTTAAACTATTCAACTTTATTGTTACTTTGCTACCGATTTTACTGCTACTCAATGAACTCAGGGGAACAGCGCCCAGATATGCGATACCTCTTGCCTTGGCAATATGGCTATATGGCATACGATATCTGCAGACATTATCAGATGGAACTATATTTAACATATTCACTTTTGCAATGTACATATTTGCTAATATATTACTACTTCATAGGCATTACTTCTATGCAGGCTTAGTTTCCGGTCTTGCACTAATCCACTACTACGGCATAGTATATGTAATTACCTTAATACCCACCGTATTTCTCATACGCGTTGCTCGACGATTTATCTTAGGACTACTAATTGGCCTACTGCCAAGTTTCCACAAGTGGGTCTATCTGGTCTTTGCCGTTCTACATCGTGGTGAAGCTGTGTCAGGCGTGGCAAAATTACCCGAGTGGACGTTGCAAAATTACCTAAGCTATGCTTTCACCCCACTTACCTACTGGGGTGAAGGCGCATTTTACATATATATTGCAATTATAATTATATTAATCATAAGAAATAGAGGAATCACTAGTACGAATATATTATTAAGTCTAAGTCCAGCACTGAATATAATTACTGCACTCATCTTACCAACAATTACACTACAATCAGATGCGGTGGTCACTCTCATTTTCCGTATATTTAGATTTCTTCCATTAGTAGTTATACTAATGATAATATTATTGTTACAGGCAAAAACTTATAAACGTTATGATAAAATAATTGTAATGCTATTAGCCATGGCTCTTATAGTAGGTATAACAACCAACTTAACGGCAACACCACAAGGCTTATACCGAATAAATTACAACGCCTTTTACACTCTTCTCTCTCTCAAGCATGAAATATGCGAGGGCGGCGTATTAGCTGTAGGCGGGACAACAAACTACATGCAGATAATATGCCCAAATACAATATTTTTATACCCACCCGAAATTTTGGCCCGGATGGCGCCAGATGATCCACAAGCCATCCTGATGCGCCAAGTTTTAGCCCAGTTTGAAAACGGTACAATACATGGGTATCGCTGGCTTGTAGTACAAGAGCCAGTACCAGGTCAATGGTGCGACCCAGCTATAAAACCATTTGTAGAATCCTTAAAGAAAAAGATACATAACCTTGGAAATATAACGTATATGATATATAATAAGGAAGTACCCATTTATATAATAAAGTTACGATAATGAATCACGATACAATCTATGTTAATAAATATAACATCTACTACAAGTAGAGGTACCAGATTCTTTATTCACCTTGCTTCAGAGATGGTATGCGACCGTGTTGTAGCGACATGGGATACTGCAACTTATATGCTGGTTCATGTCCCCAAGCTGTTTTTATACGCCCTCCAAAGTATCTGTAACATGTCCCCATATGATCCTATGGCAATCTTAGTTGGGAAAATCTTTGAGGAATATGGTACAACCAGTAAAATTTCGGACTATAAATGGTGTGTGTCACAGACTCCGGCAACTAATCAATGGTATCTTGTTAGATATACTAAAGAATTGGTAAAAAACACAACTATGCTAAGGAGAGTGAAATATGTGATTAATAATCAAGGTGGATATATATACATTGCAGAATTAACATGAAACATATGAAGTATGATATTGTTTATGTTACAGATGTAGCTACGATGAATAGTGGGGGAAATAGGTTCTTTGTAGAGTTGGCATCTGCGATGGCAAAGCATTTTAGAGTTGGGTTTATAGCTGGTAAGATTAGCCCTGATGCATTTAATATGTTGCAGGCAAGCGGCGTAGCGGTGTATGATGGGGAAATCTATGATAATTGCGAATTTCCACATTGTTGCCCTTTGAGGGCCTTTAAATTCTTGATATATGTTCTTAAGGTTTTATCAAATGTTAGATTTTGTCTTCTTCATACCAATGCGCACATTCCTAATCTTTTATCCTATCTCTATTTCAGAAAATCTATAAACACGATTCATCACCTTGAAACTCTTGGAGGTATTGCCAAAATAGTTCAGTATTTAGAGGTGCGTGCTCCACGGTTAGTTCTTCATACAACTACAAAGCTTGCGGATAGGGCCATTATATTACCGCCATTGTTAGCGGTACACGCTAGAAATACTACTAGGCTACCTGAGCGGGGTCTTGTGTTGATGATTGGGCGCTTAGAGGAACGCAAACATTACTTAGTCGCGTTGGCCGCGTTTAGGGTTGCGAAGCACATCCGCCCAGAGCTGAGACTTGTCATTGTAGGGCAAGGACCTGAGCTGGAGCGAATTAAAGAATTCGCTCGTCGGCTAGGTATAGAGGACTCTGTAACTATAATTCCGTATGTTTCTGAGGAGGAGAAGATTAGGCTTTACTCTAAGGCTGAGGTATTTCTGCACTTGGGGCATCCGGAGGGATTTTCTTTGGTGGTTCTTGAAGCAAATATTATGGGCGTTCCTACCGTTGTGTACAAAGAAGTACCGGTGGCACAGATGATAAAGGCGAACCATGTTAAACTTGTCGATATGGACATTTCTGAGATTGCGCGCGGCCTGATAAGACCGCCTCCGCCAGGTACTCAGCTTAAGCGTTCTTTGAGCTTCGTAGAGATATATCGTGATTTGTATAAACTCCTCTTGCTAAAAGGTAATAAACAATCTTGTTTGTAGAGTTCATGATTTGTTTTGTATGCTCTAATCTATGGCCTTATAGCTTTGGAGGGGGGGAGAGGCGCTACTACGAGTTTGCCTTGGAGCTTATACGCAGGAGGTATGATGTGCGTTATGTCACCTATGGCTGGGGTCCTTCTGAGATTCCGTTGGTACCTGTGGGGTTTCCTCCCAGGCTTTACGATAGCGGGGGGAGGCGTAGGTTGTGGCCTGCTGCGTCTTTTGCTTGGAAGGTTGCCATGGCGGTGAGGAAGGCCGGATGTAGGGTGGTCGACGCCTCTGTGCCCTATACAGAGGTGTTTTTGTTGCCGCGGGGGCGTACTATTCTTACGCTTCATGAGTTTTGGGGGCGTAAGTGGCGGGAGTATTTTGGGCCGTTTGTGGGGCGTGGCGTGGAGTGGCTTGAGAGGCGTCTCGTGTCGTGGCCGAGGGTGGTGGTTGTGCCGTCTAATTTCGTGGGGGAGAGGGTTAGGCGTGTGCGAGGGGATGTTAGGGTGGTGCCGTTTGGTCTTAGGCTTGAGGAATATCTGCAGTATAGGGGTTTGGGTAAGGAATTTGACGTGGCTATCGTGTCTCGTCTTGTGCCGTATAAGGGGGTTTTGGAGGCTTTAGAGGCGTTGCGGCTGGTGAGGCGGAGGCTTAGGGTAGCGTTGGTGGGGGATGGCCCCATGCGTGATGCTGTGAGGCGTCTTGCGGAGTCTCTTGATCATTCAGTGTCGCTGTTTTTCAGGGTCCCTGAGGGGGAGAAGCGGCGTATATTGGCGCAGAGCGTGTATTATCTCCACCTGTCTACTGCCGAGGGGTTCAGCATATCGACGCTTGAGGCTGTCGCCCTTGGGGCGTATCCAATCGTTTTGGCTACTGAATATAATGCGGCAGTCGAGCTTATTAAGTCGTTGGGGTATGGAGTTGCGGTTTCTAGCTTGAGGGAGGCGGCTGAGGTTATAGAAAATGGCGGCGCGCCGGAGCCGCCTACAGCGCCTTTGTTTAGATATCACATTAGATCGGTGGTGGATCTATATGAGACTGTTCTTAGGCAGATGATATAGCTGTGATGAGCTGTGGCAATGCATGACCAATGGGGCTGAATTGGGGCTTTACTTTAAATATCTTAAGTATCCTTGCTTAGTATGATTGCGCTTATTACTGGGATTACTGGACAAGATGGGGCGTGGTTGGCTAAGTTCCTACTGGATAGGGGTTATGAGGTTTGGGGTGTTTATCGTCGGTTGTCCACGCCTAATTTCTGGCGGCTTCAGGCGTTGGGCATAACCGAGAAGGTGAAGCTTGTTCAGGCCGATATTACTGACCTGGCTTCTGTGGTTGAGGTGTTGCGTAGGGTGAAGCCTGACGAAGTTTATCATCTGGCGGCTCAGAGCCATGTTGCTGCGTCTTTTGATATGCCTCTCGCGACGTTGCGGGAGACGGGGATGGCCGTGGCGGTGTTGCTTGAGGGTTTGAGACATGTGAGGAGGGATGCGAAGTTCTACTTTGCTGGGTCGAGTGAGATGTTTGGGAATACGTCGTTTAATTCGCGGGGGAAGATCGACGAGTCGTGTCCGTTTCGGCCGGCGTCTCCGTATGCGGCGGCCAAGGCCTTAGGCTGCTATCTGGCTAGGGTGTATAGGGAGGCCTATGGCATGTTTTCGGTTTGCGGCATGTTGTTTAACCACGAGTCCGAGCTTAGGGGGCTGGAGTTCGTGACGAGGAAGATCTCCAACGCTGTTGCGCAGATTAAGCTGGGGCTTCGGAGAGAGCTTAGGCTTGGGAATCTGGAGGCGAGGAGGGACTGGGGCTATGCCCCCGAGTACGTGGAGGCGATGTGGCTTATGCTTCAGCAGGGGAGGCCTGACGACTACGTCATCGCTACGGGCGAGGCACATTCGGTTAGGGAGTTTGCGGAGCTTGCTTTTGCGGAGGTGGGGCTTGACTGGCGTGGTTACGTGGTTGTCGACGAGGCGCTGAAGAGGCCTAGGGATGTGGACGTGTTGGTTGGCGACTACTCTAAGGCTGAGCGTGAGCTTGGGTGGAGGCCTCGTACGTCTTTTAGGGAGCTTGTTCGGATTATGGTGAGGGCTGACTTGGATAGGTGGTCGCGGTGGCTTAAGGGGGAGCTGGTGCCCTTCGACGCGCCGTTTTATGTAGAGAGCTCTGTTGTTTCAGGGCGGTGATAGTCGTAACGGGGGCTTCTGGGTTTATCGGCTGGGCTTTGGTGGAGGAGCTCCTTCGCCGTGGGGAGAGGGTGTTGGCTGTGTCTAGGTCTGGCCCGGCGCCTGAGGGCGCTGTTCGTGTCGCTCACGACGTCCGGAGGCCGCTTGCTGTGGACGGCAACGTGGAGGCGGTGGTCCACCTGGCCGCGATGGCGGCGGCCCGTCGCTCGTTTGGGGGCGAGTGGGATGTTTTTGAGAGCAACGTGCTTTCCACGATAAATATGGCGAGGCTTGCGCTGGAGAAGCGCGCCCTCTTCGTGCTTGCCTCGTCTGCTGAGGTTTACGGCGCCGTTGGGGATTCCTCCGTGTGGTTTTCTGAGGATGACTGCGTCTGCGGCAGGGCGCCTTCGTCGCCTTATGCGGCTTCTAAGGTTTCTGCAGAGGTGGTGGCTAGGCATTACGCCCTGCGGGGTCTTCG
>Ga0080005_112412_pt1 | contig 12112 bp, 11 predicted proteins | sample JossMetagenome_2_FD_69208 | JGI IMG/M metagenome (GOLD analysis project Ga0080005, IMG submission 69208) | Hot spring sediment microbial communities from Joseph's Coat, Yellowstone National Park, USA - JC3_ASED (SPADES assembly) (version 2) | ecosystem: Environmental > Aquatic > Thermal springs >... | reverse complement strand
AGAGAGGCTTTTGTCGTTGGCATTGCCGTGCCGGTTACCTTGGCTATGGCCTTATTCTTCAGCATGATGTTTGGGTTTACCTTAAACAGGGTTACCCTTTTTGCTCTTATCTTTTGCATTGGTATCTTGGTTGACGATCCGATAGTTGATGTGGAAAACATCCATCGTTGGTTTGAAACAAGGGTCGGCTTGGATAAAAGAAGGTTAATCATAGGAGCAATAAACGAGGTTCGTGCCCCTATCATCCTTGCTACCTTTACGGTTATCGCTGCACTCATGCCCATGGCTTTCGTTACCGGTCTTATGGGACCATACATGCGCCCCATTCCAATCAACGCCTCAGTTGCCATGCTCTTTTCTTTGCTCATAGCTTTAATCATAACCCCCTGGGCAGCCTACAGATTTTTAAAGCAAGAGCAGGCACATGGTGAGCTATCTACTAAAGAAAAAGATATTAAGCATACTAAAATTTACAGATTTTATGCCAAGCTAATGACACCTTTTCTTCTGAGCAGGAAGAACAGAGCTTTTCTTTATTTAGGAGTAGTAGTTTCACTCCTTTTCTGTTTTTCTCTTTTTTATTTCAAGCTTGTTCTTGTTAAGATGCTTCCCTACGATAACAAGAGCGAAGTTCAGATTGTAGTTGACATGCCTGAGGGAACCCCTGTAGAAAGAACGCTTGAAGTTTTAAAGGCTATAGCTGATTATTTAGCAAGGGAAAGGATTGTTACGGATTATCAGATATACGCTGGGACCTCAGCACCTTACAACTTTAATGGTTTGATAAGACATTATTACTTGAGGCAAGATAGCAATTTGGGAGATATTCAAGTAAACCTCGTGGGGAAGCATTATCGAGATGAGCAGTCTCATGATTTTGCAAAGAGGATAAGACCAAAAGTCGCTGAGATTGCTAAAGCCTATGGAGCAAAGTATGTAGCCGTGGTTGAGGTTCCACCAGGACCTCCGGTTTTATCTCCCGTTGTGGCTGAAGTCTATGCCCCAGAGCTGAAAGTTCAGCAGAACTTTGCCATGGCTGTGCTTGAGCTTTTCAAAAGAACGCCCGAGCTTTCTGATATTGGAATCTACCTCGAAAGCGATGCTCCCATGGTTAAGATCCTCCCCAAAGAGGATAAGCTTAAATTAGTCGGCTTAACAAAAGAAGAATTGGTAGAAACCATAAGAGCCCTTTGTCAAGGTTTGCAGGTAGGCATCTTACAAACAACGGATGCCGAGCATGTGCCCATTATCATCAAGCTTGACGAACCATACCGGACCTTAGATTTTCTTAAAAATCTAAAAATCCCAACCAGGCAAGGCAACCTTGTTCCGCTATCAGAAATAGCAGAACTTAAAGTAGAGACCATTCCAAAGAGCATCTATCGCAAGAACATGAGACGGGTAAACTATGTCATCGCTGATGTTACAGGAAAATACGAAGCCCCTGTCTACGGGATCTTTGCGGTCCGAGATAAGATTAAGAATCTTCCAAATCCTTATGGTAAAGTTTCTGAATACTGGCTTGCCCATCCCATACCCATCAACGAGGTGGCAGTAAAATGGGATGGAGAAATGCACATCACCTTGGAGGTTTTTAGAGACCTTGGGCTGGCTTTTGTTGCCGCAATTTTTGTGATGTATGTTCTTATCCTTGCTTGGTTCAAAGATTTTGGCATACCGGGTGTGATCATGGCTCCTATTCCTCTGACCTTAATCGGCATCATCCCCGGGCATTTAATCCTAAATTCATTCTTTACCGCGACCTCTATGATAGGCTTCATTGCCCTTGCTGGCATCATAGTTAGAAACTCTATCATCGTCGTTGATTTTGCCGAAAATTTGGTAAAAAGCGGTGTTCCTCTTCCTCTTGCTGTAGTTAAGGCAGCTGCAGTCCGGACAAGACCCATCATGCTTACCGCGGTCGGTGTTATCGTGGGCGCCTTTGTCATCCTTTTTGACCCAATCTTTAACGGACTTGCCATCTCCTTAATATTCGGAACCATCGGTTCAACAACCCTTTCTCTACTGCTTATCCCCCTTCTTTACTACGGACATAAGTTGAAGAAAGGTTATAAACAGCCAACTAAAGAAGAAATAGTAAGGCTTCTAACCTAATGAAGGTCTTTGACGAGTATGCCGAAAAGTATGACGAGTGGTATGAAAAACCTTTTGGTAGCTCTGCTTTTAGGCTCGAATTAGAATGCCTAAGGAGGCTTTCTGGAGGAAGCCCTTTATCCCTTGAGGTTGGAGTTGGAAGCGGAAGGTTTGCCTCATCCCTGGGAATAAGCTTCGGAGTAGACACCTCTAAAGAGCTTTTAAAAATTGCTAAAAACCGTGGGATAAAAGCTATACTTGCAAGGGCTGAGGAGCTTCCTTTTAAAGATGAATTATTTGACGAAGTATACATGGTGGTTTCCATCTGCTTTTTTGAAAGCCCAATCCTTGCTCTTAAGGAGGCGCATCGTGCGCTAAAACCAAAAGGAAGGCTAATCCTTGGACTGATTCTTTATGAAAGTCCATGGGCAAGGTTTTACCTTGATAAGGCAAAGAAAGGACATCCTATTTATTCTAAAGCCAGGTTCTATTCCTTTGAAGAGTTAAACTCTATGCTAAAAGAGGCAGGCTTTAAGCTTGATCGCATTTTCACAACCATCTTTGATGAGCCTCAGGATGAAAAAGAGGTTAGGTGTCAGGAGATAAGAGAAGGTTTTCATAGGGAAGGGGGCTTTTTCTGCCTTTTAGCCTCAAAAGCCTTCTGATTTTCTAAAAAGTTCAGTGAGAAAAAATACTGCTATCCCAAAAGCCACAGCAACGTTTAAAGATTCCTTCTTCCCGTAAAGGGGGATTTTAATAACCTTATCTGCAAGGGTTAAAGCTTCCTGGGAGACGCCGTCTACTTCGTTTCCTACGATGAGGGCAATGGGATTTTCTGCATCTTTTAAATCTTGAATAGGGATACTTTTATCGGTGAGCTCAAGGGCTAAGATAAGATAGCCTTCAGATTTTAATTTTTGAACTAAGGGTAGGGTAGCTTCCCATTTTTCCCAGGAGATCATTGAGGTTGCGCCAAGGGCAGTTTTTTCAACCCCTGGATGAGGGGGCGTTGCTGTGATCCCGACAAGATAAACCTTTTCAAGGTTGAAGCAGGCAGAAGTTCGAAACATTGAGCCTACATTGTAGGCGCTTCTTATGTTTTCAAGGATGACGCTTATGGGGAAGGGCTTAGAGGGCATTTAGTTGAAAGAGGATAGGGTCAAGATATGCGCGCCCGGCAGGACTCGAACCTGCAACCTTTGGATTCGTAGTCCAATGCTCTGTCCAATTGAGCTACGGGCGCACTTGCTATTTGAATATTTTAAAACCGAACAAAAGATTTTCAAGCAAATCGGGGCGAGAGGATTTGAACCTCCGACACTCGGCTCCCGAAGCCGACGCTCTCCCAGGCTGAGCTACGCCCCGGTTTAATAAAAAATTTAGTCTCTTCTTTGCCTTTGTCAACAGGAAGGATCGTGGTAAAATTCTAAAAGAACATGCGAAAAATTTCCTTTTTGTGTATATTTTTTCTTCTTTTTTTAGCATCTAAACTAAATGCTTTCAATCTTTATATACCCTATGTGCAAAAGGAAGAGCAGGGTTTTATCTTTTTAGTTGGATACAAAAACTTTCCTCTACAGGAAGTAATTTTAAGCCTCAAAGAACAGAAAGAAGAAGTTTTGCTAATTCTCGAAGCGAACCTCTATGAAAGGCGCTTCTTATTGCCAGACCTTTCCGTTAAAAAGCTCGTCTATTTTAAAAAGGTTTATTTTAATCCTGAGGACAACGCTTACAGAGTAGATACAGAAAAGACGACCTTAACATTTAACTCAGCCGAAGATGCTACCCTTTTTTTAGTAAGGTCGGAATCTTATTATTTTCCCTTTTCAGAATTGCTTCATGAAAGACACTTTGTTTTGTTTAAAGCAACCCTTACTTATAAAACCCATCTAAATCCTAAATTACGATATACTTCGAAGCTAAATACTTATATTAAGAATGCTGAAGCAATTTATAAATTTTCTAAAGACTAAGCCTAAGCGTTCCATATTTTTATTACTTTTCATCCTTTTCTTAATAGCCGAGTATTTTTTGTTTAGGTTTAATCTGTTAAATCTTTCTCAAAGATATTTCTATCTTTTTTTACTCTTTCAAATTAATCTAATTCTTATCCTTTTTCTTATTTACCAAATATTTAGGTATATCTTTTATACCTTTCTTGAAATAAAAATTCAAAGATTTTCAAAGAGTTTAAGAGTAAAATTGTTGTTTATCTATCTTTTTTCAATGGTCTTTGCCTCGACTTTATTAATAATTGTTGGGTTCTTTTTTTTAAAAAAGACATTAGATCTTTGGTTTAAAGAATACTCAGCTGTTCAACTATACTTAACTACTTTTGGGAAAGAAGATATCTTCAGGTCTCTGGAATCCCAATTAATTGCCAAAGCCAATCTCATAGAAAATGAATATATTACTAAAACAGATATAATTAGAAGTAAAGACCTACGAGAAAGGTATAGATACCTTCTTAATCTTGATGCTATTGAGGTCTATACTCTTGATGGGGATTTATACAAAAAAACCTACTCAAATGACGAGTTGAAGAGGTATGGTATACCACCTTCTATTCTTGAAGAACTCTTAAAGGATAAGCCCCCGAAAAGACAAATAATCAATTTAGGTGGAAAGTATTATGTTCGGGTTTTTACTTATGTTAAAACCAAGGATGGTCATCCTTATATTCTTGCAGTAGGTAAAGTTTTAGATTCCTCTGAAGTTTTCAAAACTGAGGATCTACCTTGGGATAAGATACTTCGCCTATCCATTTTTTTACTCTTCATTCTTCTTTTTTTACTCGTTTTGTTTATCGGGGTTTGGGTTGGGAACAAGCTTGGTAAACGTTTATCTGAACCATTAAGATTGTTAAGCGAAGCAACAGAGAAGATATCTCATCAAGATTATAATATTAATTTACCCGATGGTTTTTACCAAGACGATGAAATTGGATTGTTGATTAAGAGATTTAACGAGATGGTAAAAAGATTAAAAGATTTTGAGGAGGAAAGAAAAAAATATATAGAATCTTTAAAAGCTATTTTAGATCAACTTCCAATTGGTATACTTTTGTTAACGAAGGATTTTCAACCGATCTTTCAAAATCGATTTATACTTGACTTTTTAAATAATATTGGTTTAAAGGATTGTAATGAGCTATGCGATCAAATAAAACTTTTTGATGTTTTATCATCTGTTGACATCACTAATGGTTTTTATAAAGTTTATGAATTTTCTACTGAAAAGGAGGTTTTTAATTTAGGAATTTCTGTTTTTCCATTTGAGTTAACAGGTCAATTACATTATCTTATCATTATAGAAAACCTTACTGAAAAAGAAGTTTTAAAAAGATTGTCTGTATGGAAAGAAGTTGCAGTCAGGATAGCTCACGAAATAAAAAATCCATTAACTCCAATTAAGTTATCAATTGAAAGATTAAGAAAGAAACTATTTGATAGTTTATCAGAGGAAGATAAGAACCTCTTAAACCAAACGGTAGATGTAGTGCTAAAGTCTATTGAAGAGCTTCAAAAATTATCCCATGATCTATATGTATTAACTAAAAAGCCTATCTTGGATAAAGTGGAAGGAAGTTTAATAGAAAATATAAAAGAAGTGATCAATCTTTACAAGTTGGCTTATCCTAACATCACTATCAAGCTTAATACCGACAAGGATGTGGTTTTTCATTTTGACCCGTTAGTAATGAAAAGATTATGGATAAACCTTTTTGAAAATTCTATCAAATCCATGAAGGAGGAAGGATGCATAACGGTCGATGTTTTGGCTAGCTCGGATGAAGTAAGGATTTTTTTTACCGATACAGGAGAGGGGCTTCCGGATGAGGTAATTTCTACCTTTAACAGTGGTCAATGGGAAAGCCTAAAAAAATTCGGCACAGGTCTTATAGTCATTCAAACTGTTGTCCATTTACATAACGGCAGGGTCCGGTGTGAACGAGCACATCCCCGAGGCTCAAGATTTATCATAGAGTTTCCTATTACTAAAAAATGACCTTACTTCAATCCCAAAAGCGTTTTAAGACTTTCTAACTCTTCTTGAGACAAAGGCATTGCTTCAGCTGGCTTTAGCTCTCCTAAACAAACAGGACCTATTGCTATTCTTTTTAAGGATAAAACTTGGTAGCCAAGCTTGCCAAACATCCTTTTTATCAGATGATACCGCCCTTCTCTCACTGCAACTTCTAAGAATTTTTTATCCTCGGCTAAGACCTTTATCCTTGCTGGCAGGGTTTTGCCTTCTTTAAGCTCAATCCCTTCTTCAAGCTTTTTTATGTCTTCATCGGCTATAGGTTTATCGAGGAGCACCTCATAGCGTTTTTCAAGCTTCCATTTTGGATGCATGATCCTATGGGCAAGCTCGCCGTCGGTTGTCAAGATCAAGAGTCCCTCGGCATCCTTGTCAAGCCTTCCAGCAGGAAAAAGCCTCTTAAAACCCGGTAAATCCTTAGGGAGAAGCTCAAAAATGGTTGGTTCTTTGTCCTTGGTTGAGGTAATGCATCCCTTGGGTTTGTAGAACTTGTAGTAGAAGTGTTCTTGAAAAGGGATTTTCCGAAAACCTTCAACCTCTACCACATCTTCCTTTGGGTTTATCTTAAAAGCAGGGTCAAAGACTTTTTTGCTGTTTACTTTGACCTTGCCGGCTTTGATGAGCTTTACCGCTTCTCTTCGAGAGCTAACCCCAATATGGGTTAAATATTTATCAAGCCTTATTATTCCTTGCAATCTGCCCAAGACCTACCGTAGGCAAAGTTTACCTTAATCGGAACAGAAAGCCGAATAGGTAAAGAAAGCCTGGAAAAGGGCTCTTCCATGACTTCAACAGCCATACTTCGAACAACCTCTAATTCTTCTTCCGGAACCTCAAGGATAAGCTCATCGTGAACCTGAAGGAGTATCTTGCTCTTAAGCCCTCTTTGTTTCATCTCTTGAGCTAAAGCAACCATTGCGGACTTCATAAGGTCTGCCGCAGACCCTTGGATAGGTGTGTTTATAGCCATCCGAAAGCCAAGGTCTCTTAAGTTTTTGTTTGGGCTAAAGATCTCAGGGATGTATCTTTTTCTACCGGAAATGGTCTTAACAAACCCTGTTTCTTGGGCAAACTTTATGACCTCTTCTATGTAAGATTTTACCAGAGGATACCTCTCGAAATACCTTTTAATATAAAGCTCTGCCGAGTGTCTATCTATGTTTAGCTCCTTTGCCAGCCCAAAGGGGCTCATCCCGTAGGCAATACCAAAGTTGATGACCTTAGCAACGCGCCTCATCTCTGGGCTTACATCCTCAGGTTTTACCCCGAAGACCTCGCAAGCGGTTTTTGTATGAATGTCCTCCCCTCTAAGGAAAGAGGAGATAAGGTTTTCATCCTGAGAAAAATGGGCTAAGATACGAAGCTCAATCTGAGAATAATCAAGGCTACAAAGATAATACCCTTCCTCGGCGATAAAAGCCCGTCTTATCTTTAGACCCTCTTCTCCTTTGACCGGAATGTTTTGCAGGTTTGGGTTCTGCGAGCTAAGCCTTCCTGTTGCTGTGCCAGTTTGATTGTAGGTAGTCCTAAGCCTGTGGTCCTTAAGGCTTGTTTGCTTCAAAAAAACATCAAGGTAGGTGCTCTTTAGCTTGTAGAGGTTTCGGTATTGTAATAGATACTCAACTATAGGATGTTGCCCCCTTAGCTCTTCCAAGACTTCAACATCTGTTGAGGGCTGCCCCCCTTTAGGTGTATTCTTAACCTTGGGAAGCTTTAGTTTATCAAAAAGGACCTTAGCAACCTCCTGCGGAGAACGAGGATTAAACCGAAAGCCTGCTAGCTCGTAGAGCTTTTCCTCGATGGCTTTTAGCCTCTCGCTAAACTCTTGGCTTAGGTCTTTAACATACGAAAGGTCAATCTTTACGCCTGCATCCTCCATCTCAAAAAGGACATAGCTTAACGGAACCTCTACCCTTTGATACCACTCATTTAGCCCTTCCTTTGAAACTTCATCCTTTAAGGCGCTGCCAAGGCGTTTAACGACGATAGCCTTTTTACAGGGTTCATCGGTCTCCTTAAGGTTGACATCAAGATAATGAAAGGCTAATACTGTAAGCTCGTAGCTCTTTTTGCCAGGGTCTAAAAGATAAGCCATAAGCTTTACATCATCAAAATTTGAAAGCGCTTCAAAAAAAGGCTCAACTTTAAAGGTCTTCTTCAATTCATGAAGGTTCTCTTTTAGGTCAAAAAAACAGAGGCGCTTTTGAGTTAGACGGGACAAAGTTTGCTCAGTTAGAGGGATAGATAAGCATTCCTTGTCCGATGGGGCTAAGAAGACCTCTTTATCTAAGCCCAAATTAAAGAGTTTTTTTTCTTCTTTTTTTAAGCTAAAACCAATTAACTCGGATTTTTCTAAATTTTCTAAATGTTCATCGAGGTTTTCCTCATCAACCTTTAAGAGGCTATACTCTATTTCTTCTGAGGGGAAGTTGAACTCCTTTAAAAACTTTTTGAATTCAAGCTCTTTGAAAAGGCTTTTAAGGGTTAAAAGGTCTGGCTCACGCCTTTGATAAAAGTTTAGGTCGCAAGAAGGAAGCTCGACATCGCTTCTTAGCCTCATTAAGCTTAAGTTTTCAAAGACCCTTTCTTTATTCTTTGCTAAAGCCTCACGAAGCTTAAGAGGGGTCACCTTATGTAAATTTTCAAACAGCTCTTCAAGGCTTTTAAAGCGAAGTATTAGCTCTTTTGCTGTTTTTTCCCCAACTTTCGGCACCCCTTTTATGTTATCGCTTGGGTCTCCTACCAAAGCCCGGAACTCAGGGAACCTCTCGGGCGGAAAGCCAAATTTTTTCAGGAATTCCTCTTTGTCTATGAAGATTTCTCTTACAGGGTCGTAGAGAATGGTCCTTTCAGAGACTAAGGCATAAAGGTCTTTGTCCGGGGCTGCGATGATAGATTTGATAGGAAATTTGTGAACAAAGGCAGAGATCAGGTCATCAGCCTCAAAGCCTTCCTTAGACACATAGGGTATGCCTAAGGCAAGGACGATTTTTTTTATGTAGGGAATTTGAACTTTTAGGTCATCTGGCATTCCTGGTCTTTGCGCCTTGTATTCTGCGAAGGCAAGATGCCTAAAGGTCGGTCCTTTTTCATCGGCAAACCAGACGATGGTCTGAGGCTCAAATTCCTTTAAGATTTTGATAAGCATCTGGGTGACACCAAAGATGGCTTTGGTTGGGAACCCCCTTGAAGTTGAGAGATAACCTTGAATGGCAAAGTAAGCTCGGTAGATAAAAGAGCTCCCATCTATAAGGATTGCCCATTCTTTTAGCTCCTCTTTTTTGACCATAGCCCCTATTCCTGACAAAAGAGGAGGTAGATTCCGCTCATTATGAGAATGGTGCCTATGATTTTTTGAAAGGTTATGGGCTCGCGGAGGATAAACATGGCAAAGAGGGTCGTAATCAGTGGATAGGTTGAAGTAAGGGGGACGACCTGGGAAGCCTGGTTGTGCTTTAACAATTGAAAATAAAAATACATGCCCAAGAAGCCGCCCGTTATTCCGCTTAAGCTAAGTATGGAAACATCCTTTAGGCTTAACTCTTTAAGGCTTTGCGGGTAGTAAATTATAACGATGAGAGATATGCCGACTAAGGCGGAAATCGTTCTCACAAACAAACCCGCTAAGGGGTCAATGTTTCTTAACCCAGACTTCTCTATGATAGGGGTAATACCCCAGAATAAAATGGTTGCTAGCCAAAGGGCAAGGGTTTTTCCATCCATAGGTAATATTAAAGTATACCAGCCTTTCGGTGACAATCCACTTTTTCGTATTATAATTTCTTCTAAAACTTATTTAGGGAGGAAGCAATGGCGCTTTTGAAAGAGAAAGGTTTTCTGCTTGACCAGCAAGACAAGCGGGTTAGGGAACAACTTTCCAAGATTAAGCACAAAATCATGGTGATGTCTGGCAAGGGTGGTGTAGGGAAAAGCACGGTTGCGGTAAACTTAGCCGTTGGTTTATCTTTGCAGGACTTTATGGTAGGGCGACGAAGAAAAGGCAAATCCTGATGACTTAGTTAAAGAATACATCGAGCAGGTTGAAAGGAGAAGGGCAGAATAGATGGAGCTTTTTTGCAAAGCCTGCGGGGAAAAAGCAGAGCTTATCGGCACCTGAGCTAATGCTAAGGTAAGGTGCCTTACCTGCGGAGCTGAGTTCAGCGCAAAAGACTATGAGGAGGAGATAGAAAAAGCAAAAGAGAAGATGTGGCAAGATTTTCTAAAAAACTACTGCACCCTGGGGGTTCACGATGGACATACTCAAGGATTTGATAAAAAAGAACGAGGCTAAGATTGTTCTTATAGTGCTTGATGGGGTAGGGGACCTCCCTGGCAAGGATGGAAAGACCCCTCTTGAGTATGCTAAAACACCAAACCTTGATTTCTTAGCAAAGGATAGCGCAACGGGGCTTCACATTCCTGTTGACCTTGGCATAACCCCTGGAAGTGGTCCCGGTCATCTTGGTCTTTTTGGCTACGACCCGAAGGAAATACTCATAGGGAGAGGAGTGCTTGAAGCCCTTGGCGTAGGGTTAACCCTTACCGAAAGGGATATAGCCGCAAGAGGAAACTTTGCCACCGTGCGCTATGAAGGAGATACCCCTATAGTCGTTGATAGGAGGGCAGGGCGTATCCCAACGGAGGAAAACCAAAGGCTCATCGAGAAGCTAAAAAAGGAGATTAGAGAGATAGATGGGGTTGAAGTTGTTCTGAAATCCGGGCTTGAGCATAGGTTTTCTGTGGTGTTTAGGTTTCCACATGAAGTTTCTGAAGGGATAGCTCAGATTAACGACACAGATCCCCAGGGGGTAAACCTTCCACCTTTGCTCCCAAAGGGTGAGAATGAGTCCGCAGAAAGGGTGGCACGGGTTGCGCAGAAGTTTATTGAGCTTTGTTCAAAGGTCTTGAGGGATGAGGAGCGGGCAAATTATGTGCTCTTGAGAGGCTTCTCAATAAAGCCAAAGCTTGTCCCATTTTCTAAGAGGTTTGGAGTTAGAGCCCTCTGCATAGCCTATTATCCAATGTATAGAGGGCTTGCAAGCCTCGTTGGAATGACGCTTTTAGATAATGTTGGTGGAACCATTGAATCTGCCTTTTTAGCTTTGAAAGAACATTTTTTAGACTACGAATTTTTCTTTGTGCATATAAAGAAGACGGATTCTTACGGAGAGGACGGAAACTTTGAAGGCAAGGTTAAGGTGATAGAGGAATTTGATAGAGAGCTAACTCGGGTTTTAGAGCTAAAGCCAGATGTGCTCTGCATCACCGGAGACCATTCCACGCCTTGTAAGATGAAGGGGCATTCTTGGCATCCTGTGCCAGTCCTTATTCATTCTCCTTATGTGCTTGGGGGGTTATCTCAAAGGTTTACTGAAAGGGAATGTTTGAAAGGGGAACTTGGGATATTCCCAGCAGTAAAGCTTATGCCTCTCCTTCTTGCTCATGCTGGAAAACTAAAAAAATTTGGCGCATGAGTATGAAAGACCACCTTAGTTAAAATGGGGTGAGGCTGTATCAAAAAAATTGCTCATTGATTGCCTAATTGGAGACTAAAAAGGATGTAGGGGCAAGCATCTGCCCGCCGAGCGAAAATCTTTGGTTTCTGGAGATTTCCCTCTAAGCTCGAAAAGACAGGATGGTGGATTTCACCCTTAAGGCTTTGTTCGAGGGGTTATATCACAAATTTTCGTAGTCAAGAGGCTTGCGTGTTATTCCCAAATCGTCGGTAGCTTACTTCAATAATGTCTACGAGACAAATAACTCGTTGATAAGTTGATAAAATGCAAAAATTAAAGAAATTCTTTTTGTGATTTAGAAAAAAAAATAAAAAAAAGAGAAATCTCCCATATTTTAAAAAAAAGGTGATTTGACAATTTATGATTTATAAGTTATTTAATAAACTTAAACAAAAGTTAACTTAGGGAGGGCTTATGAGCGAAGACATTCTCCTTACGATGCGAAAGGATTTAGAGAG